>Ga0209208_10004219_pt1 | contig 20471 bp, 15 predicted proteins | sample S1TSphfallax_3_FD_187694 | JGI IMG/M metagenome (GOLD analysis project Ga0209208, IMG submission 187694) | Host-associated microbial communities from peat moss isolated from Minnesota, USA - S1T2_Fd - Sphagnum fallax MG (SPAdes) (version 2) | ecosystem: Host-associated > Plants > Peat moss >...
TGCTTTCTTTATCAGACCCAGTGAACAAGCACCTACACTAATTCCTTCACCCTCTTGAGAGTGAGGCATCTATAGCTTAATTAAGATGGGAAATGTTTAAATTTGAACTCAAAGACCCTGATTTAGTCTTACAAGAAGATATTCACAATGTTTAAAAGCAACCCAAAACTTTTAGGGTATTTTGTAGTTGCCATGGTGCTGTGTAGGCGTTGGTTCACCCCGGTTTCTTTCAGTCAAACCTGATCTGATGAGCCAACATCCGAAGAGGCAAATCCCACTGGGGGAAAGAACCCATTGGATGGAATCTACTTGATCTCAAAGACCTTTACCAGAGTCTAGCCAGTTTAAAAGTGCAATCTCTTGGAACTTTTTATCCCCTACTGTCAAGTATTCTGTTTTCAAGGTTGTGCATGAATTCAGGTTTGTGGGCTCCATCAAACTTAAAAGTTGAAGCCTTCTGTTACTATTCATGGCTTTCATTTTCTAGGGGAAGATCCCAATACAAGCTTGGTCTGGGTGAACCAGCACCGACTCTGGTACTGGGACTTGTAATTAGGGTTGATGAAACCCTAAGTGGATGAAACAGTACTATCAACCGCCAAAAGCAAAAGGCAACAAAACTTTTGGCAATTGATGGCGATGGGTGGAGAGGTCTTGTGTGCGGTGGTCTTGTGATGGTGAGCTTTGCATTTTGTGGCTTTGTTTTCTTGCAGGTTAAGAGTGATGGTGTTGTCATGTTGATTGCTGGTTTCGATGGCACTCGGTGTTGGATGGTGTATTGTTCTTGATTTCTGGTGTGTGTGACTTGTTTGTCATTATGGTTTGGAGGATGTGAATGATGGAGTGCATGGGAGCAACTATATATGAAGGAGTTCTAGGAGCTTTGGATGGACAGAGAGTTAAGTTCTTTCTTATGTTTGGTTGTTTTTGGTCTATGAATTTTGTTGGCATCAAATTCTAGTATAAGTGTTAGTCTAGAGTTTTTATGTTGTGTTGGTTGGTGAAGAACCATCAAGAACCGCCTTCTTTTTCCATTGTGCTATGAACTTAAGAGGAAAGGATGTAGGAAAGGATGTAGGGGCCATATTAAAGAAGATGATGAAATAATATAAGGATTTCGTGAGTGGTCAGAGCGACAAGTTGTTATTGGGTTTGGAGAATTTGGTAATTGTTAAGGGATATGTTTGAGTTTCATGCTTATGGAAGAGAGTACTTGCATTTCTATGCAAATTCCTCAGGGGAAATAGGAATGTTGTAAATAGATCAAGGTGTGATAGGATATATTTTGTTTGTGATCTGTCTCAAATTATGCCTTCTTCTTTGTTCAACTTCTTAGGTTGAATTTTGTTTTGGGAGGGCACATTTCATTTACTATTGTAGTAATCCCATTGGTGATGGGATATGCTATGTGGTTTGTGAAATGTCACAAAGATGACCAGTGGGCTCTTGAAAGAGAAATCAAAATGTTTTAATTCCTTAAATCCCATAAAATAAAATTGGTATTTTGTTTAGGTTAGTTAGAGATTTGGATAATGATTGAGTGGGTTCCACTATTTTGAAAACCTCATTGTTGTTCTTGAATCTATAGTATGTGATTATATATTATTAGACTTTGCATCTACAGATAATAAATATTTCCCCCTTTCTTTTGCTTACAATACCTTTTTTATTGAAGCCTTTGAATGCCTCAGTTTATAACCTAGGAAACATTAAGTTTGACTAGATTTTCAAAACCCAAAACTGGAATTGGGATCTCTTCGAGGGGTTGGGGTCGTGAGTTCAACTTGCATGGGGTGGGTCTCACAATAGGACCACCATTTGACATGCCCTTTTGCCTTGATGAGCCTTGTATTGGGACCACCGCAATGGGGCATCCTGGTAACATGGCACTATGATGGCATGGGTGGCTAATCCAAATCAATGGATTGGGGTTCAACTCCCCAATTTGGCTTATGAACTAAGTAGACAAGTTAAACTTGTTCTGAAACAAATAGGAATTTGTTCTTGGGGCAACATATTGTCATATTGTGTTGTTTCGAATTTTTTTTGGGGCATCTTGGTGATGTCCCAAGGCAACACCAAAATGTCACCTCACGCTTCCTTTGAGGACAAACTAAGTGTTATCTCATGAACAACCTAGTGTTATACTAAGTTGCCCATGAAACAACACTTGATGTTGTCTGTTGAGAACTTTCATGCCTTAGAATATTATCTCAAGAATGACTTTGTGTGAAAATTGCACCTAGCCTAAGTCCTAGTGAGTCTAGATTTAGTTAACAAATTGAATCCAAGAATACTCTGACTAACCCTTTGTGTTGTGGGATGCTCAAATCTAATTAGGACTTAGAAGTAGGAAATGTTTAGAAGCTCAAGTGTGTGAGAGTATGAAGATTAAATGAAAAGGGCGTTTCAAAGGGGAGTGAGGGGGTGGGGCAAAAATAGTGGGAAGTTGGAACCCAGTCAAATAGTGAGTGGATTTTTGAACTTTTTGCATAAAAACTCCATCTATTTGGGTGGGGAAAGTACAAACAGTGGGCCCATGGGCATTCATGGAAACGTGCCTTATGCCTTCCTACAACTTAACTATTGTACAACAATGGGATATTATTCTACTTGGGGAGGTCACAAAAATAATAAGCCCAAGAAAATGTTGACCTCCTATTGAAGATTAAAATAAGCAAAATATTTATTTATTTATAACCAATAGTCTTCATTCAGCTTCATTTATTTAACACCTAATTTTATTTTATTTTACTGGTTATTGCATGGAACCTAATTTTTTCAAGTCACTAATGAACCCTAAGAACAATGGCCAAGCTTAGTATCCACATTTCAATAGGTGTTCTTAAGTTTCCTTCTAGGTTGCAAACATTACTACAAAATGTAGGTGTAGTTTATTAGTTCTCATTCAATGAACTAGTGAATTCATTGCATCCTCATTAGATCTCATTTAGTGGACCAATGAGTTCTTTCCATCCTCATTAGGTCTCGTTTAGGGGATTAATAAATTCACTTAAAATCTAGTGAAATCACTTGGCATATAAAAGTGCATTTTGTTATAATAATTGAATATTATTGTGTGACCATCATAGTTATTTGAGGGAAAAGAGGTTGAGGCAAATTGGTAAGGTTCAAAAGCCTAGAAAAATGGCTTTGTATGTGCTACCATGGTGGAAGAGCACAAAATCGTGCCACAATTAAGAATCATTTGAGACAACATGGATGTGATGCATATTTCAAATGACATTCATTAAACTTTGACTACTTTTTGCACTTTTGTTTGAACACATAACCCTTTAGATCATCAACTATTAACTATGGAAGTGTACATTGTTTACCTTCTGTTGGTTTTGAAATTATTATTGACTCGGATTTGGTAGTCTAGTTGTAAGTTTGCATAGAGACTAGTAGTCAAAAATGCACCAAGGACTATTGAATGCATAGACCCAACAAAATTTGATTTGGCTGATCTTCCTACACTTGACCTAGAAATTCAAGTGCATAAAATACTTGTCAAAGCATTTGCCTCTTATGATGAATTACAAAACCAATGAGTGAAGAGAAAAATCCACTTGAAGGTAACCCCTTTGAGAATGTCACAAATAACATTGAAATCCTTAGGAACCAACCACAACATGAAACATTGATGGAAGCAATGATGACAGAAGCTTCAACACCCCTATATGAGGGTTCTTCTACAAGCATATTGCCAGCAATATTGTTGTTGAATTTAAGGATGGGTGCATGAGGTTAGCAATGTTTTCATAGATAAGTTGTTTTCATTATTGCAAAGGAGTTGTTGACAAAAGGGAACAAAATGTCAACAACCATTATGAGGCCCTTAAGCTAATCAAGGCCATTGGTTTAAACTGTGATTCAATTCATGCATGCACTAACAATTGCATCCTTTTTGGGGACATGTTAGAGGGTTCCCAAGTGTGTCCAAAATGTAATAGTAACAAATTTATGGATGGGTCACGTGGTGTTTCATGGAAGGTGCTTCATCATTTCCCTCTAATATCTAGGTTACTACAAATGTATAGGTGCAAAACATTGGCTAACTTATTGATTTGGAACAAATGTGGTGCAAGCTCCAATGGTCTAGTTCAAAGTGTGCTGACTCCAAGAGTTAGAAACACATAGATGAAAAATGGTTAGAAATTGCTAGTGAGCCATGAAACATTAGACACAACAAGCCATGCATGGTGGCATTGACCTGCCCACAACCAAACATACCAAACCATATGCCAATGTTTTGACCTACAACCATACTAAGCCAACCCCATTCTTTACACCTTCCAATCGATACCACATCCTCAACAAGCTGCACCTTTTGCAAGAAACTGCAGTTAAAATGCAATGCAGTGAAGTTCTTACTTTTCTCAGTAGAGATCTTTGATAAAAAAAAGTTTCCTGCTTTCAGTCCCTCAAATCAAGGCATAATTAAGATCTGACTTACCACTTAGTACCATGCCCTGTTCATGAAATGTGGTTTGCATGTTGCAATAACTTCACAATGCACCTTATTTGAATGAGTCCTTCAACCAGATGAAACACCTTCAGCTGCAGGTTGATCTTGTTGCAGCAGAGGCAGGTTTATTGCTACAGGGTCTGAACTTCTTGAAGATGGCAAGCACCTCCTCATACAACTCTGCACCAACAGCAATTTCTCTAACTGTTGGGCCATCAAAGTTGTCCAACCTCTACTTTGATAGTCATGAGAATGAGCAAGTGTGGGGTTGCCAATGAAATCAGAGTTCTGAAGGAAAATCTCTTCAAGATCTCAATGAGCTCATGGGGCAAATCTGCTATTATGAATGCTGACAATGGCTGAAACCTGCTCTAGGTTCTTCCTGCTTGAAGCTTGAACAATGAGTTTTTGTTCATTATATCAACAAGTTCATCACAACATAGGCCACACTCATATGCAACAACTGCAGGAGTGGGGTCCTGCTCAAAGTACTTGCCTGCAACACAGGAGTCATAGTAAGGACTGGTGGTTAGGAAGTGCTCTGGATTGTTGTTGGCATCAATGATACTTTTTCAAAGACCATTGTGCACGTGCACATCTTCACTCCCTTCACTCACCAGATGTTCCAAAAATTGTGTCAGCAAACTCAGTCAGTTGCACTTCTCACACTCATCAACAAGAGGCTCCACTGGCAGTTGAGACCTGACTGTCAAGATGAGACCCCTGATGAAGTCTTCTGGGTATCCATCATCTATTAGTTGGCCCACAGCAGAAGGAGCATTCTATGGATTGGCCTTTTGGACATAGCCGTCAATGTACTGGACCATGTTGTTGGAATCGTGATAATGGGTGAGATCAGGCACCGATCCATGATGGTCACAGACATTGATATGCCGTGCATCTGGTAGCTTTGAATCCATCAAGAAGTTCTTGGTTTTCTCTGGAAGGTAGAAGACATTTCGGGGTCTTTACTGGAACTCAGGTACGCCCCAAGGAAGAAACAGAGCCCCTCATCTGACTTGAACTGTTTGAACAGTTTCACACATGAATCCACACCCAGCTCTCTGCATATGCCATACTCATTAACCACCTGAACAATGATCTGCAGATTTCCTTGCACGTTGACCACCAGAAGCTCCTTTATACAACCCAAGCCCATCCTCTAGACAGAGCTCTGAAAAATTCCAGAAAAGCCAGATGCTCAATGCCATGATGGTTGATGACAACCTGCTTAATGTCATTCAGCTCTGTGTAATGCTGAAGAGCCCACATGTAAAGACCAGTTTTTTCACAAAGCTGTGAAACTCAAGGATGGTCATAGTGGCTGAACATTCGATTTGAGAGCCTGTCTTCTGCTAACTATTTTGATCTCCAGCAGGTTCTTCTTGTTCTGGTCCACAACTAAGTGGGAAAGATCCAAAGACTCAAAATCATTTAACTTCCCTCTTTGTCAATAGAGTCCTCAAATACTGCAGCAGAGGTGAGGTCTGTTTTGGCTCCACAGGGACACTCTGGAATTTGGCAACGATGTCTGGTGTCTGCAGAATACGTTGGGGTGAATCTGCTAAAAGATCTGCAGCTTCCTTGTTCTTACACATGGCATCAGAGCCAGGATGGAGTGGCTGTTTAGCTGTACTCAAATCAATACCAATAACTTCAGAGTTATCCTGAAAGTCACCTTGTCTTTGGGCCCTAGTTTGGCCCTGTAATCCCTATTACATGGCCAATTTGAGTGTAGCCATAGAGTGAGAAAAACTGGACACCATTTAATGAAACTGGGTATCAGTTCACAAGATTCACAAAATTTTATTCTAAAAAGACTTTGATTTAATGAAGAATACCTATAAGAAGCAGTGAAGGTGCAGGAAAGGCAAATCCAAAACTAGGGATTAAACTCCTTGAGGACAAATTCAGGTGAGAAACCCAGATTGTCCCCCTCCTCCTCCTCCTCCCCCTCCTCATGTTCTTTTTCTTTCATCCTGACTACTTATTTCATCCCCAGTGCAAAACTGGGGAACTCTGTTCATCCTGACTTTTTATCTCGTCCCCAGATTTTGCAAAACTGGGGTCCAGTATGAGTTTGGGTAACTCATCTAGCAAGAAAAAGAACCAGACACGAGAACCCTAGCTAGATACGTGCTTGAGTCGAGACCTCATTTTGGGACCCCAATTTTCACTTGGATTTTACTTATGAATTTTAGTGGGCGAACGGTTTGCGCGGAGAGTTTTATTCGTTGCAGTGATGGCTGGAGCCACCCGGGCAATGACTTGCCACCGTCTCTGCTTACTCTCTCACCCTTCCGAGCTTGTTATCGGCACGGCCAAAACATTCTTCACCGTGCAATCATTCCAAGCCAAGTTTTTCAGGAAATGGTCAAGTATAGGATTCATAAGAGCTTTCGGCTGTGGCGGAGCTGGAGCTTCTCGAGCTTGTCCGGATGGAATTCTTAGAATACCTAATTATGATTCTCTACCCCAATTTCCTTCTTTTAGATTTTCGGTTCTCGACAAGAGAGCACGGGGATTGTGCGATTTGCATTTGGCTAGGGCACAGGTGAGCGTGGAAGAAAGGGAGATTGAAACGGAGCACGTTTCACGCAATGTGGTGGATATCCTGCAAGAGAGAGGTCTAATAGAGTCTATTACGGACGAAGAGCTTCGGTCTGTTTGTACGAAGCAGCGTTTGAAAGTATATTGCGGGTTCGACCCTACGGCCGAGTCCCTTCACCTGGGCAACTTGTTGGCAATTATCGTCCTCTCATGGTTTCAGAGGTACATCTTTCTATCTGGTCGAGATGCGTGCGTGGTATAAAGTGTGATAATCTGTGGTCTATTTAGGGGGGTGTGTTGTGCCTTTTGCAACAACAGCAATTCTATGTCTTGGAGTGATTGTGAGGACGCCGTGCAAGGCCCTTGACTAGAATACGGTACCTCAGGTTTCTAATCCATAGGGGATATCAATGAGCACGAGCTGAAGTTCATCTGCTCAGCTGAGGATAATGCATGCGGATTCATGGTAGAGCTGCATTTAGGATTTCAGTAATATGCAAAATTTGAAATTTTCTACAGTACCCTTTGACGAAGTTGTTTGGTGCTGTTGTGTACCAGATGTGGTCATATACCAGTTGCCTTGCTAGGAGGTGCCACTGCGAGGGTTGGTGATCCATCAGGGAAGAGTATGGAAAGGCCTGTGATGGATGACCAAACAATTGCTAGGAACTTGAAAGGCATCCATGGTGTCCTCAGTCAGATCTTGAAGGTAGCTCAAAAATACTCTTAATATTGCAGCTAGAATTGCAGTGCATTGAGGGGTTTAGGGTGGAAATGCTCAGGGTTTAGGTCCTTCTAATCATACAGTCAAACCCCTCCCAAATAGCTTCCCTGTGATGACCTAATTGTTGCCAAAATGGCTAGATACATGGGGTAACATATAGAACCAGTTCTAAATTGGTTCTGTTTTTCTGCAATCAGGTGGAGGATGTTTCAGGAGACAAGAGCACAGGGGGGTTATTATCAGCAGAAGGAGCATCAGGGATCAGCAGATCAGAACAGCTCACAAGGGAAAAACATTCACCTCTTATTTTGAATAACTACGATTGGTGGAAGGAGTTTAGTCTTTTGAACTTCTTGCGAGATGTGGGAAAGTATGCAAGAGTTGGGACAATGATGGCAAAAGAAAGTGTGAAAAAGAGACTGAATTCTGAAGAGGGCATGAGTTATACAGAGTTTACATATCAACTGCTTCAGGGCTATGACTTTGTGCACCTGTTTAAGGTATGAAAGAAACTATTCTCGTGAGATTGCAGCATTGCTGAAGCTCACACATTATGCACCCTAAGTCTTTCCACTCTTGCCTCTCTTATGTGTGTGCAACCATGGATACAGGAAGAAGGGATCTCAGTCCAAATAGGTGGGAGTGATCAATGGGGGAACATCACAGCAGGGACAGACTTGGTACGAAAATTGCTACAACAAGAAGGAGCATATGGACTGACATTTCCTCTCTTGCTCAAGAGTGATGGCAGCAAGTTTGGAAAATCAGTTGGAGGAGCAATATGGCTCTCTCGTTCTCTTCTCTCTCCTTACAAATTCTACCAATATTTGTTTGCAACTCCTGATTCAGATGTCATCAAGTTCATGAAGATTCTCACATTTCTAGATCTTGAAGAGATTCAATCTTTGGAAGCAACTATGGGGAAAGAAGGCTATGTTCCAAATTCAGTCCAGAGGAGGCTGGCAGAAGAAGTCACACTCTTTGTCCATGGTGAGGAAGGATTGACAGAGGCTCTAAATGCAACTCAGGCATTAGCTCCCGGTGGAGCCACCCAGCTGGACTGGAAAACTCTAGAGGCCATAACAGAAGATGTACCATCATGCTCTGTTGCTCAGGCATCTCTGTTAGGTTCATCTTTGGTGGATTTGTGTGTCTCCACAGGGCTCCTTCAGAGTAAGACTGCAGTTCGCCGCATGATCAAGCAGGTTAGTACTATTGAGCTAGCAAATATAAAGTGCATATGATCAATTGGTGGAGGCCAGTTCTCAAATTTAGAGCTCATGCTTCTTGTCTAAATTTCTGAGTGCCAGTGTCTTTGCAGTTGTCTCCTGCTTAATTTCTGATGCATGTCCCTTTGATACTAGCAGGGTGGACTCTACCTCAACAATGAAAAGGTGGAAGATGAGGGGAAGACTATGGTTGCTGATGACATTGTAGATGGAAAGATGCTACTTTTATCTGCTGGCAAGAAAAACAAAATAGTTGTTCGAATGACTTGATCCTATGGGAGTTATGGAGATAGACTGGTAATTGTGCCAGCTATACGATGTAAGCAGTAATCACATTCTGACTAGCTGCTTGATTGAGCACTTTTTTTTTCCATTAAAACACATGTCTAGTGAGTTTTCATTTTGCGAGAATCATGGAGGTTTATTTATGTTTCCCTTGTCATGTTTAGCCAGAGTCTTTATTGTTACTGGTCCTCCTATTGGTAGAACCTATGAGAAGGAAACTTGGCCACAATTTACAATTTCGAAAAAGGACCCTGCATGTATTCCACTGTTTTGAAGAAGGGTGATGTAGGCAGGAGAATTTGCCTATTCTCAGCAAGGCATCAATCTGTGTACTGTAACTGCTGTATTTTGCCTAGAAGTCCTTATAGAAATAACCCTTTTCTGTCCAGTATAAGGATATCAACATTGTTTGCTTAATTGTGTTGCCTGTGCCCCGTTTCTGTTTTCAGAGCTGCAAGAAACTGGAAATGGAGGGAACAAGCATCCATCTACACATTACATGTCAGTTCTACTCTCTGGAGTGTCTCAGAACGAGCTAAACATAGAAGATCTCTTCAGCAACTGCTCTTGAATGTTAGAGAGGCTAAACTTGCATTGCATAGCTTTTTGGTCAAAGTGCTTGTTTACTGGTTTGGGGCAAATTCTTGAACTGGGAATGTCACCACCAGTATAGCTCTTGAAGTGAATCTTGCCTGTGGGAGGTTCATCAACTGAGATATCACCAATGGGCCCAGAAGAAAAACCCCTTTGCATGCACCTGACAGATTCTTGATGTGATTTGATAGTAAGTAGCCCTTGACTCTTCAGCATAGCTTACGAGTCTGCAAGAGCAAATTTGTGGGTGGTTTTTGCTTTCTGTTTTACATTGAAATAGCCAGTCTTCGTATCATATGTCACTTCCTCAATGTCCTCCAGTGGCAGCAAACCACCTGCATTACAGCCACAATGCCTCCTCTTCAAAAACACAAATGTAGTGAAAAAAAACATCTGGGGGGTTGTTCCATTGGAGGCCCTTATGAAACTTCAATTCTTGAACAAAGTAACAGTATACTGCAGGTGGTGCCCTTTGAGTTGTGAGTGCAGGGAAAGAAGCAACTACTCTATGAGGACTGTGTAACTACTAGCTCCAGCATTAAGAGCAAAAGCTTTCCACATGTTTCTTTGGCACAAGGATTTGGTATGAGGTCCAATTACAATTTAGGCTACTTCCTATTCACCAGCATCTGCAGCCACAACAGTAGAATGATTTGTTTGGCAATGTTGCCACAATCATGAGGAGGCTAAAGCCTGGCATCTATCTGGGCTTACATCATAAACTGCTCTGCTTTAGGAGCTGGAAACTTGCAGGAGGATCTATGTTCTTTAGTCTCCTCCTTCACACTCTCTTTATTGACCTTTTGTATGCTCAGATCCTGCCATGCTTTTTCCAGTCGTATTGTATATTCCTCTTTTTTACAACAAACTCTTAGGCAATTAGAATGAGATAATCTTCCTTTGGTGTGTAAGGGGCATTCCGAGGGCGTTGCGTGTAGGAAATACCTCAGTCCGTTTCAACGACGGTATTGTAAAGTGGTCCAAGATACAATGTAAGAGGAATGAAGTTTTCGGTTCACCTTCATTGCATGTCGGATATAACGAGATCCTCAAAGGATTGAGATAGGTGGTGAAGGAGTTGGATCTCCCCGGTTCAAAGCCCACCGGTTTTGGGAAAGGTGTCATACGGGCAAAAGGAGAAACACAGACAGAGACAGTGATAGAGTACCAGACGTGCCAGGCAAGTTGAATTTCTCGATCAGTCCCTTGGCTCTTGCAAAGCACTCATCGTGACCCTTGACCACAAAAGTTTTCTCCGACAATTGGACCGCCATTCTGGTGATATCGGCTCAAACAAGAAAAAGAAAGATAAAATGCAACAAATCGTGTTAGACACCTGGATCAGACAGCACTTCCCCATTAGGCTCTCTCCAAATGTCTGATCTTCAGAAGGAGACAGAATTCGACAACCACAATACACTGCAACGAACTCGAGTTCTGGGAGGCCATGAGCGAAATGGAAATTCAAGAATTCTCGACTGTAATCAAAGTGTGGATTCTCTACATCCAGAATCTTCGTCTTCACCTCCTCAAAACCTTACCGAGAGATTGCGAAGAATTTTATTCGAGAGAGTTTGGAGCAACACGCCCAACTCCAAGGTAAAGGACCTGCAAGGTATCACCTCAAAATCCCAGCCCTGGATTCCTTTACCACCTTGAAAAAAAGTTTGCAGAAGAGACGCAAATTCTGATTCAGGCCCTTGGAGTTTTCTGGGAGGCAACTCGTGCGAGCCGAAGAAGAACGCCGGCTATGAAGCTCAGTGTCTGGCCGTTGAGTATACCAATCTTGAGATCTGAGCAGTAGATTGCGTCTCTTGCGAGGTTTCTCAATTTGTACGTGGGGATCTCTTGTTGGGTGTAAAGTGAGGCTTTCAATGGATAGTGTACCTATATAAACACACTTTTCTCTTTTGTTGGCCTTGCCTACCAAGGCAAGGATATTGTGTTTAGATTCATTATAGAGTATAGTAACTTAATGGATTTTGGCCCCTAGGTAATAATAATACGTCTATTTTGATATGAGGATTTTTGAAAGATGATATTTTGGCTTGTGTTGGAACTTGAGATTAATTATAGAGTTATAATATCTTGAAGGATTTTGGTTTCTTGTCGAGGATTTTTTGAAGAATATATTTTTGCATGGTGAAATATTTGAGTTTCCATAATTCTTCTTCTGCCTTAAGATACTTTTTAATGTAAATGGCAAGGCCACAGTGTAACACACCCCTTTGTTTTGTTGTACCTGAAAAGTCGAAAACCACCTTTTAATGCTAAGTTGCATGGAAGTGTCATTGACACCTTTTCTTCTATTGCCATTGATGATGATTTTCTTCTAGCTTTTTTGCTATTGCCATGGGTGTTGCATCCTTCTATGGGTCTCTATTGTAACGTTATCATGGGAGATCCCCCTCATCCCAAGATTTTGTTCTTTAGCCTAATGTCTTTAAACTTTGGCACTCAATTGGCATTCGGGGTGTCCACCTTTTTGTTGTTACAGTTGTATTCCTGCATGTACCAATCTGGGTACATATTTGTGAAACATATATTTGAAAGCAATCCTAGACTTTCCATAACTTCTAGGTACTTAGGAGCATACACTCTGGACTCTGGAGTTGTTCAATAACATAAAACTAGAGAAAAGTCAAATATAGCATGGTGTAGGGTTCAATCTTTGAGGCTCTGTTAATAGTGGGTAATGCTACATAGGAGCCTTACAAAGGTGGCAATGGCATTGGTGTCTAGTTTAGTGGTGTCTCATAGGAAGCTTGAAGGTTAAGGTGGTGGTGCACATGAGAACAATTTGCCAAAAAAGGAGTCATGGTCATTGGATACAAGGCATCCCCCAAAGTTACATTAGTCACTTAGTGTGAGAACATTCTCTTCTTGAAAAATTTGTCAAAATTTTTGCAAGTCTAGAAAGTTTGCTTCTTTCGTTTCATTTGTTGAAGCTTTGTGTGTGTCTATTTGACAATTTCTACTGTTATTATTGAGTCTCTTAACATTAAAATATTTTTCAAGCAAGGAGGCATTGGCAACTTGTTGATCATGGTTTTTTATGGTTTTTAGGGTTTAGGTGACACTATCCACATATTGTTGCAACTTTCTAAAGTTTTTATATTCTAAAATGGTTGTTCCTAAATTTTGATTTTTGCATCTTGATTATTCAATGTTGAATGCTTTCTAGTGAACCCGAAGTCCTAATTCATGATTGTCATGTGTTATAAATTTCTAAATCCATATCTTGTGGGTGAAACATAACCCACATCCTAAAGGTACCAAAGCTTTAAAACACCATGTTGATCATGCTTAATAAATTACATTTGGATTTTGAGATTTTACATTGTCCTCTGTTGTAAATTTACATGTTCTAGACTCCAACTTCCAAGCTCTCAATTCCTAAATCCTAATTCTAATTTGTTATGAATTCTTTGATCTTGCTTGGTCAATGACTCATATATTCATTCATGATGCTCATTTATTCTTGATTGCATAGTGGTTTAGCACTCATTGAATCCAAAATCCAATGAGTTTTGAATGGACTTGATCATGATTTGTTATTTCCTTGAGGGTTTCATCTTTCAAAGTTTTGTACCTAATTTCTAACAAACAAAGATATTTTAGAATCCAAACTATTGAGTCTAGCCTACTACTCATGTTGTTGCAAATTCCTTGATCCTCATTTATTTATTGTCATAGCATAAGCATGGCATTGTTCTAGATTCAATAAAAAGTACCATGTCTTGATTCCTTTCTATGCACTAGGAAATGCACCCAAAAAAACCCTTGTCATTGCTACATGGTGTTCAAGTAAATATTTGTGATTTTGTAAGAATTTGCTTTCTATACATAATTCTTCAAAGATCCAAAAGCTCTTGAGTCTTTAGTCCTTATTTTTTATTATCATTGTTATATTATCATTCATTGTTTCAATGTCTTACATGTTGATTTTTGAATATTGATGTTCATTGCTTGCATTTTCTTTTAACATATTTAGATTTTGGACTATAGGATTTGGGTATTTTTATTTTTTGAAAGCTTCATCTTTTGTACCTAATTCCTAAAAATTTAAAAATTAAACTTTTAAGTTTTAAGTATTTCAATCTTCTATCATTTAAGGGCATATGCTTTCAAAACTTGATGATTGATCTTTGTTTTGTTGAAATGTATAACCACCATGGCCCCTTTACAAATGTCCAAAAATTTCAAATTCAAGTCAATATATCCTTTGCCTTCATTACCTCAAGATGGGGCAAGTTCATTTTCTTCATTAAAATATTATGGTTATCTTTCTCCTAATGAAAGATCATTAGTGGTAGTGTCTGATGAAGCTTTGTGAGGACCTATTTAAACAAAATGCTAAAAATAAAATAAAGATATGATGGGTCAAAGAAGTTTCAAGATGCTTGGATAACATGCTTACCATTTTAAATCTATGATCCATGAGAAGGGTGCAATGCACCAAATCATATGTAAAATTTTCACATCTATTGAAGGAAAGAAAACCTTATAATTCCACAATTGGACAACTTGCTAAAACATGTTGGATGTTAAAAATGTTTAGTGTTTTAATCAAGTGTTGATGTTGGATCGTATTATTTCAACAAGAATTCAATGCATATGAAGAATGAACATGTATACATTGTTGATTCACCCCCTTCCATCCTAGACTAAATCTAAATTGATGTCCCTTTTAATTGAAAATGGAAATGTGCAATTTGTTCAATTTATCACATTCTTGCCCATGGGCAGCCTATGACTTATTACATAAGCTTCCAAACCTAGTTCCAAATATTGAAAGTAAAAAATGTATCCAAAAAACATTGGTTTAATCTACGTCAAGTTGTTGAAGCATGGCAAAAATCATGCATATTATTTTGTTGGAAGCCACCAAAGCTATATTTGTTGTTGCCACTTCCATTGTCATTAATGTAAATGAAGTTATAAGAACTAACAACACTTAATGGATCTCAATCCACTTATATGTGGTACAAGAGTGGAAGAGGATTCCCATCTTGTTTTGTGTTGAGATAATTGGTGTATTGTGTTCCACATTTAACAATATCTTTTATTTGATGGTTAAATTTTTGCAAGACTTTGGTGGGCTAAGGTTGGAGAATTTGGGAGGAAAGATGGTTAATGTCATGGGCTACAATAACAATGTCTTCCAAGGTAATCAAACCAGTGTCACATTACAATTCAAAAAAAAGGTTGCCCCTTTTTTTAATGGAGCTCACTGTTTTGCCCACAAAATGAATATAATTGTGTTTAGACTCTTAGCATTAGATTTGGTGTGTTGATTTGAATCTTTCTTGAAAACATTGTATGTGTTTTTTCCTCATAGCCCAAAAACTTGGTGGATTTCCATGTTTTCTTTAGCAAAAATGTATATGTTGAATATCACCTTTTGATTGTTAAGAGGCATACTAAATTTGCAAAGAATGAGGTTGTTTTGAAGAACTTAAATTCATTGTGTAATGTTGAGCTCATTTTGGGGTTGCCTTATATCTTGCCTTTGCTTAAATGTGTGCATATGTTGATAAAATTTACATAAAACAAAGATGTGTTTGTCTACAACTTTGTGGACATTATCAAGTTGGCCCAACAAAAGTTGTTTAAGCTATACTATGATCCCTTTATTAAGTATGACAATCCAACATTTGATGATTTCAAATTTTTTTTCATTTTATCTAATGACACTTTCTTCATGAATTGGTTATTTGATCTCAATGGTGGTGAGGAAAAAATGTATTTTGCATTTTATTTGTCAGAGGCAAATTTCCTATTTATTAAACCAACAACAATGGTTTTATTGGTTTTTTTGCTCATCATCAAAGATGTTTTCAACAAGGTTATCACCCAATTTGTTGTAAAATTATCTCTACATTTCCTTGAGCATGAGGTTATGACAACTCTTAATGTGGTTTATCCACAATTATAAACTATGAATCCATGCAACATGTAGAGATAATTTTCATTCACTTAATTGATTAATTTGAAGGCCACTTTTTGTACCCCTTGGAAAGTGGGTGATGGTGGCAAAGTTGTTTTAGCCTTCTTTTCTACTAAGTACAACCTTGATTTGCATATGTTTTTTTTTCAAGATGATAAATATGGTTCATAATTTTGAAGCAATATTGCATGAAGAAAATGAACTAAACCCAATTACAAAATTTTAGCATAAGATTTTTGCATCTACCATTTTCAACCATAAGCTTTCAACAAACATTAAATTGGCCAAGATTACCATTGTCCAAGTGTTGAAGGGATTATTGAAAAAAAATGAACTTTCAAATTATTACAACCCTTATATTATAATTAAATTGATTATTTGAATAAAATGTACCCTATTTTTTAACTGATTAATTTATAACTTTTACCCAATAACCAATATATTGCACCCTATATTTTTACTCACATATTTTTTACTTTTTTTTACTAGTGTACTCCACCTAGGAAAATTGCAATATTTTGTAGATGCATAAGGGACTCCAAGTTGCAATTTGCAAAGTGCAAGGTGGCAAATCAAATAAGGTCTTAGGATCACTAGACCAAAAATGTCATTTTATGACTAGACCTATATGACTACAAGTGAATAAACAACTAAAAATGGCATAAACAATTAATCCGAATCAACTAAAAATGGCATAAGCAACTGGTATAGTTGATAAAGACCAATCATAAAATGAATTATACCATAGTTTTGTTCTAAAACTCTTTTTTTTTACCATTTAGATTTTTTCCTAGGTTGATATAATCATCTATTTTTGACCTTTTGTTGATTAAATTGTAAATTTGTAAGGTCATGGTAGAAATTTAGAATTATGGTGTATGTTGTGGAATCTAGATCTTTGTTTTTTAAGGTTGTAATTTAATTTAAAATTCAAATGTATATGCTTTTTTTAAATCAATTTTTGGGTGCATGTAAAGCTTGAGCTATAATGGATAGCACCCCTTTAGGGTTGGTGTTCAAATCCCTTTCAAACTATTTAGGATTTGAATATTCTTCATTGAAGTATAAAAGATTATGATTACTACTAAATAAATTGATTCCTTCCATCCATATGCAAATGTAGTGTTTGTTTTCTATGTGTAAACTTGTAAGTTGTGATTTGTAATTTATAAGTGTTCACTAATTAGGCTTACTAAAGTTTAGGGTTACACATTTGCTTGCATTAGCTTCTAGTTCTAATGTTATAGGTAGAAAAATCTAATTTTTTTTCAATAACCTTGTAGCCAAATGCATTCCCTTACCAACTCACATGTTATTAATGTTTTTTATTTCACTTAGTATGGTTGTAGCCAATATGTAAGCATTTGCAAATGATAATTTGCTAACATAGCCATTTTTTTAAATAACAAATTCACCAAGGTAGTTAATAGAACATAAGACATTTCATCTTTGAGTTTCTTCTTAATCCAAAGGATAATGCTTTTTTATAAAGATCCATAGATAAATTGAAAAAAAAAACAAGATTGTAAATTGGACCCTAGAGGATTTCAAAGATTCAAGTATCTTTGATATGTAAATAAAATCATAATAAATGTTACAAGTAGTAAACAAAATGCCTTGAAATCCAAGGGCCATATAAAACTTTATCAAGGAAGAATTAATGTTAGACATGAAGGAACAAAAAGGTGTGAGGGTAGATGCAAGTTAAGGTGGTTCAAAAGCGGTAATAGTCCTAGTCCCAAAAGTTCATATTTTAACGCTAAAATGGAAAAAATAGTTAAAAACCAATTTTGAGTGGGCATGATGTGGTGATTAATCAATTAATAAAGTCCATATGAAAGGTTGCCCATTTAGAAATTTTTTTGACATACATGTTAGGGGGAAAAAATATCAATCCAATAAAAAATGACCAAGATAGGAACTTAGGAAAATAATATTCAAATTTGGTCATTCAAAAGTCCATAATTATTTGTTGGTTAAAATTTTTGTTGTAATTTTTTCAATCCACATTTTCTTTTCCATCATGTATCATATATTGAGTCCCTACAAAATATTGAAATGAAATCATAACAAAAAATGCATTTAAATGTTAATGTAGAATCCAAAACATAATCCATATGCTCATTTAAAAAGTCCATTACTATATGATTGGTATATGTTTATTGAATTTCACCCTTCAATAAATATTCTTATTCAAGTTGGCAATCTTAATCCATAAATATTTTTGTCAAATTCATGATTTTACAATGCGTTTGTGGCATTTGAATAAAGTACACATTGCAAAAAGTCTAAAAAGGGACAAAAAGTGAATTTTGTAGCTTACAAAGTCCCCAAATATTAAGTGCAAAGTTAGAAATCGACAAATACTTAAGCACATTAATACCATATTATGGTATTGGAAGTGTTATGGAAACTTTAAGCACTAATAAAGTCACATCAAAACAACAAGACTTTAGTTGATAAAACATTTACAATTAATTTTTTTTATTAAAGACTTAATAACTAAAGTTTTGGAACATCAATGTGCAAAACAAAACACCAAAAGATTAGCCCAAAAAACCTTCAACTAGAACAATTGGTGGCCCTAGAAGACAAAAATATTGTAGTTAATTTCTCATCAATAATTCACAATATTACTAACTATTATTTATTTGTGAAAAGGCATTCTTCCCTATGGAAAGTCATGTTCATCTAGTCTTGTGTTTTGACTTTGGCGATAACAATGGCCTATAGTTGGATGGGGCTATTTTCCATGAGGTCCAAACTTGCAGATCACAACAAAAGACCAATTTCAACTCAAAAGAAAAAAATAACAAACTATGCAAAGTGAACTTTGAGTTACAATGTAGCCACATTTGTAATTAATTAGACTTGAAAAGAAAATGATTGGTTGTGAAAGTAAGGCTCCATGGGATAACAATAAATAGACCATCAAATTTACCTTTTAATATTCAATCCATATTTGTATATTGTTAGACAATTGAGAATCTAGATCCATATTAGATCTATGTTCTTTTGACTTTAAAAAATAACCCAACTTGAAATATAACTTGTCCTTAGTTTGGTTTCAAAATTAGAACCAAATTTGACCCATGGTTCTTAAAATTGTAAATATTTCAATTGGTCCCAAAATTGTTCTATATGGTGGATGCAAACCCAAACTGAAAGTTATTCTAAAAAGTCAAGAACCACCCAACATTGGAATATACTAAATGAATAAATTTATTTTGACAAATTAGCTTCAATTATTCTTCACTAACCTCTGAGTTTATTTATGGAGAATAATAATGACAATGTTGATGATTTGTAATGACCATTATTGTGTGGTTATTTGATTTTGTTGATAACCTTAAGTTTCAATTTTTTTAAAATAAAAAATTAAGAATCTTCATGTTCTAATTTTTGTTTTTAAATCATGAAATTTCTAGTTCCAGGTTTTTACAAATTTTTATAAAACTTGCAATTGTACTAAAAAAACCAACAATTTAGGGTAAGTTCATTGACATTGTTTTTTAAGTGTTTAATTTTTTTTTTAATGGTTGAAATTAGTTCTATGATTTTGAAAACCCTTGGTCAAACATTAGAAATCAAAACTAATTCTTTGATTTTTGAAGAACCCCATTCAAGGGTACACAAATATTTTATTTTTACTCACTAGTTTTAGGTTCCAAACAAAGATACTTGCAACCATTAGTGATGAGCAACCCATGATGGTCACACACATGCAAGCATCTTTACTAGTTGATATATTAACATGCAAGATCTAGTTGTTATTTCAATGATAAATCATAAATGAGATGCATGTTTCAACATAGCCTTCATGTCTTTCAAGGTGCAAACAAGGTTCACTAAAATGTGCCACCTTTGAAACATGCACACATTTTAGAACTAAATTTCATCCATGAATCCCCCCCCAACCATGGCCCCCCATGCTTGAAAAATGTACATGTTTTAGAGGCTAAGTTTTGGCCATGCCCCATCACCATGATCCCTTTGCCCATGGCACTTCCCATGCTCACCACCCCCATCCCATCAATGCATCTACCTTCCACTATGCCAATTTTGGAGACGTGTAAATTCATGATGGTATTCATTTTTTGTTGAATAGGTTGTCAAAGTTTTTTAATAACTACTTTCATTTCAACACATGTTAGTAAATATCCCAAGAGGTTGTCATAGGCACATTATTGTTCCATGCTTTAGTTAGGGCAAATGGGTTTTGGTTATGACCTATGTTTTTACTTTTTACAAGCGAATCATTTCCAATTTTTTTGTAGCTTGAATGTGAGTGAAGGAGGAAGTTTGCACAATTATAGTATCAAAGCTTTAAGACATTAGCTAGTGGAAGGTATTTGTGATCCCTTTTTTTTTTAGGGCAATCATTGTTGTGTTGTTTCACCATGTAATTATTTTGTTTTGCAAAGATCCACAGTTTAGGACTCCAATTGGGAGAGAATTGTTCTTGGATTTAATCAGGATAAAATTTGTTCAACAATCCTTAAAAACAAAGCTAATTGTTGAGAATCTTAAGATAGAATTTTTAAAAAAAAAAAAGCATACATTTAAAAGGAGTGGTTATAGTTGGTGGAAAAATGCCACAATAATAGTCAAGAGGATAGAAGAGAATTTTTATGTGTGTATTAATGCATGTTGTCATAAAAGGTGTGG
>Ga0209208_10004220_pt1 | contig 20468 bp, 16 predicted proteins | sample S1TSphfallax_3_FD_187694 | JGI IMG/M metagenome (GOLD analysis project Ga0209208, IMG submission 187694) | Host-associated microbial communities from peat moss isolated from Minnesota, USA - S1T2_Fd - Sphagnum fallax MG (SPAdes) (version 2) | ecosystem: Host-associated > Plants > Peat moss >...
TTTTTGCCATGGCTGCAGGCCAACCACAGGAGGTGCAGCACCTGCACATGGGGGCAGTGGGGATCATGGAAGAAACACTTCAAAGAAACATTATTAAAGATATTGACTGCTGAAACCCTCCTCACACTGCCCACCATATATATTGCAACCACTTGCAGAGTAGTCACACTTACAATCCATTTGTAACATGAAACCAGAATTTCCTTTCCACATTGGAGGATGCACCTGCAATAGATATGGAACTTTGCAGAGTAGGTAGGTAAAATTAGTAGTACAGTGCCTCCTCATCAAAGTTTACCAAATATGCAATTTGTGCATCAAGAGAGAGAGAGAGAGAGTATGGCAAATCTATTAACAAAAACAGAGATCAAACACAAAATTTTGCTCTCAAGACAGAAAGTCTTTATATACCCTTGATGTATCATCTTCAACTGTGGACACAAAAACATGACTCACAATTTGAGGATTGAAAAATGAGGAGAATGTTGGTTTTGGGGAAAAAAATTGCTGTTTGTTTGGCTGCTCGACATCAACACTGTTGTTGTAGATTTATCAACATCTTGACTCCTTACTCTATCAATAAATGCAGATCCAAAACCACCATCAAGTTTGAACTAACACTTAGTAGTAGTTGAAAAATCAATGAAACAGTAATGCTATGCTCATATCACATCACTGTGGCAATCCAATCTTTGCAAAAACATTACAGAATGCAACCAGTAGCAAAGGAGAAACATATGACCCATATACATTTTTTCTCTCAGATCTTTTTGACAAGTCCTTGAGATGATTGTACAGATTGCGATTTTGCTGCTATGAAATTAGACAAAGATCAAGAGTTAACAAAGGGCCTTGCCAAAGAGAAAGCTCGATGTATGCCTAGGTTTGGTGGGCACTTACTATCAGTATTATTGCCATTGGTCATCACACCTAAAACTCCACCATTATTGCTGTTTGCAATTGCTGTATCTCTAGGTAGGATATCTCTGCTGCTGGCAGCAGGGATGATACCTGCTGTAAGTGTCTCTGAAAAATACTGCAACTCCTTCAAACCCGCTGCTGGGATTGCTGCTGCTGCTGCTCCAGGGGTAGAGGCTGAGCGCTCCAAGGCAGCATGATGACCTCGATTTGGTGTCCATGAATGGTAACTCTGAAGCAGCTCAGGTTGACGGAACATTTCTAGGGAGGAAACAAACCTGCAGAGTAAAATGATGCCTTGATTTGCAAAATCTTGCTTCCCTTGAACCTCATCAATCTTGACTTCCAGCCCCTGGACAAGCCGCTGAACTTCCTCAATCTCCACAGTTGCCCGTTCCACTTCTCCCTGAACTTCAGTCACCTGGGCTTTGATCAATCCTTGCACTTCAACACTGTCATTCAGAGTCTTTGAGACACCTTCAAGCTTGGCCGTCAACTGTCGTTTCGTGGCCTGTAAAGCAGCTGACACCTGCTCAAGTTGCTTTGAAACAGTGGCAACTGCATTTGACATGTGCTTCCGAGTGACGTACATAATATTAGTCCATTGGAAACCTCTCCACCACATATACGCATAACCCACTGCCCCAACAACCACTACTGGCATCATGAGTGAACTGAGATTTGTCCATGAAGGAGATGATGATGAGGTTCCATTCACAACAGTGATAGGTCTGGATGCATTTGCCAGATGCCTGAGTTCTTGAGTGAGTTGATTCACTTGAGCAACGAGGGCACGTGTCTCTCTTCCATCTCCTCCTGATGATGATCCATCACCATCCTCTTTCAGATGTTTGCTCAAAACCTAAAGAAAAAAAAAACACATACCAAAAAACATGAATTCAGCATCATTACTTGTTCCACAGCCCCCCTGATCGATCCATGATCCATCCCACAAACTTCCTTCTGCTTCAGATCTCTAACTAGAAGCAGCGGCATAAACATCATCATCGCTTCCTCCTCCTTGTGGTGTCATCAAACCAGCAGCATAGATTCAAAAGAAGAAGAAGAAGAAGAAGAAGAAGAAGAAGAAAAAGACTAGCTAGACAGATAGCTCTGCAGAATCCACGAGGCTGCAGAAAAAATTCTGGTCCTGAAACCCTAATCACCATGAATCCATAGCAAAACAGCCAGTACCACAATCCTTGCTTGATAGATGATGGCCAGGAATATTACAAGCGATCAAGAGAACGAGGATCGGAGAGAGAGAGCGAGAGAGAGAGAGAGAGAGAGAGAGAGAGAGTTCGTGTGTGTGTACCTGAGAAACGTCATTGAGAATCTCCGAGACTTTACTGTTGCGCAGCACAACGGTACCTGTGGCACCTGCTCCCACAAGCAGGATGACTTTGGACAGCGCCATCTCCGTTACAACAACCGCTCCTCTCTGAGCACGATGATGATGCTCCCTACAACGACAGTGCCATGGTTGCTGCTGGATCCGTTGCCATCAGCGGCAGCCAGAAAAAATCTCCTTCTCCTTCTCCTCTCTCCCTCTCTCTCTCTCTTCTGGAGTCCTGCGCTCTCGTCCCTTGCCCCTTCCTTGAGTACCTACCCTAAGGACCCGAGCGAGAACCCGGGGGACCCGTGAGTGCAACAACCACTAGTACTGATGTCGTCTTCTTCCTCCCAACACATACTATCATGTTGACTTCAGAATCAAGAAATTCCCAGTAGCTTGCTTAGGACATCTTTGCACAGATTCTGTGATCATAGCAGCTTTTCAACTAGCTGTGTTCACAATCATCTCACAGTTCTGTAAACTTTACCGGTGAAGCATTGACAAATTGCAGGAGGAGCTCTGAGAGCTCTGAGTCAAACTGTGACTCACCATATAGTGACATCTGTCTTTTTCTTCATGAGAAACATCTCTTTCAGGGCGTGGTTGTCTATTTGTGTACAAGTCTACAGTGGAGGGGTATGGTGATAAAAAGCACAACTGAGATTGATGATGATCAAGCTCACCAGTTCCAAACTAGTGTAGAAATGCGAAATGACTACTGCCATATTGGTGGCGCTGAATATGAAATCAACTTCAAAATGTTTGTTGCCCATGATCTTGCAACTCAGCTATTCTTTACAATGCACAGATCACCTACCAATTCATGATTTGCATCTCTGTAGTCAGGAAACCCAACTCACCAAGAAGCACCCATCGCCCAAAAACAACTGAAGCAGGTAATATTGAGCTCAAACTCCTCAAAAGAAAATGTTGGCACACTTCAATGTATACAGTCACATTGAAAATTTACAATCAAAACTCCTGCAGGGATGTCACTAATCTTTGACAACCCTCAGGAGAAGAATTTTTTTGTAAAAGTGCTGATATCATATAGGAAATCTTGGGCCATTTAAACAGATAAAATCAAGCAATAAAAAATTATGAGATGTTGATAGCCACCACAGTTGCTGCAGGCACAGGAATGCAGAAGACTTTCAGGAAAAATACAGAAACTTATGAGGATGCTAGAACTGGACAGCAGCCTTGATTGCGTCCAATATCTGCAAAATCAGACAACAAACAAATGGGTCATGCAAAATGCAACAAGTTCCATTCTGCAACAATGTCAGAATAGTCAATACACTGTTATGATACAGAAGATAACTGCAGAGACCAGACAATTGAAGAATATCCTTAAAAATAAATGTTAGTCATTTCTTATTTCCTTAACTTGATACGCTGCCTTGTAGCTCTCCCAATTCTGGCAACTTTTTATGGGTTATAGCAGCACTTGTCTAAGTTGTTTTGACTGAGTTTTTGGTGCCATCATGAACCATGTATATTGAAAAGATGGGAGTTCAAAGGATCCAACAACAGACTGCATGACAGTCCACTAGGATGTATGATGGACAGTCCATAAGCATACCTTGTTCTTTGTTGGCAGGTAAAATGGTTCAAATACCAATGGGAAAGGTGTATCAAGGCCACAAACTCGAACAATGGGTGCCTCCAGCTGACAAAGTTTCACACTTTTGACTTTCAGTATCCAAACATAGATCCTAATCACAACAAACTGTCAAATACTTGGGTTGATTAACAAGTAAAGGCAGAAAAGTGCCAAAATAGGGGATGTGCAAGGAAGAAGGAACACAGTCATGGAAGAGAGAGAGAGAGTCTACTTTCTGCCATTAAACTTCATGCAAAATGTGGTTTATATGAACTTCACTCAATCCAGAAAAGGGAAGTCAGGAGTAAAATCGAACTAGTCTACAAGGTCTTGCAGTTTCTGACAATGGGTTTGCAATCCCCAGATCATTTCCTTAATGTAGAGGACCACTGTCTAAACCCTAAACACACAACTCATACTTGGAAGAGGAAGAAGCAAAATCTCACTCGTAAGAAACAGCGTTCAGTGATGTATGCTGCAATCTCTGCACCAAATCCACCTGTAACTGGTGCCTCATGACTCACCTAATCATCAGTAAACTCCTCTTTAGAAACTTTGTTTTGATGTTGCCATTCAAGCCAAAACACCAAACAAAAGCAATATTGGGCAAGATTCTCCAGATCTCATATTAACAAACAAAATGGTGCAAGTTGAGAGAGGACATACCAATAGTCGTCCAGTTTTGTTAACAGAGGCTTCCACAAGTTCTTGGTCCCAGGGTATGAGTGTTCGCAAATCAATCAGCTCACATGAAATACCATCCTGCACTCCATATAAATCAATGTCCAGTCACAATCTAACAGTAGATAACAACAATAGTTTCATCATTGAACAACAGACTTAGAAGAGGTTTGCAGTTTGGGTTCAGGGCTTCAAACTTCCTCTAATTTCCATTTTAAGACCAGCAACTACTTCTGTAATGGTGAAACACATAGGTAGCTGATCATCAAAGAGGGTTTAGGGTTTAGTGTCAACAACCTTTGCAGCCTCAGTGCAAGCCTGTTCCATGATGGTAAGTTGGGCACCCCAACCCACTAGAGTGATGTCACTTCCCTCCCTCATGACCTGGTTCACCATCTCACTGCTGTTAAGTGTAATGCCATCTTTCAATGGTACCATGTCTTGTTGACCTACCTTCAAATGATGCTCTCACAAATTTGGGAAGCCAAAAACAATTTCTTAACAACCTGTTTTGCAAAAACAATTTACTATATTCTAACACAACTATGGCAACAAAGAAGACACTCTTATGAAGCTCATATGAACAAGTAGTGAAGAAATGAAGCTAAAAGAAGACACATTCAGGACACAACCAGTGACCCAGGTAACTACGCAAAACACCTGAGCTTTCTTTATCCTTAACCCTGAACATGTTCAGGGTCCTCCTGAAACAAAAAAATTCTGGGAGTTGAAATATAGTACCTCTGCACTGGAAAGTGGAAGAGTGTAATCATCCTCAGATACCTCCTCCACCGCCATTCGATATAACAACTTTCCATGAACCCAAGCCAGAAGCCACCATTTAGAATCACTAGAGGAACCAGAATAGACACCCTGCAACAATGAAGTTGCAATGAAACCAACCCAGAAACATTTTGCCCACAGAATGTCCTACCTTTGGCTCAAAGAATACAACAGGATTTGGGTCTCGAATTGATGCGAGAAGAAGACCTTTTGCTTGAGAGGGACTTCGTGGAATCACTACCTGCCACCACCTCACAAAAATTACATAACCCATCTTCAAAGAAAGTAGATGCAAGACCTCAACACTTCCATTTCAATGAAATCCTCTAGGATCACTCACATATATCTATGAGATTGCAGAAAAATCTCAACAACAGTTTGAAGATAACATGACAATGAGTGCAGTCATGACACTTAAGGGTCACTCACAAAGTTAGACTCCACCTTCATCACAGATGACCTGCCATGACTATCCCTTGACTTCATCAGCTTCTGCTGGTGGGTGTAGATAAGTACATAAAGAGTCCACTGAGCCAAATTCCCATCAAACCATAATACACAATCTGCATCTGCAGTTTCTGTTGCATTTCAGGAAGCACTACATTTACAGCATAGTGAGGAGGGAGATTGCATTAACGGACCTTTATACCAGGGACATGACAGAAAAAGGCTTCAGGGGACTGAGAGTGATAATGTCCACCATGTCCCACAGCTCCATATGGTGCCCGTATGGTAAGCCCTGTTGTTCTAGCACCAAATAATATTGCATATTCAGAACAGTAAAGCAGTTGTGAAAAGGAAAAACTGTTAGGTGAAACCCTAAACCCTCTAAAATTCTTGTAATTGCCTTCACAGCAAGGAAGGTGAAGAGACCTCCAGTATTGAACATATTGCCACTTCTGTAGCGATACTTTGCAGCTTCATTCACTATCTGCGACCCCCACAAAAAAATAAGTCAAAAAACTCTCTCCACCTTCCTGTTCCTTATCATCAAGATCAAGCTTGCAGGCAAGTTGTTTAATTGAATAAGATCATTGTCTGCACTTCAAGGCTCCATAACCCACATAGTTAGGGTTAGGGATCAACAAGGGACTAAACATACACTAGCTATGTATATAACAATCATGAGCAAGTAAAGGAGACTCAGGGAATTTTTTACTTGGTCAAATGCTGGATAAATATAGTCTGCAAACTGAATCTCTGCTATAGCTCGGTTACCCTGCAAGCAGGAAAACAGAAAACAGACCAGCCAAAAACTCTCAGTCAAAATCTTGAATGGAAGCAACACTCACTAGAATTGAATAGTCTAAGAGATTGGACAGAACAAAGAAAACCCCAAAAATAAACAGCTTTCATTGCTGGTCAAAAGCTCTAGGTTGTGATCCAAAAGACCACAGCAAATTGTCTCTGAGGTTTGTCTCAATTCTAAGGGGAAGTAGGATTAGGGCACCCACCATTGATGCCAACCCGATTCCAAACCCCACGATTCCCTGCCACAAAGCAGAAGACTCTTATGTATCCACAACATAGGAGAGAGTGCAGACAATGGAAGATGTGGGTGGACATGATAAAAAGAGAATGTGCATTCATTTATTTGGTTTGAAACTATTGTTGTTGCAATACTTACCTGCTCACAGAGAGGGGTATTGAACACACGACTTCTGCCAAATTTATCACGTAATCCCACGGTGCACCGAAATACACCTCCAAAGCCCACATCCTCACCAAACACATATGACCTGCACACCAAAACCCTTCTACAAGGTTACTACTTCCAAGCTTTCACTCTTGTTTTTTTTAGGGTTTAGGGTTGGACACAGAACTGCATGTCAGAAATTGAAGAATTTAAAAGAGGAACATACATCTATCTCCTTTGAGTCAAACCCAGCAAGAGCATAACTCAAGAAGTTGAGTAAAACTGACCATCATCATCACACTCCACATTCTTTTGGTATGAATGTACCAAATCCAGAAAATTGTGGAGGAGATGAGAAGAAAAAAACACCTGAGATTCACAACATCACAAAAGAGTGAAACTCACAACAACCAACCAAATAGGCAGGAAGGGAATTTGCCAAGGAGCTGCTTCATGTAGACCTGGGATCTGTGTCAAGGGCAGTATAGAGGGCATTGTTGATTGCTGAGAACAAGTTCATCTTCTTTTTGTTTCCATGTCCCTTTGTGTGATCACCACCCATTGGCTGCTGCTTCTCTGCTGCTGCTGCAACCTCCTGTGTGGTTTGGAAAGACCTCCATGCTCCAGCAGATCGAGAAAAAGAGGATGATGATGATAACAACCCATCTGAGGTAACAACCCAACTACCCTTCAAACTGGATGATGATGATGATCCCTGAGAGACCAAGAAAGAGCAAGAGGAAAGTGTTCTTTCCTTCCACCCCATCAATCAATCAATCAATCAGTCCTGTCTCTCAATCCCCAAAGCCTCAAAATCTCTCTTATGGGATGTTTTCTTCTTTTGTGCACAATAATTCACACTACAAAACCACCCTTCTCCGGTCACCTATATTATCCCTTTGCAGATGCACCTGCCTGGAGCAGCAACAACAGCAACTGAACACCCAAAAAAAAAAAACAAACACTCCTGCCCAATAAATGCCTCTAAGAATATATACTGCAGTTGCAACAAACCCAACCCTAATTATAATACCCAGATGCAACTCTCCAAATTCACATGCACATCTACATGATGAGCAAATCGTCTGTGTAATTAAGAAAGCTCCGGTGCTCAAGTCTTCAGAACAAAACAAAAAGACTGAACCTCCTCTGTTTCTCCCCCCCGCTTTCTTTTCTTTTATCACAATTGCTGCAGACTTGATAGGAACCCAAAAACTGGGGCTGAGATTCTATCAACTGGGAAGCTGACAGACTTCACAGGCTTGTTGGGTGATGTGGGTGGTGAAGAAGTCTTCCTACTTAGGAGAAGCTGGAGAGTTGAGGATAGTTAAGTAGGGGAGATTAAAGGTGATTTGGGATAAGAAAGAGTGATGATGGATGACGATGAGCAGAAAATCAAAAGACAAAAAGCTGAGCAAACATATATAGAGAGCAAGCAAGCAAACAACAACAACAACAACAACAGCGTACGCTAAAAGAGATAGATCCGAGTAGTGACGCAGTTGCTGATCATCTCTCCTCCGCCTTCTTCTCCGTTGCATCTATCTGATAGATTAGCTTTTAGTACTGGACCCACAAGAGGAATTGAGCTCTTTTCAGCCTTTTTGTTTGTAATCTTTCAGCTCCTTTTCAACGCTTTTGTAAGAAAAATCATTGCTAAAACTCTCAATGTTTTGTTTGATTGAGAGGGATTCTTTTGACAGACCAGCAGATGCAATTATCCACATGATACAACAGTTAATTCTTCTTCTTCCGATCCCACCCACATCAGAAAAAAGACAAAAAGACTACATGAAGACTATTTGCAAACCTGCATTGCAAACACTGAAAAGAGTAAATCGAAGTTGGGTGATCAGAACATAATCGGGGTCACATGATCAAATTGGGAACACAAACAGTTACAGCTCCCTTCACCTCAAACATTTTGAAAGTTCATCTCCCAAACCAATACCATGGAGGAAAAAGAAGTGACTTCAATGGATGCATATACCATTGGATTGCTTACAATCCTAATTCTAGCTATGAACTCAACCTTCACTTTTTGCCAAGGCCATGATGGCATGAAATTGGTCAATTGAACAAGTTGCTGGGCTTGTTGTGAGAGGACGAATGTCAAAATAAGAATTGAGTTTAATGCATTCTTCATGGTTGCACTTTGAAAAGATGGCAAGTCACGAATTGAATAGGAAAAAAGCACAAGAATTATATTCATGCAATCCCTAGACACTAAGATTGTATGTGCCTGTGTATGATGTGTGGCATTGTACTTTTATGTTATTTACCACAAATGTTTTGGCATTGTAAAAACAAACAACCTTTTCTTGCACCACATGCACATATATTTGGTGGGCCTTGTTTTATTTACCAAGGTTCATGAGGAATTCAATCAAAGCTCGGTTTATTGATGCATACCTAGAGTGAGATGTGATTTCACTTGACCATGCCATCTAGGTAGTTTTCATGTTACCTGGGTTTAAAATGTCTCCTAACCCAATAACCATTGGGCATACTTGGGAAAAACTCTTGCCTACAATCCAGGAAATGAACAAAAAACTCTCAATCATGAATGAAGACCACCCCACTTAAGGCTGGAGGAATTTGACAAGAAAAAAAAAAGGAGGGTTTGCAGCCCAGCTTGTTTACTTTCCACCCCATATAAGAAGGGCTTATATAATCAGTGTGCTCAAGCTACATCTTTTACAAGAATTATTGTGGACCAATTAATCTTCACAAGTTGCCCCATATCTTACACTGTGAAAATTAGACTAACAATGATCCAGCTTTTTTCTGATGGTCATAATTGGCACCAAGTTCATCAGGTTGAATTAGCAATTTGATTGTAGAAATTAGAACTATGTTGTTGGAGCACCAAGTTGCTGAAAAGAAACTCATATGGTCAAGCTTTTGACAAGCTTGCTGGGATCGAGAAGTACTCTAAACTGCTAGAAAGAGTCTAGTTATGAAATTTGGGGAGGAAACAACAAACCTCTATCCTTGAAATGGTCAATACCTAAGTACTACTCATCATGTCTTGTGATAGGAGTTCACAATAGTGCAATCTAAATTGGAAATTTAAAGTTGGAAAGGAATCTGGAAAATCCTGGTTAGGTGGCAACAAACCGGGAGATTTGAACTCACCTGCGGATGATCATCTCTTGAACTGAATTGACAAAGAAATCCCAGTTTTGATCATTGTGCAGCAGCACTAACTCTCCACCCTTATTTTTGTAGATGATGTCGTGTCCCTTGGTGACCTCCAGCAGCTGATTTCTAAGCTCTTGTGTTGATTGGAACTTGGCAAGAGGAACCAAGATGGGTTGTTGTTGATCTGATGATGTAGACTGCTGCCAATCCAAGCTACATTTGATCAATGTGGTGGAGTCCTGATGCACTTCTTGTTCATGAGTCAATGGGTGGATCAAGCTGCTTTCTTGAAGGTGGATTTGTACATTGTTGGAATCCGATGTTGTTGTGCCATCATGATCATCTATATTAGTGAGAAATTTTTGGTTCTCACTTTGAGTCTTAGGTGAGTCACCAATTCCATGTTTGAAACCTTGCATAATTTCTAGTGGAAGAGGCTCACACGCTGCTGCAGGTGAACAATGTCTTTTGGGCATTTGCTCATGGGTGCCGCCACCACTGGGGCTAGACTTCATCATCCCACCGACTGAGCCAGCTTCTTGGTGGTGGCTTGGCCATTGCTGCTCATGCCTCAGATGCTCTTTAGGGTGTAGTTTGGAATGTGCCAGAGTAAGGGATGTATCAGTTTCATCCGACATTTCTCCCAAACCTATTGTCGCCGCTTTAAGGGATTGATCCAAGTCATGGTCTGGAGTCTTCTTCCTCTTTCGATTGGACTCAATAATTGATGAACTTGACCTAGTCAGAAGTTCACAATCCTCCTCCACAGCTGCTGCCTCCTCATGAATTCCATTGTTGAATCTTGCCTCATGTGCATCTTCATCAAATTTTGCTTCCACCTGATCCAAATTAGCAAGATTTTTCATACTGGGTAACGTGGGGGGGATCTTCTGACCATTAGAGTTGCAAGAACTCAATGTACACAAATTCGCACATGAAGATTGCATTCTTTGGTTTGCTGCCAGCTGTTGCTGATTTGTCTGTGATTGTTGCAGCTCAATGGGTTGGTCTAGGAGTGACTTATTATGAAAGCCTACAGTCTGCAACAATTGCTGGTGAAAGTGCAAAGGTGTTGACAATTGCTCTGAAGTGCTGAATTGTACTGTAGCTGAATCTTGCACAACTGCTGCTGCAGGCTGGGAAGAAGACCTTAAATCTGGCAACAGATTTGGTCCAAGTGATTGACTTGTTGAATGATCAGCAGAGGCAGAAGAAAGCACACCATGAGAAGCACCTGGTACAGACTGCACCAAGTTGTACGTTGCAGCAGCTGATGGTGGTAACAATTGTCCAGTGAATTTCGAGACTGGGGTTTGGAAATGGAGAGATGCCACTTCAAGTGAGGGAAAGTTCAAGACTGAGCGTTCGAGATCTACTCCAAAAAGCCGTGTGCCATGACCATTATTGCTGATGGTGTGGGCTTCTTTGACACATCCATTTTGAGCATTTACAGTAGTACTAGTGCTGTTGACAGAGTCAGGGGCTTGATCCCGAGCCATGGCTGAGCTCTCTGCTGCAAGTTCCCCATGATGATGGCTTCCTTGTTGACCTAATCTAAGCTCAATAGATGATGATCCAACATAGTCTGTTGTCCTCACACAGTTTGCAGTCAAGCCTGGGGGCCATGGGTGCTCCATTGAAGCATTATAAGAGCTTGCAGTTGCTGCAGCCCATGAAGACTCATGATGTATTTGCACTGCTGCTGCTGTTGACAAATTATGACTCCGGACTGGATCACTCATCATTTCAAGGTGTGAGTCATGAAGAACTGGATGTAGTGAACTTGAGCCAGACACTCCCCGGCCTGCAGGCAATGACATTGAGTGAAACATTTGGTTATAGGTATTCCCATACTGTAACGTCCTTGGGCCAGCTGGGTCTTGAAAGCAGCTGGGAGGTTGCAGGTTTGATGGCAAGCTGCTGCAGCTTGGAATTCGCAGAGACCCATTGAAGCTGAAAGGCTGCCAGATAGAGGAACTGAAAGATGCAGCAGCTGCAGATTTGGATGCAGCTGAAGCAAGGAATGGAGAGTTGCAAGAAGTCTGACCTATCCATGGACCTTGAAAGCCTGGTCCACCTCCAAGACCACCTCTATGATCAGATGCTGAAGAAGAAGATGTAATACCTCCAAGTCCAAGTCCTCCTCCTGGCATTGTAACAGTTTGCTTGCGGCGGAAATCAATGTGAAGCTCCTGGTTGGGTCCTCTCTCAAAAAACACAATGTCACCTGCATCCAGTTTTTTCTCCTTGACAAATCTGCTCCAACCTTTGGTGAGCACATAGCTCTGGCTACTGTTCCAGTAGGAGTATCTAAACCTCCAGTGCTTGCCAGAGACATCTTCAAAGGAGAGTGTTTGGCCTGGGGAATTGGCTGATAAGTCTAGAGGGAAGCATCTCTCTGCATGCTGCTTTGGAATCACAAGCCTGTTCAGTTTCCCAACGTCACTTGGAGTCACCGCTTTGTCAAACAGATGCTCACGTTGCTGCTGCTGCTGCATTGTTGTTGCTGTTGCTGCATTGTTGTTGTTGTTGTTGCTACTGCTGCCCAGCAGCTTGCAGGCTGCTGGGATTGCTGCAGTAGTACTCAGGAGATCTGTCGACAAAGCTGATGCTCCTGCAGCAGATGCAAGACGACTGACTGAAGTCTCAGGCATCATGTTCTCATTGGAAGAAACAGGAGAGACTCCTGCAGCAGTTGGGCTTGATGATCTGCGAGCGTCAAAAGCTCCAATCTGTGCAGCAGCAGCAGGTAAAGCTCCAGTTGTTGCTTCGCAACAGGAATGCTTAATAGACTGCGTCCTGTGATCAAGCTCCTCGTCATAAGTGTGACGCCGCAGCATCTCGACGATCTGCTCCTTGGTATACTGCAGGAGAAACTCGGCTTCCAGCTCGTTGTCCTGCACGGGTCGGAAGTTGGTCATGGCGTCACGGCCACGGAACTTGATAGCAGCGCGATCGTAAGCTCGAGCCGCTTCTTCTTCCGTGTTGAAAGTCCCCAACCAAATGCGCTGATGCTTCTCGTAGATCTGCGCTCCCCATCTGCCATTGGACTGCGGCACCACTCCACGGAACTGTGACGACGGTAGCTTGTTGTTGTTGTGTTCTCCTCCTCGCGGGCCGCTCCCGCGTGGTTCTTGCGGATCACCATTATAAGTATTGTCCGAGTAGTACTCTCCAGATCCAGCTGACAAGCTGCAGCAGCTCGGCCCGCCGCCGCTCGTCGTCTGCTGCTGCTGCTCCTGGAAGCTCATTCCTCGCCTCACTAGATCCCAAGCTGCTGCTCCCGACGTCGACCATGACGGCCTCCAATGGTCTCCATCAGCTCTGCCATACTGATCTGCTGCTGCATTAGGATGGTTCAACAGTTGACGTTCTTCAACAGCTGCTGCAAGATTGCTGCACTCCTGCAATTCCTCGTGTGTCTGTTGTGTAGTACTGCATGATCTACCAGCAGAAGCATGATCTATTGGCGAGGAGGCCGGCGGAGCTATAGCGCCGGACTCAGCAGCTGCTACTGGCAACGGGCTGCCACTGGAGCTGGCGGGGGGCAAAGACGTAGTAGCTTCCTTGCCTCCAGACTCGACACGCCTGCTGTTGTTGTCAGACTCCTGCAGCAATTCCGGCTCCACGACCACCGATGTCGATGATCGGTTGAAGCTGCTGCCATGATGATGCGAACTAGCTGCTCCAGCTGCCAAAGCTGCGGCAATCTTTTCCGTGATCCCCAACAGAGCCGTCCTCTTCTCCACCGACGACACCTCCGCCGTCGGAGGCATCCAATACCGACTCGGACCATGATGAACCTCCACATGATCGTCCAGGACTCCTGCTCCTCCTCCTCCGCTTACATTCTTCTTCACGTTATTATTCTTGGAAGTTCTCGACACATCGCTAGTGTCGGAGCAGCTGCCGGGAGATGCCGCCGCCAGTACCGCCGGTACTTCCAAATTGCTCAACCGCAAGGTGACGTCGGGACCGTTACTACCGTTTGCTGCTGCTGCAATACTACACTTGTGCTTCTCCGGCCCTCCGAGCTGCTGCTGCTGCTGCTGCTGCTCCTCCTCCTGATCATCATACTGCTCCTCGCGCCTAGACATCCAAGGTGGCCACCGGCCAGCTGAAGGCCACATCTTGGATCTCGTCTTCTCATCCTGCAGCACCCGAGATATATAGATATACACAGATACAAGTGCATTCAAACCTCCGCTTGACATTATGGTGGGACATATGATCAGTCTGGTTCATTCACAATGAGCAGCACTGCTGATCTCGAGGTCCTGTTCTTCATCAACCGGCGTAGCTAGCTAGCTAGCTAGCTAAGCGAAAGAGGAAAACTTTACCTACCCCATGGATCTCGAAGACAATTATAAGAGCTTGCTGATCTAGTAGTATTCTCAGCTGGCTGCAAGCTGCAGTCGAGTTTGACAATAATGATATTGTTACTACGCACCTTGCAGGGCAGCATGAGCGGAAGAAGTTGTATAAAAGAAGCAGCTGCAGCTGTCATGATACTGCAGCAGCTGCACCTGCAACCGTCGTCCTTCTTCAACTCCTCTAGTCTAGGATCAGCTGCAGCCACCACCATTACGCATTTGATCTCGACTGCTGCTCATCTTCTTCTTCTTCTTCTGCTGCTGCTTACATCCTGCTGCTGCTACTGCTCCTGCAGCTCCTCCTAGTCTTACTACTACCAAGTTTCTCATCATCCTCCAGTCCAAGAAGCCCAAACACCTGGTGCACTACAACCAAAGAATGGAACACGACGAGCTTGAGAGCCTTGGAATCACGACGTTCTTTATTCTAAGTCTAACCTGTAGACCATTGCAGAATATGGCAGCAACAAAGTACTACAGAACGTGGTTCCATATGTATATGTATAAATTCCAATCTGGGATTTTGCACACGTGTGATTCTTCTAGTTGGTGATGGGCATTCAAGGGATGATCGTTCCGGCGGTCGAGTCGAGTTCCGCGGTTGGGCGTTATCCGACGTAAAATTGGCTCTTAGGAGAGATTATTGATTCTGGCACCTCCAGGATTTAGGAACTTCCTTGCTTGCTTTCTTTCTTTCTTGCTCGGCGAGATTTGGTATACCTAGAATTATGATGTTGTTAGAACTATGTGCTGGTTTTGCATGCATTTTGAACGAGAATTAGTCAAGCAGGCTATGAAGCTGATAGGGTGAAGGGCGAAATCTCGCGTGAGTGACAATTTTAAGAGTGCGGAATGTAGCTTTGTTGCAGCTTGCCGCCGCCCCTGAGGCTGCTTTTCTTGGGGGGCGGGGGCACAGTGTTTTTGTCTTGTGCAGTCTTGTTCTGTACAGCTTACTTACAAGAATGAAGACTTCAAGGATCAAGGATTATCCACCCAATAGTAGAGCGAGAGGTGTAGAAAGTGGTCATCATCATCATCAGAGAATGAATGCTTGTGACATCTGATCCAGAAGCAGGAAAGAGGAAGAAGAGTAGAAGAGGAGGAGAAGAAGAAGAAGCGGAAAGTGATAATATCAAGAGAAATATATATGGTGGGCAAACTTGGGTGCAACTTCAGATGAGCTAGATGGGCTTCCTCTACCCTAACTGGATCAATCACAGAGAAAAAAAGATGTTCCTCCTGCTGCTGGAGCCGGTTACGTCCAGCAGCAAGCTCCAAGCAAGAAGCTCGACCTCCTAGTAAGTAAGCTCCTTGCTGGAAAGCAACTAAGTCCCAGCTTGTTCAGAATTGCCCTCCTCCTGAGTCTGCCTTTGAACTGGAATGGGGTCCGAAGGTTGTGGGTAGTACCTGTTCTTTTCGTGAGATAGTACTACTCCGACCCCCTCAAGCAGCAGCTTGAGAAGCGGCGCACTAGGTTGCTAGCTGGAGCAACGACTCTTGAAGCTCCCCCGGGGGCACTGCACTCCCCCGGTTATGTACACTCCCATTTAATACTGCCTGCAGGTGCGTCGTCGAGCAGAGAGCTTGAAGGAAACTGCTCTGTTCGGGTTTGCAGGTGGTGTGAGACGCGGGAGACGTGGTGTGCAACCTCCTCCTCGTCTCTTCAGGCAGCTGTTGCTGCAGCAGCAGCAGCAGCAACTGCAACTGCTGGAGCGTTGCTTGCTGCCACGACTCCGCTCCGCCACAACCAGGTACGTGCAGGTTCTGCTCTCTCCGACCTCGTGGGTTGCTGCAGGGGCGGATGCGACGGCGGCGGTGGCGGCGGCGGCTAGGGAGATCGACCACCAGGCTGAACTAGAACTTCTCGCTGCTACTGCTGCTGCGACTCTGGGTGGTCGTTGGAGCATTTTGCTGAAGGAGATGATGAAGATCCTGGAAAGACAAACAACAACAACAACAACATCAATGAGTGCAATATGCAATAGTTTGAATCCACCAAAAGACTTACTTACTTTACTTACTTACATACATACATACATGCTGTTTGAATAATGTTGCAAAACTTTTGCAACAGATGATCATACACACTGAATCAATCAATCAATCCTTTCTTTGTCCAAACAAACAACAGTGGCTCATCATCGTGTCATGGCCCTGCCCTGTCCCCCCTCCCCTCCCCCACCCCTCAAAACTCTTCCCTTATGGCACCACCCAAGTTCCAAACCAAGGGCGGTTACCAGTTTGACAAGTTAGAACCTCCAGTTCTGGTTCCAGTTAGTACTAATCTGGGTTTTTGTTCTGGTTTGCAGAACTGCCCATTCCAGTTGAACCAGATTATCAACCTTAGTTCCATTTAGTAATAATAATCTGGTTCCGGTTCCAGTTCTCATTCCTAATTAGTAAAAACTGAAGTTTCGGACTGGCAGCAGAACCAGATTATTATAAGGATTAGACCTGTAACTGGGTTGGTTCCTGGCTCTATTTACGTGTGGAATCAGAACTGGAACACAGATTTTAGGGGAAAAACTAAAACTAAAACTAAAACTAAAACCAAAGGACTAACTGGAAAGTTAACTTGCTGGTTCTAGTCTGGGTTACCCAAAACAGGACCAGGACTAAGTCTGATTTCCAGAAACCAGACCAGAATTTGTTTTGGAAGAACCAGTTGTGGAACAGGATTCTGGGTTTCATTTATGTTGTTGGAACCAGAATTGGAATCGTTCTAATTTGTTGTTTTAGAACCCCGAAACAGGAGGTTCTTCATAAACATTAAAAGAAAAAACACCAGCTGCTAAACACTGGTTCAAACCTGCAACAACAACAACATCGGCAACAAGAGATCAAAAAATTAATAAAGAAATGTTCCATGAAGTTCCCAAAAAATGAAACCCCACAGTTCACAAAAGAACACCTGCTGAACATTCATTTCAAAATCAAAACTACCTACCCTAGTGAACATTCCTCAAATTGTGGAAGCAAATGACAAAACTACCCACCAGTGTAGTATCCATATATATATATCTATATATATATAGCATGCAACCTGAGTATATAATACTGGTAGCTTTGAGATTGGTATTGAAAAACATACCAGTTGGGTATGACCTGAGACAATAATACCAGTTGTTACGGGACCTGAGGTGATATTATATCAGGTACATCATACCTGCCATCTACCAGGCAAAAAAAACAAAAAAAGAAAAAAAAATCAGCCTTGGACCTAATACCAATAAGAGACAATATGAAAATATACACCCTCCCCCCAAAAAAAAAGAAAAAAAGAAAAAAAGAAAAAAGGTTAGCCAATACCAGTTCCTTCTCAGGTATGAAGAAACCACAAGAAAAACCCATTGGGTAGCCAGGCCGGTCACCGAACACTTAGTGTCTCAGAGGTCTGCGAATTTCTGGAGAGTCCTCCTTTGAATTTCGTGCTCAAAGATGAATGGTGGCCCTACTATTTGCGCCCCCAAAGAAAGTTAAATCGTTGAAAAAGATGAAGAAATGAGTCAGATGTGACCCTCCAAAGTAAAGGGGGGGGGGTGGGTTCAAATGGTGGAAACGAAAAACCATCGAACACTTGGAAGACTATTACCGAACACCAAAAACGTCTTTGAAAGTCGCTCTATTTCCTTTATGGTTCCAAGGTTACTTGTAGATCATAAGGTTGCGCTCTTATAGCACTTTAAATCACTTAAATTGAACAAAAAATGAGAAAGTTATGAGCATTAAAAGGAAGAGGGGGCAACAGAGAAGAAAGGAGAAGAAAAAACGCATTTTATAACTTAGAAAAGATTATTATTTCTCTTCTTGCTGTTCCATAATAATTATTCTCATTTGCCTCTTACTGTTCAAAGACGAATTGAAGAGCTCAAGTTAGCGCTCCCATAACGTTTTGGATCACTCAAAATGAAGAATGAGATATGAGGAAGATATGAATGAAATGTTCGGTCATAGATGGTGTTCGGTCATAGGACAGGTTACCCTACCAGGACCACAAAAGTCTTGTATGTTCTTCAAAAGTCGATACCAGTACAACACTGCTGCTATACCTACCATGGTTTGGTTATGTGGTCTGTCCCTGACAGGCAGAGGCAATTTAACAAAGAGGGAGGAGAGCCCCTCTCAGAAATATAGTAGAGTTTCTTTGGGGCAAATTGATATGGCAAAGAAAACAGTAGCATTTTTAAAAGTAGGTAGCATATAAGTTTGGTACTCTGACAATCCAGCAAAGAATTCAAACTTACACTAATACTAGATATGTTGAAAAAAACACACACAGTAGGAAGTACTTCAGGTTTTCCTTTGCAGCAGTTACTACTTATTAAAGTAGTATGAAAAAAGGAAAAAGAATTTTTTTTTTCACTTTGCAGACATTGTTTTGATTTGCAACTACAACAGCCATGGAATAGTGGCAACCAATTCCTCTCTACATACATACAACAACAATAATTGCTTGCCCACAACCCCTCCTCCTCCCCAATATCATCAACAAGCAACCCATCCAACATTAGGTAGGCACACCAAGGGGAAGTCATTGGGTTATTACCACATTTGGGGGGTTTATGTGACGGAGCAAGACACCCCCACCTATGCACCATCATCCATGGAAACCCATTATAATTTTAGTTGTGAATGAATCACAAATGAGTGCTAATGTTATACCTTTGGTAACCTATCCAGTAAACCCTGTTGCTTCCCCCTCACACTAGCTAGGTAAGTAGATATATATATATATATATATAAGTGGGTAAAGTATCAAAGGAAAGTAAAGAAGGAACCTAGAGTGATTACTATGTAGATAGGTTAGTAGGTAAGGTACTTGATGGCTAACCAGATAGGTAGTAGATGCATGTGGATGTTTTTTAGCTATGGGACAGGAATACAACCCCAAAAAAAAAAAAAGTGTGTTTGGAATCCACACACCATCCATCATCCAGTATGGTGTGCTGATGAGTGCTGGCTGGTTCACTCTAGCGCCGCCCCCATGTCACCAAGGTTCATTTGATTGATCGATGGATGGATGAAATATCACAATTATGATGTGGTGCAAGCTAGAGAGAATGAATGACCCAATAAAAATGATGTTCACTCTGGCTTGCAGGTGGGTGAACAAAGTGCGTATAGCTTTGTGCTGCTGCTGCTCCTACCAACTGCAAAAGGTGATCACAGATAAGAATGTGTGGGTGGGGTATCCATTTCGTCGGCCAACACAAGGATGATTACAAAAGCTGTACCTTGGCCATGGGCTTGACCCTACCTTGATGGGGGAGTAAGTATCACTCCCATCATTCATTCATTCATTCATTCATGTGCGTACTTCCAAGTATTCTAACTAGCACCCATACATAATATGGTTGTGTTAGGTTGCGACTGATCCAACAAAGAATTAGGTCAACTAGTTAGGTCATGTTTATAGTCCTGACCCATACATATATAATTCCCCCACCACCTTAAACTCCAATCCTTCCCTTTCCTTCCTTCAGACACCCTCTTTCTCTTTCCCTGTTTTGCAGTGAAAGTGAAATACAAAGTTGTTGTTGTTGTCTAAGAGCAGCAACTCCAGCAGTAGGCTAGCTATACTAGTACCACCATAATGGCCTTGTAACACAGTTAAGTACTAAGGTAGCTAGTATTTTATTTGTGATGTTTTTTTTTCCTTTTTTCTTTTAGTTTTTCCAAAGAAACTTTGACATTATCCGGATCTGGTGTGATGAAAAGCTGCTTCCTTTCCTTACACCATCATGACAAGGCTTTCCTTCCTTCCTTCCTTCCTTCTCCTGCAGACCATTGCAGAGATAGATGGCTTCCCTGCAACATTAGAGTCAGTGTAGCAGCAGTGGTCACAACTATGTCACCCATCTGTTTTGTTTTTTCATTATTTGAAGTCTTCTGCTAAGGACTTTAGAGGAAGGAAACGTGAGAACCTCTTGCCCTCGTGCTGTTGCTGCTGTGGGTACTGGCCAAAGTGTGTGTTTTTTACATTTTTCCTTG
>Ga0209208_10004221_pt1 | contig 20468 bp, 22 predicted proteins | sample S1TSphfallax_3_FD_187694 | JGI IMG/M metagenome (GOLD analysis project Ga0209208, IMG submission 187694) | Host-associated microbial communities from peat moss isolated from Minnesota, USA - S1T2_Fd - Sphagnum fallax MG (SPAdes) (version 2) | ecosystem: Host-associated > Plants > Peat moss >...
ATGGGGATGTGTCGTCTTGTCTTGTCTTGCAATGTGTCCTGAATCCAATATGGGCTTTGGTCATTGGAACTGAGAAAATGTATGTGGGCTTGGTCTGTGCTAACTTGATGGCCTTTAAATTCTCCCATCCCCTCCCCTTTTTTTTCCTTAATACCTTTCTACAATTTTTGAATCAGCGGTGTGTTTATAAATAAAGTTCTGCAAGCTTTAAAAAACTCCTCTCTCTCTCTTTTTAAATTGTTGGGCAATGGCTATGGAATAACAAAAAAAAAAAGGCCATGCTTGTGTTCAATCATGGCGCATCCATGTTTGTCCAATAAGAATTTAGTATCCTAATTAAAGTGACCTCTACACCAAGGAAAATGCTAAGTGATTCAGATCAAATTTATTTGTATTATATGTGTTGTTCACACACACATGATTTATCACTTGCTTAACACAATTTAGGTCTAATTGTCCATGCATATCTAGCTTTGGGTTATTGAAATTTTGTGAGGCCTAAACATATATATACCAAATAACACATGTCAAGAGTTCGGCCCCATGTCAAAAGCCTGGCCTCATGTCAAAATCCTATGCTTGATGTCAAAAGCCCTGGCCCAAGTCCAAGAGGCCCAACCTTCCATTTAACACCTTTACAAGGTAGATTTTTGTGAAGAGACTATTCACATGAGTTGTACTAGCAATGGCACATTTGGCACACCTATATAGAATACCTAGGAATTTAGAATTATCACACATGGCATTTGCCTTAACTCCAAACCATACTTAGTTTTTGAAGCTAATTTTAAATTCTTAGGTATTTTATATAGGTGTGCCATATGTGTCCTTACCTAATAATGTCAAATGTTTTCAAATTAATGTAATATATGTCACAATAAACCTCATATATTGTACATTGTAATGGATGAAAAAAAAAAGTTTATCTCATACATGTGTCATGACTTTTTGAGTTAGACAAATCACATTCTTTTCTACTAGTTCGTTCCGACTAGTAGTTACCCCCATGAAAAGTTACTCATTGTATATTTTATGAAATAAGTTAAATAAAGAAGAAATTTGAAACATTCTACAAACATTGAAATACCAATGGTAATTTAAACAAGGGGTGTGTCACACTGTGGCCTTGCCATTTGCATTTAAAAGCATCTTAAGGCAAAAGAAGAATTATGAAAAATTCAAATATTTCATCATGCAAAAATATAATCTTCAAAAAAATCCTCTAAAAGAAACCAAAATCCTTCAAGATATCATAACTCTATAACTAATCTCAACTTTCAACACAAGCCAAAATATCATCTTTCAAAAATCTTCATATAAAAATAGACCTACTACCTAGGGGCCAAAATCCCTTAAGCTACTATACTCTATAATGAATCTAAACACAATATCCTCGCCTGCCAAGGCAAGGCCAACAAAAGAACTTGCCTAAGCTACCTTTGTCAGTAGAATGTAGTGAACAATGGCTAATCCAACATTAGTGTTGCTAGGACCTAACTAGTCCCTAACATGCTCCATTAGGCTACCCCAATCAAAGTATCCAAAAAGAAAGAGTGACAAGGACGAATATGAAGGCACTACCATACTACCAGTGAACCTCTTAAAACATGCAAATACCAACACTATAATTTAGGTTTGTTTGTGAAATTTCAGCGTATATCATCACCATCTTACTAAGGCTAAGAAAGGCATGTAGCCATACTAACACTTTGGACATTGCCACCTAAAACTACCTTGCTTAGGGCCTCTTTAGATGAGGGTCCACGGTCCAATGAAATAGAGCAATTTTATCGGATAAGAGCCATAAATTGGACCCATAGCCTTTAGACAAGGGTCCAATATCAAAAAGTAGCAAATTGAGACTAAATGTACATGTTGCCATTTTGGAGAGAAAATCAATTGGTTTGAAACCAAAAAGAAAAACAGCTCAAAAGGAGAGCTCATGATTTGAAGAACCAAGATGCAAGCTATGGTCCAAGGCAAGGTCCAACTCAAGTATACAATTTGCTTTGCTGCAGGTGAGTTCAGATTGATTCCTAGGAATTTGAACCCCGGACCCCCACCTAAAGTGGGCCTTAGATAATTGGAGGCCATTTGCAACATCAAGGAAAGCACTAAAAAAATAAAAATAAAAATACTTAAAACATTTCAATTTCAATTTTGGTATAATTGTAGTTTTAATCTTGTGTTAAGGAATATAAATTATTATATGTATACTAAACGAGAGAATACAAACTGCAGATATGTCTCAAATTGAGTAAAATTAATGTGAATCTCTTTCAATACCACTATGTGTATGACCAAACTCAGGGTACGGGTGCTGTCTTTTCCTAACTTTACGGAGATCTCTAATGTGTGTTTGCTTGATGAATTTTGCAAATGGACTTGGGATAAATGTAATAGGAAATAAATTCACAAATGATCTAAATTGAAGGAATTTCATGTACATGAATAATGATTACTCAAATATATTCATCCAATTGATGCAAAATCAACCACCTGAACACAATATAAATAATTCATTATTGCAAAAAACCTTTGTCCAATGGCACTCTATACTATACAATGCTCACATCATAGTTATCTCAACAGATGTGAATATTGTATTTTCAAGGTGCCTTACAAGATATAATTTCCTTGTCAACTTGAAACAGGAGGTTTACTGTAAAGAAATCAACAAATTTTTAGTAAACAATGGTTGACAAGGAATGTTTGTGTAAGTTGGCCATTTTGTAGGGCAAGGCACTAATACCAATGCCTTCCCTTATACATAGAGGACTTGGAGAAAGATCATAAGCATATTTTGAAGATATCTTATATGTATAAATATTCCTCCTAGAAAAGAGGAGGAATATTATGCAGGACTGGACTGGACCATCACCTAGTCCTAAGCCACACCCTTGGGCTTTATCCTACACAATGGGACCTTCTAAAGGCCACAAACAACCAACATACAACTCCATAATGTTACATTCCAAAATGAATTTCACATTTTCTGGTACTGGAAAATTAAGCAAATGAAGGGGATAGAGCACATCTAGAACAAGGTAGATTGGAGGATGGTTTACAAGACCTAGAATGTTACAAGGTGGTCCAATTGACAATTGAATGTTTTGTCGTGGTATCCAAATATGATGCCCATTACATTGTTCAAAGAGCAATTTCATGCAACAGAGGCTCAAAGGCATAAGTATATAGTCTGTTAAATCAAACACTTAATGATCCACCCAAACAGATACTTCTCTCAATACAGAAAAAAGTAACCACTAAAATCAGTGCAAAGAAGAAAATGTTCCCTAAAACACTCCTAGCCAAGCTAATCCACAGCATTCCTGAAAGAACAGGGTTACAAATAGAGCACCGGTATAAGACCAGTTTGGCCTAGCTGAGTTTGGACCTTCATGTAAACTGGAATAACTCTCTGCAAAATATCACTTTGCTCTTTGTCTCCTCTGTGTCCAGCAAGTTAATTGCCTGATTCATGCTTCACATGTGCAGTGAAAAGGTATCATCCTTCACTGGCCCACTCCAACTTTAAATTGATGCTTTAGTTCATAAAAGCTTGACCCCAACCATTGGAACAAGATTCAAAACATTGTAGAATGGGTGAAGCTCTAAGCATCTTTTTGAAGAGAAGTGGCCCTGAACAATAATATCTTCCACACCTGCCAAATGACTATTTTCTCAAAAAACCTACTGAGGAACTGGGTCCCAGTTTCCAGGTGCTGCAGTCACACCATCCCATCCAGGTGCTGCAGCACCTTCCCAACCGGCAGGTACAGGTGCTACTGCTCCTTCCCACCCTGCTGCTGGAACTGCATTCATGACAACCATGAGAATAACAATCAGCTTCACCTCCATCTCATGTACACAGCAGAAATCAATAAGAGGCTGACAGTTGGGACTGCACAAAGAGGATCCCATGCACTACAACTCAAACACCAGCAGTCACTCTTTGTTGCACAACCCTGGGCAATGGATTTGCAGATGCACAGTTACTAAGACATAAGCACTCTAAAGCAGACTGCATATTGCATTGCTTTGGTAAGGCCTTTTGTATAGCAAACTAAAAAGACATTATTCATTGCTTGGATCAAACAATCTAAACTACAGACTTCAAAAAGCCGGGGAGTTATAGTTTTAACATGGTGAAAAGATGACAACTCCTTATACAGAGCCAAACAACATCATGCTACAATGATGAATCAAAGGGGAATCAAGAGACCTGTTCTCAAAGCCAGAATGGAGTAGTGCTCAGATAGTACAAAGGAAAGCTGAACAGTTACCAGATTGATCATGGACAGAAGACAGCAGGCCCCCTTCAACAGGATTTGTATACAGGGTGCTAGAATCTGGAATAGGATGACCAGATTGTGCCACAACTTTGCAGGTTGACAAACTCAACCTAAGAAATTGACATGAAGGAGGAGAACAAACCTTGATCACTCCATTCTGGGGCTGCAACTGCTGCAGGGATAGCAATAGATGCTACATCAGGCTCCCACTGGCCAGCAGCATCACCCTCCCACTGTGTATCAGCTCCAGGTAGAGGAATTGGTGGTGCACTGTACTCAACAGGCACAAACTCAGCAACACCTCCCTCCTCCTCCTCACGGTCCTTAGTTTCATCAGGCTCCCGGTAGAAGAACAAATCAACCTGCACATAGTAATCACAATCTGAATTTGCATCCACTTCCCACACGGAATTGTAATACAGCATAGGCAGTTTTCCACATGCTCTAAAAATACTGCAGCAACTCTAGCACAACTCCAGCAATAAAACTGAGGATCCAGAAGCTTGAGCAGCATGAAGATGAACAATGAATCCAGGAGCAGATGTTAACCATGACATCCCAAGGCTGAGCAGGAGTAATGGTGCCTCGCATTTGAAGGACCATGCGACCCAACAACCAAAAGAGGCACCCAATGCTGTGCTTCCCCTTGTTGTTGGCGGGAATAGATATGTCCACATGGCGCATTGGTGAGTCAGTGTCGCAGAATGCAATCACAGGAATGTTTCCAAGAGCTGCTTCCCTAATTGGCTGCAACAATTACCAATCCAACATCTTTCAATATCCACCATGCCTTTAAAAAATAAAAATTCTCTTGAATAATGCAATCTCAACAAGAAAATTCCAGTGACAAGTGAAGAAACAATGATATACCTGATGATCAGTTCGTGGGTCGGTCAGGATCAATAGCCGTGGCTCACTGAAAGTATTTTGGAGCTGATTGGTGAATGTGCCAGGTGTGTGCCTCCCTGCAATAGCCTGGCAGCCAGTATACTGTGCAAACTTAAGGACGGCGCGCTGTCCATAAGGTCTTGCAGACTGCACAATGATGTCCTGAGGATTCTCAATGGCAACAATCACCCTGGCTGCCAACTGCAGCTTATCCCATGTCTTGCCAACATTGATGATGAAAATACCTGCAATGAGATAAAAGCAGGTGAAACCAAGCATACCACACTTCTCCTTGCTGCAACTTTTGCACCATGTTGAACGAGTACTAATCAACGATACCTGAAGAAAGAGGTGGACACATTAAGAGTAGTCCATAAGAGTTACTTTGTTTTCTTTCCGGTCCTCTAAACCATTCTCACGACGGTTCTCCACTCTAAAGCTAAGCAAACTAGACCTAGTTACGTCATTTTCTTCACCAGAATGATTCTTTCCAAAAGTCCACAGGTATCAACACACAGGCAACACGGTGCACGTAGGGCCAAGTGGTATCAGATATCCAGAAAAAAACAGACTACTATACATGGTTCTGCACAGTTCGCTATTGTACCTGGCGTTTACATTACCAGCGCTACGAGGAGAATTCCATAGTTCTTAAAACACAAATCCAGAAGTGGTAGAAGCTATAAGAGAGAAGAAGAGAGAACAGGAGAGGGCATTGGTATTTGGCGTGGAGGAAAAGGAGTGCACACATACCATCAGAGCGGCGCTTCCAGACATAGCGTTCCATCTGGAAGTCGCAATTCTTGGTGCCGAGATGTACATCGGCAGCCAACATCATCTGCACGTCGGCCTCCTTCTGTGAGAGCACCATGGTGGTGGCTGTCGTACTGCGTGCCGCGTTCTGGCGTCGGCCAACGACGCTCAGAGCTCGCACTCAATTTGCAAAACCAAGCGAGACGCAAAAGAGAGCTTCGTTCTTCGCAGCGGCTAATGTTACACCCACCCCCCCGGGAAACCCTAACCCTAACCCTAACCCTGAACATACTCTGGTAGCGTACCCGTAACCCAAGGGTCAGTTTACGTGTGCCTGGTACTGGATTTCCTCGATGTACTGAACAATTTGAACGCTCTGAGCCGTCGGATTTATCAAATTTGACGGTTGAGACCAGCCCATCGTCGCACTCAACGATTCGAACGATCTGAGCCGTCAGATGTATCGATTTTGACGGTTGGCACGTCTCCGCCGGCGCTGCCCAGGGTGCGAGCGGACGTGCTGCTGCAAGCTTTGCTATGGCGTGTAGCACAAGCAACGAGTGCATTGCGCGAAGAATTCTCGATTCTGATGGGTCTCAAGAGTAGTGCCGAGTGCGGAGCAGGTTGTCGACTCACTAAGATTTTTTCCAAGAGTTGTATAAATGTACAGTCACGAGCAGTGGTGACTGTGCATGTAGAAGAAGCAGATAGATAGTTGTTGTGCTGCTGATATTTGCGGGTGGTAGGACCATGAGGACTCAATGGTTTTCATTGCATTTCGGGATTCAGGATTTGGTCTGATGTGTTTCAGGCTTGTTGTACTGGGTCGCAGATCATCCTGTAAGGGCTTATGATTTTAGCTTCCCGCCCTGGTTCGCTCTGGCGCCCTGCGTTATTTGCTAATTACCTTCGGGTGAGTAGGCTCCTGTGTAATTCTTCCGTCTGCACTTCCTCCTTCTTGAAGAGTCTCTGAGCTTGAGACCCATGTCTTTTCTCTATGTGAACAAGCAGATCAAATTGAGCAATTGATCTGACATTGCACTTGCATCTTGTTTCTCATGCAGTTTGTTGAGCTTGCTATATGGGAGCTTGGAGAAACCTGAAGAGAAAGAAGATTTGCCCAAGAAGAAGATCTTTGTTCAGGAACCATCTCTGAAATTTTTTTGTTGCTGCATCAAACACAAGATATGAACAAAATTGTAAGTTAGGGTTTTTGGGTCTGAGCGCATTTCTGTTCTTTGATCCAAGGTACATGCCTATTTCTTAGAAGAATCAAAGTCTGCCATTAGCATTTGTTGATTCAAAAGAAGGTATATATCGTGCCAGTTGTAGTTTAGAGATCAAACTTGTGCAGCGTTTATATTTATTCCACATTATCTTTGGCGAGTGCTCTTCAATTTGCATCTGTTGTCTGGAATTTGTAGCAGCTTCGCTCATTTTGCCACTACCAAGACATCTATCTGTGATGTGAAGAGTGGCAACTGCGACGGGATTCCAACAGAATCTTCCTCATTTGGTAGGCGGGTTCTGAGGGACTCATGGTCGTCGTAGTCGTCGTCATGGATGGGTGTGAAGGTCGTCGGATTTTTGATAGTGCTGCTGCTACTAGTAGAGGTGTTTGTTGATCTGGTGGCAGTAAGCATGCTGTCTTAGAGGGAACGTTTGGAGCAGGTTTGGAAAGATTTGATGTTGTTTGCTGGTACAATAGGTAGTGCTCTGGCGGGCAATGCTTGTGTCGACTAGTAGTAGTGCATACGAGGAAGAAGCATCTGGTGGTTGTTCCCGACGACAGTTTACGATTTCATCCTGGAGTTGGTCGTATGTCCAGCAGCATTGCGAATCTGGGGTGGTGGGAGCGTCATAAGCATAGTGACAGATTTGGCAGCATGACTGCACTGGTTGCACGGACAGGCCGTCATCAACAGCGTTACGAACATGGCTATCGTCTTGTTGCCGGGTGTGGATTCTCTGCTTTACATCCCTGTCTCGACTTCTTTTTTTCGAATGTTTCTGGAAATAACAAAAGTCGCAGTGAGAAGCAATGTGTCTGTACTGTTGTAAGGGGATTCTTGTGCTACAAGGGTTTGCAGATTTCGTGAGGAGTCACTTCTAGGGAACATCAGTCTGTATTTGTTCATTAGTTTTCCTCATTTGGAACACAGTTTTGTCTTGCAATCATCACACTCTTTCTCTCTCTTCTGGATCACGTCTTATGTTAGCTATTTCCCTTTAGTTCTGCCAGGAGCACTGTTTGTGGTTCCTCAGCCAAGCACTTTGTCCTTGATGTTTTTTGCATTTTGTAGTAGTTTAGGTCATTTTGACCTTTTTTCTGTTTGGAAGTTGTTCACATTTTGGAGTGTTTAGTACTTTGGCCGCAATGCTAAGACCATTGCATTGTGAGTAATGACTTGGCATGTGGTTTTGGGAGAGGGGGGTTGGATCAGGTGCATACCATATCGGTACAGACCAGCAGGAGATAACAAAACAGTAGAGGTTCTCATGATCACATCACAAAGAGGCGAAGGTCTACTATTTCCTAAGGTTTGTACTCCTTATGCTAGTGAAGAGTAGGTCTAATTTGTGGGTGGGGGGTGGAAACATCAATTTAAGAACCACAGGAGCTTTCTGTCTACACATCTTCAAAAACCAACAGAATGTTTGTGAGTGGTTGATCTCTGGTACAAATTTCTCCACATTAGTGGATGGTGGATTTGTAGTAATTGCTGCTACAAATCTGCTAGTATTCTCCAGCTTGCTCTATTTGTTCCTTTTTGTTTTCCCTGATCTTGCAATTCATGTTTAGCATGTGCAGAGAAGCGGCCTTTTTCTTGGGGTCTTCTCTGCAAACGGCATCTTTTTTTGCAGCAATAAGCATTGATGCTGGTTTGGAACCTAGTTCCCTCAGCTCTTAAGATCAGTTGGTGATCACACCCAGCTTGTGCTGATTTGCTCTTAATTTGCAGGCATTGAAATAAAACATGCTAATATAGAAAAGTTTGCTTTTGTCTGCATTGGTGGGATTGATGCTTGTTTGCAGGGTGGTTGGGAGACTGATGAGACTGTGGAAGAGGCAGCTTGTCGGGAAGCTCTTGAAGAAGCTGGTGTGCGTGGTCTTCTCCAGGTGCTTGTCTGCATGGTCTCTACATCAATTTTAGTGCAAGGTTAACATGAGCTGACAATGTTACTAAAGAATTCACCAAGTGCTATGTGCAGGGGAAGCTAGGATCCTGGGACTTCAAAAGCAAACGTCAGCAAGGAGTTTTCTGTCCAGAAGGACTGTGTCGTGCTCACATGTTTGCACTAGCAGTCACTGAACAGCTTGACAATTGGCCAGAACAGCATGCTCGTCATCGGCAATGGGTGAGCTTAACTCCTATTTTGCCTCACTTCCAGTGGTCTTTTGTGCATTGTTCTACTCATCTCAGATAACACCATGAAAGCCTGTTCAACCAGTCTGCCATGGCCACTGGATCACATCTGAAATGTTGGAGGCAGGTCAACATCATATTAATAGGTTAAAGTATACTTTTTAGTTAATATGTTGAATCGGTTCATGGCTGCATTTCCAAGGATATCATGGATGTTAGCTCTGTATGTGTAGATGCTGGATGTCTTAATGTTTTGGGGACCAGTTAAAGAAACAATTTATATGATGTGTCCATGGGTGGTAGTATAATGCTGACATAGGGGGTGGGGAATTGTGGGGAGTGGGGGTGCTGCAGTTTGCAGTGACAGAAGCTGGAGAGCTGTGTCGGCATGATTGGATGCGGGGAGCACTTGATCAGTGCATTGCTCACTTAGCCAGTGGGTCTTCAACATCAGTCAACACTACCTGAACTTTTGCTGATTTTGCCTTGCCATTTGCATAATGTAGACCACTAACATGTTACTTGTGTCATTAGTTGAGATGTCATCACAGAAGAGGGTCAGATGGTGCTGAACAAGGGTGCCACCAATTAACAGTAATCCAATAGATGGCCCCCAACTGGGCACTCTAGGAAACAGTGGGTCCAATTTCACAACCCCTAAAGTTGGATCAAGCTGATTTGTTATTCCTTCTAGTTGTATGCAAGTGATGTTACACACATGACAGTTCTGGATGCCATTACTTGCTTAACAGGTAAATTACTTGGTATCTGCATTAACATAGATCTGGTTTTGGTTGATGCTGATTGTTCTGAGGAAGAAATAGCCTTGCACACTCGGATAGCAAGCAACCACTGATTAGACTCATTAGCTGAGGATCTAAAATTTCCCAAGCCAACCAACATAAGTCCTCAGGAAGATTGGTGTCTGATTGCTTTCATAGATATGGTAGCAGACTTATCAACAACTTTGTTACCATGACTAAGTCATTTGAACAGATACATTCTATGCCTCCCACACTAGTGAAATTCTCATGAAGCTAGTCATAATTTCATTGTTGGCCTATCAATTTGACAAGTGGTTAGTGTCTATTTCTTATTAAGTTGGCCTTTAATGGACGGTGAAGATGTTTTCAATGCTGGAACACAACTTGTGATTTCAGCCTTTACTTGTCAGTGATGGATGAAAGTAATCGGTTTAAGGTTAAGTTTCCCAATAAATGTGCCATTAAACACCCTCAATATAATAGGTGTTGAAATTTTAAATTTATGAATCAAGACAGTACATAGTGAAATGATGGAATTTCCATTTGGTGCAGCGCTCCAAGCAAAATAAACTAGGACAGATGTGACGTTTTGAACCTTGGTTGTTGAATTGAAAAAATTATAAAAGCGAAAGTGCGGCTTGAGTGACCAGCACCCACCAAAGCACCATCCAAAAGATCCCGTTTTGGGATGTTTTGGATGGATTGAAACCGAACGCAACCCCACGACAGGGTTCTGGGTTCATAGTTTTTTTTCCCTCACACATCCTGACCTTCAATTGTCAGTTAATTTTTTCTTCCCTCACCTCCTCCCCACTTACCCCCTACCTCCAGTTTTACCCTTCCTTCCACGTTCCTCTCCCTTTTCCCGCACATAATTTCTTCTTTTTTCTTTGGGAGCTCTTCATTCTTTGGTTTTCCTCCTCCTTTTTTTGTTAGTTTGTTTTATTTTCTGTTTTGTGTCTTTATTTTCTGTTTTTGTGGTCTCTTTGTTTATTTGTTTAGTTTTTTATTTGATTTTCTTTCTTTTTGTCTTTGTGTGTGTGGAGCTGTGAAAGAGGAGGATAGGAGCAACAAAAAAAAAAGGGAGGAGAGATGAAGAGGAAGAGCAACATGAGGCACAAAGGGAAGGGGTGAGCCTTTTGCAGTTCAACCCCCCCACAAACCAACAATGGTAGTAGAGGTTTGTTGCCATCACCATGAGCTCTTGAGTACAGTAAAGGTTTGTCACCTTCATTGGGATTTTTTAATTTCTCTTTTATAAAAAAGTTGTTTTTATTTATTTATTTGCTCTTTTTCTTTCGGTTTTTTTCTCCCTGTTTTTTTCTACTTTTTTTAATACTGTTTTTTTTTCTGGCATTTCAATTTTTTCTGGATTTTTTCTTATTTTTTCTCTTTTTGTCCTATATTTTATTTTTATTTTTCAGTAATGTTTTAAATTAGGGTTTTATATTTCTTTTAAAACTTTCTTTACTATTTAAAAATTGAATTTCTATCTTGTTTGGTTTTTTGTTTTTTCGGTTTTTTCAGTTTTTTTGTTGGTTTTCTTAATACTGGTTTTTTGGGGTTTTAAAGTTACTGTTTTCTTGGTTTTTGCTTGGATTTTTTCACCTTGTTTTTCTTTTTTCTTTTTTTCTTTTTTTGTTTTCTACTTTCTGTACTTCTTTAAAATCGTGCTTTTATATTTCTTTTTTAATTTCTCATTTTCATTTTCTGTAATTTTAAGAAATATATTTGTATCTTTTTCTTTCTTTCTTTTTTTTTGGTTTTCAATACTAGTTTTGGGGTTTTTTTATTTTAATGGTTCTTTTTGTTTCTGTTTTGTGTGTCTGAATTTGTGGGAAAAGGTAATTCTTTCCTTTGTGTGTTGGGCAATTGCTCAAACAAAAACCCATGCCACAAATGAGCAGGATCACTTATGAAATGATAAACTATAAATAAAATCGACATTGGTGGTAAGAGTTGTTTTTTTCCAAGTTGTTCATTGTATCAAGCATTTAGTGTGGGGTCCATCCTCCCCATGTAATGACCAAATTAAAGATGGACAAGAATCTTGTCAATTTAATTTGAGTTAGCAAGGTCTCTTATGCAAAAGGCCGTAAAGATGTTTAGGATAACCAAAAGGAGTCTGAAAAATGAGATCATCTGATTTGCAAATTATCACGAATTGGAGATAATGCTCGGTTGATAAGTTCCATAACATTCAATTTTCACTTCAAATTTGCATTATGCTTCAAACATGTGTCTTCCAAATTATATTCATTGGTTTGTGTGTACGTCCACTTTAAGATTCAAGGTACCACCAAGGAGGATTTCATAGCTGATTTGGTGAAAATAATTTTGGCAAACTAGCAATTATACATTTAACAATATGTTCAATTTGCACAAAATGCAGTGGCACATTATCAGAGTGCAAATGAATTATCACTAAAATCTATTAGTAAAAATCTTGATGAGTGAGAGTGAGAGCAATTAACTTGACATTCCATTTTTGAATTAATACACATTTTGTACCATGCGTATGGCATCCATGAATTTTCCATGCCACATTTTTGTAGATTAGTTGAGCCTCCATGGATATAACACATTGGCATTGGAAATGAATGTATGTAAGGCTATTTACTTGTAAAAAGTTTAAATTTTATTTGTACAAAAACAAGGTTACTAAGATCCATATATAATGTATGTGCATAGATTGCATTAAACAAAAAACTTGATTGGATGTCTTGTTAATATATGAGGGTATTACAATTATAATTTAAATGTTTGTGGAAATTCCATTAAAGCTTAAAAGTATGATTTTATGTAATACCTTCATTGTAAAAACAATCCCTTATCTCAAAGTTAGAACTTTGAAATAGTTTATATATGCATGATGGGGGTGAAGCATATACACTTTTGCTATGCAATACCTTCAAGATAAGACAAAACATATTCCATCAACCCTATCTTTAAACTTAATACACCCATAACGGTATTATATAGGCTTGATCATTTTTTGGTCCATGCAATACCTTAAACCCTAAACTAAACCTTAATACACCCATGACGGTATTGCATAACCCCAATAAAAATAGGGTAAATCAAATAAGGGTATTGCAATTGAACTTTTTTTTTTACCTTAGTATTACATGAGGCTACAATTAAATATTGGTTAACACCCATATTAAGGTATTGCATATAGCGTCAACAAAAGTTATTTCCAATATTTCTTCAAGGTATTGCATTTTTTAATAAGATAAAATGAAATGATTTCAATTGGCCTAAGGGTATTACAAAACACCAAAATGATATAGAGGATATGCATTATCGTAATGAAGGTATGTAGATGTGAATATTGTTGGATATGATATTGTCAATGTGTCCATAGAGTATTGCATTGTTTAATTAGATGATATGAAATATAACCTAGGCATGAATTTTGCATAACAACAAAATAATCTAATGCATTTGCATTACTTTGATGAGGGTAATGCATGTGTGAAGTGGGTTGGATATTATATTGTCAATGTGTCCATAGGGTATTGCACAGATGAAATAAATGAGATAAAATAGTTACAATTAGGCCTACTTGGGTATTGCAAAAAAATAAAATGATCCAATGCATTTGCATTACGTTGATGAACATAATGCATATGGGCATTAGGTTGGATATGTTATTTTGAATGTGTCCTTGGGGTATTGCATTGTTGAATTAGATGACATGAAATTAGTTTAATAGGATTGAAGGTATTGCATTATAATAAATTTGTTGTGCTCATGCATTAGTTTATTGAGCATATTGTAAAAAGAAATCATATGCAATATAATATTTTCCCTTTGTCTTAATAGTATTGCATTTAAATAAATCATCCAATGGGTGTGCATTACCCTTATGGGGGCAATGTGATGATTAATTAATTTATATATGTTTTTTGCAAGTTGTGTCAAGGGGATGGCACTAGTTTGAAATCTAATAATTGTGAGGAAGTTCAATGAAGGTATTGCAAGAACGGTTAAATCAATGGATTGATGTGACATGAGTAAAGATATCAAGTTCATTTGCAATACCTTCATATGGGATTTAATTGCTGAGTTTTATAAGGCTACAAAAAAAATAAAAAAATTACTTGCAATTAGTTAACAAAACCCTTAGTTGGGCCATTGTAACATTTTTTTCAATAGTCATAAAGTTACAAGTTTTAGCAGGGAGGTAGGTAGGAAGGATAATGAAGTAACTTACTTGGTATATTACAATACCTTCATCAACATGCACCATCATTGCCTTGGTGGTGATTTAGTGTGTAGGTACATAGGTAGGTAGGTTGATGGAAAGGTAAACATTTGGGTGGGTAGGTAGATAAATGGGCGAGTGAATCGGTAGATAGGTAGGTAGGTGGGGGAGGGAGGAGGCCAGGGTGCATAGGCAAGTAGTCTAAATGTAAGTAGGTAGGTGAGACTTAGGCAAACGTGGGGGGTGAAGAAAAAAATATTCCTAAAAAAAAACACCTTGGGTTGAGGAAAGAAAAAAATGGGGCAATTTGAGTTCACCACCTTGGTTAGCCCAAGGACAAGGAGGGATGAAAAAGGTGCACCCATCATTGCACCATCCATCCACATTGGTGCATTGGTGGGTGCTGGTTCATGCTAGCCCAAAAGTTCCATGCTGAAAATGGATTCCAAAGCAAGGAATGTGTCACACTATGGCCTTGCCATTTACATTTAAAAGTATCTTAGGGCAAGAAAAGAATTATGAAACTTCAAGTATTTCACCATGCAAAAATATAACCTTAAAAAAACTCCTCTAAAAAAAACCAAAATCTTTCAAGATATTATAATTTTATAACTAATCTTTAGTTTCAACACAAGCCAAAATACCATCTTTCAAAAATCCTCATATAAAAATAGACCTATTATTACCTAGGGGCCAAAATCCCTTAAGTTATTATATTTTATAATGCCCTAACATAATTTGAATGACAAGTTGTAAATGCTGCATGGGTTTCAAGGCAACCCGTTGTAGGTTTCCATGTGCAAGTAGGCATTGTTCAAAACATGCCTCCTTCGAAACATGTCAAATTTCAACTGCCATGTTTCACAAAAGGGGGGGGAGGTCACCCATGTTATTTGTACCCCCCATGTGTTCCCCCTATCCATGCCCCCCCCCATCGCCATCCTACCTTATTTAAGCCCCTATGTCCCATGGCATCTCACGTTAGTGCTTTCCCCACATCCCCATCTATCATGGTCATAACCCCTGGTGATTGTGGTGGCAATTAAGATTTGGCTATAGCAACATTAAAGCTTCTACAATGCGTGTCAAATTTAAATTTTTCCATGAAACCATTGAACTTTCTTTTGTGAAGGTGGGCCTCTTCGTCATGTTAATAACATTTCCTTCTACTACTATCATTTGTCATGTTCTCTTTGATTGCTTATGGAACACCTCAAGCATCTACATGGGATGTTTAGTTTCTTAAGGGATTTTGGTGATATTTGAAATCCTTTCTTTTGAGCTTTGTGAGGTGTTTGGACATGAATGTTGTGTGGTCTACAATTTCTACAAAGAAAGAAAAATCCATAGTGGGATTTTTCAAATTTGTAAATGTTCCTTCACTTCTTCCAAATGTTTCTTGGTATTTTTTATTAGTGTTTGTTAACATGTGCATAACAAAACAACAATCTTTGTGTGTCTCCTTAAGTGTGCATGTGTCTCCTTCCATCCCTATCATTCTACATGTGTGTTTATAGGTTTGTCCAATTGTTTTACTTGATCTCTCCCCCTCTACCTTCTCCAATAGTTCATGGTTTTTTAACTTCCACAAGTTTAGAAAATCATAATTTAAAAGTTTTACAACTCTTCATTGTTGTTTCTATGCAAGAGATTGTTGCATCATTCACCACGTACATTTCTCAAGTTTTTTCATCTCCCCATCTAGATATGTATATGTTGGGCTTTTCATGTTTTAAAAACAATGTGAATTGTATCAAAGGCTCTAGGTTCAAGTATTAAGAATGGCAAACATCATAGTGCCCTTGTTATAACACTTGGATGTTTGTTAGTGATGATCAAGGCTCACCTATTCATTACCTTTGAACATCCATTGTAATTGGAAAACTTGGCAAAGATGGTTGTAGGTTCACAAAGTCCTCTATATCTACGTTGGAATTTCTAAAATTTCGTGCTTCAAGTATCATAGAAGTCACCCTAAGGGAAGGTGGATGTATGAGGGCTATGTTTGAGGGATGTCAGTAGGTTTCATTCAAACATCAACACGTTCAAAATGCGACATCTTGTCAATTATGGTTCATGTTTCAAGTTTTGTGTGTTCATGTCAACAATGCATGTTTATATTGCCTTCAACATGTTATAGATGTCAAATAAAGTTATGCCTTTGTCATGTTCCTGAATAATGTGCTTAGTTTCGAAGTCTACAACTTCAAGTATTTAGTAAATTATGACATTACAATACCCACCCTAAGGCATTTTTGTGTAACTTGGTAATGTTCAAAATATGGTTCAAGTTTCAAGTTTCATGTGTTTATGTTAATGTTTTGCATGTTTTTGTTGGGTTCAACATGTTATGCATGTCATGTCCATTGTATGCATTTGTCATGTTCTTGAATAATGTACCTTGTTTCGAAGGCCTAATTTCAAGTATCTAGTATAATGACATTATAGTGTCACCCCAAGGTCGCTTGGATGTTTCTAGATAATGTTCAGGGCCTACCTAAATGTTGCCTTCAAACATCCAAGTGATCAAAATGGGACACTAACATTTGACCATCAGGTTTCAAGCATCCTTCTTATGTTCCATTTTTCGAATGGGTTATGCATGTTACGAAATATAATTGAACTTCTACACCCATGTTCTAGAAACAATGTACCTTAATTCAAAAGCTCCAACTTCAAATATTGAGTTTGATAACATCACAATGCTCCTTGAAGGCACCTTGCTCTTCCTAGGAACAATTATGTCTTTCTATTTCCATTCCATCCAAATGTTTTTGCATCTTGGATGTTTCCACATGTATATTTTGTTTCAAAGCCAATTGACAATGTTTTGGCGAAGTTTCCTTGTGCATGTTTTAGCCTCATGAACCATACAACTTTTGTTAAAAATTCAAACTTTGAGTAAAAAATACCATAATATAATGATAGTCCCCATTAAGGTACATTGATATTGGAAAGATTTTGGCCTACATACCCATATAGTGCACTCCAATATCAATCAATTCGAAAATTGGTTTGAGGTTTCAATGTTGGATCCTTCAATGAGTGATGAGGAAAGAAAGCTACAAAAAGCCCAAAGAAACACATGTAGACACACAAAAAGAAACATATGGAGATGCAATATTGAAAGAAATCAACATTTAATTTTGATTGTTTTACAAGTGCCAATTATCTACTTAATGTTCCAAAATATTAAATGTGGTGAAACATATACTTATAACCAAAACTTTTCATGTTTTGGGAGTTAGGTTCTTGAAATTAAAATTAGTTTCATGAAGTCTTGGAATCACGTTCTAAATGAAAGGTTTTGGATATTTTCCTAAAACATTGGCTCCTTGAAGTTTGAGTTCAAATTTTAGTTGTCCTTTTTTTATTTTTTCAATTTTAAGGTAGTTATAGTGTAACAATATGTACATTGGTGCAACATGTCCAACATGCAAGTATACAAAACATGTGTACAACGAAAGGTGGTTTTTTTGTACCCTCTCACATATGTTTCTGTTGGGATCTACCCAAAACATAACAAATACTGAAAAAAGAATATAAACTCTTGTCATGGTAGTGATCCCATCATTCACGAGGATTTCAACATTAGTGTTAAAAAACATTGAGAATAACATAAAAAAACATGACATATTACAAAATGTACATTAAACAACAATAATACAATTAAGAAACATCTTGGTTTGAGAAGCAAATAAAAATAATAGGAGAAACTTACTTTCATAAATAATGAACTTTGGAAAAAGATACATGATAATGTTCACAAGACTTGCAGCAAGAAACCTAACCCAAGAAATATTGTTATACATGTGTACTATTGTAGAAACTAGAAGGCTCACACTATGAAAACCAACAACTTGCTAGAGATGTCACTCCACTCACAATTATTTTGACATCTTTCAAAACATATGTCGATTTAATAGAAAACTACACATCTTGTAAACAACCTCTGGTGGGTTGTACAACTAGAAGTTATATATGAAATTTTATCACCTTCGAACAAAAGCTTTGTTTTAGCAAAACTTGGGGTCTGGAAAAGCCATCTTCATCTTCAAAACATTAGTGGATTCCTATAAGCTAAGAAATTCCACATTATATTGTATTGTTAACATCGGTACCTTGACCTCATAAACATGGTTTGTTTGCGAAACAAGATGTTTCAACTACAAGGAAAGATATGGATTTTCATGAGGATGTTCTTGGTGCACCTTTGAAACATGGTCTATATCATGTTTCTTTTTTGCCTTTGATATTTGTTCTTGGTTGATCTTTGAAACATGAGTTGTATCATGTTTTGGTTTCCCATCCAAATCTTTTGTTTTTATCTTTGAAACATGATCTTTTTCCTTTGGAAGAGGATCCTTTTGTGAACGTTGTTGTTTGACCTTTGAAACATAGTCCACAAAGTCCAAAACTTGGTGTTCTTCAATTAGAACATGGTTTTGTACATCTAAAACATGGTCCTCTTGGTTGGGAGTATTGTTCATTTGTTGAGGGTGTTGCACTGGCTCCAATATTTCAGTTAAATTGCCCTAAGATATTTCAACGGTTTCATCATGATGTTGAACTTGGTCCTCTTGCTACTTTTGTTCCATCAAATCAATTCCATCAATTCAATTGGTACTTGGATGGTGTGTTTGGATTGCCCAAGGTCTTTGTGGGAAGCCACATGGGTTTGGCAAGTATAACAAGTTTGATGCATCTTCTAATGTTAATTGAACTAGAAATAAATATGTACACCTTATTTTTGCAACTTTGTTGAGAGCGAACAATGCCACATGTGGGAGAGTGTGTGTAGCATCTATATATAAAAGCACACCCCAATGAACATTTACCCAACCCATGTCAATGTCTTTTCGATGACTAAGATATCTCCTAATTGTTCGAAGTGAACACTAACCTTGTTTTTTATTTGTTACCTCCCAATTGTTTTAGAAGATCACAATATTTTCACGCACCATGTTTTTTATGGCCCTTATTTGGACTAAAGCAAAAAAATGTGACATTTCATATATGTTATCTAATGCCAACATAAGCCTTTCATAGGCTACCTCTATTTTCTCATTATTATTTCCTTGCCAAATTTATGTATCGCCAAATAGGAGGTGCCCATCTTGTTTCAAAATATCCATAGCTTTGCACCAACCATGACAATACTCTCCTTCATTGAGCTTGTTAATGGAATCCCGACTAGCTTTCTGAAGTGGACATGCACAACTAAAATCCTTAATAGCCAAAAAAATACTTTCACTAACATAACTTCCCAAGGAACATTTCTATAGGGTGTTTGGTGTCGTAACATATTATTAAAAATAAAGTCTACCTCTTCAAAAGTATGTGACCAAGGAAGTTTAGGCCTATCATTTGTAGGAAAGGTTTCATCATTAGTGATAATATACCATAAGGGATTCTAATCCCACTTTATAGCCTTAATTTTTAGTGCATTGGCTATATCGAACTCCTTTAGTTGTTTAGCAACAAAGGCCAACCTTTGTTGTCAAAGGTGCTCCTTGTGTTCATTCTTTGCCTGAATAAATTGTTGGAAACATTTTTGATAATTTAGAAACTTGTGGAACGACTTGGCCAATGCTTGTGTTTCACATCCTTCCAAAAGGTCCATTGTTTGAAAGATTGAGGCACCAACCTTTTCTGCAACCTTAGCTTGAATTACACCAAACATGTGAAAACATGTAAATTCATAGACACAACATGGGGTGACTTCTTAGTTAGAACTCTTAGCATAGGAACATAACATGTTATAAAACCATACACATGATCATTAGAAACCATGTAATTGGATTCAAGTTTTAGCCTCATATTTATAGAGTGAAATGGAGGGACTATGTTTTGGGTTTTAGAAACATGAACAAACCATGGTTATCAAAATTCGACCATCTATTAGAATTGAAGAAAAGAGAGCAAAATATTGACATCAATATGTACCCAATAGTTCATAGCAAGACATATACTTGAAACATATGGAAAATTTGAAACATGAATGGAATTGAAACATAGAATGAATATTATGTTTAAACAAAACACACAAAACTATTATGAGCATGTTTGGATGTCATTGCATTGAGAGCCATGGGCTTGTTTTGATCATTTCATACATGGTTTAACCATGCTATTATAATTTGGATTATTAATTCCAAATCAAGAAATGGAATAAAAGTCAAAACTTGAT
>Ga0209208_10004224_pt1 | contig 20461 bp, 12 predicted proteins | sample S1TSphfallax_3_FD_187694 | JGI IMG/M metagenome (GOLD analysis project Ga0209208, IMG submission 187694) | Host-associated microbial communities from peat moss isolated from Minnesota, USA - S1T2_Fd - Sphagnum fallax MG (SPAdes) (version 2) | ecosystem: Host-associated > Plants > Peat moss >...
GCCAACGTGGGCTGAAACTAGACATTACGTCGCTCATCCATTTTCTGAACGTTTTTCCAACAGAAAATAGTACTAGTAACCAGTTTTCTGTTGGGTTCCGATTACCTAGCTAACTATGGTGGTTACCTCAGTTGCTTTTTTTTGTACCTACTTACTAACAACCCACCAGTGAGCAAGTTGTTAGTAGGTAGGTAGTAAAAAACAACCATTACCTATGTATATAAACCATATACTTACTTACTAGTTACCTATTTTCCTACCTATCTACCTATGTAGGGAAACCTATTTCATACAGAATTGGTTACCAAGGTGAAACCAAATATTAACTTCAGTTGAGATTCATCCACAACTGAAGAATAATGGACATCCAGTGGATGATACACTGGCGGGTGCTTGTTCACCATGGTACTAGTTCCATAACTAACCATGATGGTTAGCTCAGTTGCTATTTTCCTTCCTACCTACTAACAACTCACAAGTGGGTGGGTTGTTAGTTACATAGGTAGGTAGCAAAGAGAGCTCTTCTTGTGGTAGTTTGTTTGATATATTGAGATCACCCAAACCATGGCACCTCTTGCTACATTCTTTATACTATTGGAAAGCCCCTCCATGAGTGAGTATGGGTGGGGTGTGCATTGGGTTGGTTTTCTAATGTTTTGGCCTATGGTGAAGAAATTATTGAATATTGAATTTTATTTTTTGTCACTGAAATTTTTATTTAAATCAAAACTAAAATTTAGAGGGGAATTTGGACACACACACTCCTGGTATTGTTGGAAAGCCCTTGTTACGTAGGATTTAATGACAGCAATTTGGAAATTTTTAGATCTAAGATGTGTGGGAGATATTGAGTTTTGAGAAAAAAATTTGTAATTGGAAATTCAATTAAGCTCCTATAAATGATTTTGGAAGGGAAAGTTAGTTGGGTAATCAGTATGAGAGTGTGAGAGCACCAAATTCCTTTTTATAATGTTCTCACCTACCTAATTAAAGGTTTAGGGTATTGAAGCAATTGAATATTGAATAATGTTTTCACTAAAAAAAATCATTTAAATCAAAACTAGAATTTATAAGAGAATTTGGGTGCACTCTTGATATTGTTGAAAAGCCCTTGATAAGTAAGATTTAATGAAGGCAATTTGAAAAAAAATAGATGTAAGGTGTGAGAGATATTGAATTTCAAGTACGAAGTCGCCTAATTTTCTTGTCTATGAAGAACCCACTTCTTAGAAAATAACTGGGTTTGGGTTTTTCTATTTATCTCCAGATTTGAAGATTTTTTTCTACCAAATTGGTTATAAATTACCATACTAGGAGAGAATCTTTTTGGGAGAACTTTTAGCTTTTTTGAAAAAAAATCATTTGCCACACCAAAGAAGAGTTTGAACAGAGTAAGTGCTGAAAAGTAGAACTGATTTGAGGATTTTCTATTTAGCTTCAAATTTCAAAGACTTTTGTTGGGATAGTCAAAAACAAATAATGATTTCTAGAAACAATTGATAGAAATCACCAGATTTGCATAAGTCCTAATTCCTTCATTGACAAAAGGGGTTTTCAATTCATCAAATTCAATAACAATTTCTCCCAATGTGTCTGCACACATAATCAATCATAATCTTCAAGTAATAATTGTCTGCTTCACAACAGAAAGGCTCAGATCACCCAACCCGCACAACAGACATTGGCTGATGAACCAGGGAAAAATGTGCGCCTTTCCATCTTTCACTGAAACCATAGGTGGCTTTCCAAAAGGTGCATTATTACATAGCAGATTTAAAGACAATATTCTTTCTTTAGTTAAAAATCATAGGTGACTTTCTACAAGTTGTGCACATGTGTATGTATATATACATATATATTGCCAACTCAGAAAATTTGTTTACCTTGAAAAAGATCACAAGATCACAGTAGCGTTTGAAAAAGCCAAACCAATCTCCTCCAGTTCTGCACTGAAGTTGTTGCTTAATGTGTCAGCATATAGGAGTGACCAGTCATTGTAGGTGCTTTCCTTGCTCTGTGCTTTCGAAACAGACATTTATCAACTCAAAAGAGCAAACAAGAAAGACAATGCAAGGCAACACAATTTAGAGAAAATGGATTCTTTGAGATTCCTTTCAGTAGCCACCAGACAAAATCCTCCCATGAGACTGCAGGCTACAATCCCCTGCCCAAAAAACCAAGGCTTTCAACAGTCCCACATGAAGGTCATGGAGGCACCTAGAGCATCTACCAAGAGGACACTTTCCTGCTGCCGTACCCCGCAAATGAATCACCCTCATGCAGCAAATTGAGAAGTTCTTGCATTGTCAAAGAAGACACCCAACTTAACAAACACAATCGTAATCAAAACAACAAAGCAGAGGACCCTTCATGCAGGCTTGTCATGTCTAGGCAGAATCATTGATGGAGAGGCCTGAGAGATCCACTGGGGCATTCTGGGCTGCATGTGCCAAACGCAGTACTTCCATGGCTTCAGCAACCTTCGACTTCAAAGCCTCAGGTGATTCAATCAGATGTAGCACTTCCGTCTGATCCATCTCTAGCAGCATACCCGTCACTTTGCCCGCCTGATCATGCTCCAGCTGCTCAACCAATGGGTAGAGCTGCTCACCAAGCATCTGCATTGAAAAGAACCCTCTCCATTACAAATGCTGATACACCCAGAATTCAATTTTGAAAGCACATCCAGTACATGAGTGCAGACCAAAGATGGCACATTTTAAAACTATAACTTACTGCACGCTGTTGTTCAGGAGGAGCTGAAGCCAATGCTGATGCAAGTGCACTGATAGGAAGTGGCTGAGGAACACCAGTATCGACAGTTGGGACTGGAACACCTCCCATCTCAAGCTGAAGAGGAAGCATAGAGCCCATAACACCCGGTGGAGGCACACCAGAATCAGGGGTATTTCTTGCATTTGGAGCATAACGGAAGTTGCGGTTGCCACCACGCTGAAGCATCTGTGCAAAAAAGACGTTCCAAAATAAACTTCAGGCATACTGGCCACAAAAGTTTCAAGTCCATATAGCTGGGACTAGAAACTTCAATTGCTCAGACATGCCTCCACTCAACAAAAAAAGTCTCCAGAGCATAGACATGCTTAGACCTACCAAAAAAAAGGGCACTATTGCAGAAGTAGATCAGCAACACTAAACAAAGTAACCAAAGACAGAATCCACATATGCCCTTGTTATGCAGAACAATATAGGAAGCATTGAAGTAAGATATATCCAGCCAAGCAGCCCACACTTTCACATTTGACTAGGAGCCACACAAGACACAGATTTCTTTTAGAACCAAGCTTGCCCAGAACAAATACCAGACCTCTGCAAACTACAATCACAAAACACACAAAGCCATGGTCCAAGTCAGTGCATAACCATAACTAATTATGCATTCACAAAAACCATATTTCAATTTCAGAGACATGCACCCTACCTGCTGTTGTGGCTGCTGCTGCTGCTGTTGCTGAGGAGGTGCACCACCAGTGCGTCTCCCTCCAGCCCGCTGCCCTTGCTGGCCCTGTCTTGGCACAACTGGCACAAAGTAGTTGGGCATCTGAGCTCCCCCTGGCCTGATTCCAGCCAACATCTGCTGCTGGTACCCAAACCCTGCAGGCTGCATCAACACATTGACCAAAGTGTGACAAATTAATAAAAATTCAGTAGAACTTCATAATGAACATACCTAAATCAAATGCTGAAGCCACCCCTGCAAATACCTATGTGAAGGAGCCCTATCATTCATTTAATATAGACATCTCGGCAGGGAATATATACCTGTGGAGGAATGAGGCCGGGAGGAGGCTGACCATAGTAGAGCTGCTGCCCCATTCCAGGGGCCCCTGGATGGTACATGGGAAGACTGGTGGGAACTGCAGGTCCCACAGGGGTCCGCATCTGAGCAAACTGTGCCTGCAAAACGTAACACAAAACAGTTCGGCGTTTGTTCTCAGTCTTGAATACCATCAAGAGAACAACTCTATGACTTCATCCCTTGCTGTAACCTGACAGCAATTTGTGAAAAAAACCTATTCTTAAGTATGTGGTCACCAGAAAGAACCTGTTTATATAGCCTGGTCGGCCAAAAGAATGCCCTGGCCTTACCTTCAATGTGACACTAACTACTAAGACAAATAAGACTCATAGGAAGGAGGCTAACATGATGAGATGGGAACCATTGTCTCACCTGCAACCTTGCCCTTCTTTCCTCCTTGCGCTGAGCTAAGGCAACATACAAAGGCTTACTCCCCACCATTTTTCCATTCATCTCTGTAACCTGCAACATGAGCAGAAGTACAAGCACCACACGTTGACTATGGATTTGTAGGAGAGTACAGCATGCAGCTACCACTTTGGAAATTTAATCAACACATGTCCAGCAGTCAGCAAAAACCACAACTTCACAATCCTAGTCCAGAAGAAAGCTAAGTTCAGAATCACATCAACCTAACTATACCAATAAGTTGCAGGAAAAACTCCATAGTCCTCTTCAATGGTAACCATTGTGTAAGTTCCACACAAGCCAAGCTAACACAACAAGAATTAGCAGGGTCCAAACCTTGTGAGTGTGAATCACAAAGTATTGGACTATCACCTTCATTCTGATTAACATCAACACAAAACAGACAGGACAGAACCCCAGAAACTAAAACATTTCAAATAACATACTGCACGTGTGGCTTCTTCTGCTGACGAAAAAGCAACAAAACCAGATCCACGGCTCTGTCCCTGAGGGTCTCTCATTACCTGCAATCAAAAGAAGATTATCAATAACTACATATGGTGAAACTCTCCACAAGGTCAATCAGGAGGACTTCATGACCTTGAATGCAACCCATATACACATGATCACCATCAAAAGTTCCAGGAAAAAAATGAACTGGCAGAAGCTAAACCCAGTCCAACTCACTTTGCATGATGTAATGGTACCAAAATCTGTGAACAACTCCCTCAATTTCTCATCATCAAACGTGTCATCCAAATTCTTCAGGTACAAATTGACTCCTTGATACTTCTCAATTCTCTCTTTGCGCTCCTGTTCAAACTTGGCCCTAAGTTCAGCCTCCCTCTCTGACTTCTTCTGTGCTCTTCCAACAAACCATTCTTTTTCATCAAACTTCTTGCCATTCAGGCCCTCTACAGCCTTTGACGCATCCTCTGCATGCTCAAAGTTAACAAAGCCAAAGCACTTAGACTTCCCATCAGCATCCCTCATCACAACGGCACTGCTGATTGGCCCATACGCCTCAAAAGCTTTCCGCAGTTCATCATCACCTGTACTTTCTGCAAGATTCTTAACGTAAACATTGTTGAACTTGGATGCACCACCTGCTTGATCTCTCTCCTGCCGTCGTACAAAGGGTCCCACAAAAACCTGTTTGTCATTAAGCAGCATGCCATTTACCTTTTCAATGGCACTTTGGGCTGATTCTTCTTGATCAAACTGAACAAAGCCATAACCCTTCGATTGACCAGAGGCGTCAATGGCCACCTTACACGACAGGATGGTGCCAAATGCAGAGAAGGTGTCAAAAAGAGCCTTGTTGTCTATTGCTTTGTCAAGGTTCTGCAGAAAAAGTCCACACCATCAGTATGAGAAAGCAAGACTTAGCTATCAGTCACAGAAACCCTCAACCTTGATCTACAGTATCTTTGCTTGATCCAGAAAGACACAGTAAGCCTCCCTGCAATAATTAGGACACAAAAACCCTTGACCCTAATCTGCAGCATCCTTGCTTGATCCTGAAAGACACAGCAAGTTCCCCAGCAATAATTAAGACATCTGCTGTGCAGACATGATAATGAAACATATACCTTAATGAAGACATTGGCTGTTCCACTCTTCCGAATGCTTGGATCACGGTGAGAGTACATAATGCGAATAGGTTTTCCATTGACAGGATTGAAGTTGAGCAGCTCCAAAGCTCGAGAAGCTGCAAACAACTCAAGTCATCAGAGCACAGTACAAACTAATGGAAACCTTCAGGAGAACCTGCAAACTTTACTAAGCTAGGGCTAGACTTCTTAACCCCATGCAATTGACATCTCTCCACTCCAAATACACCATACCATGAGACAAAGAAAGACCTACAAACTTTCTGTACCAAACAATCTCAAGCCAGTGTTCTTAAGCAGACAGTCGGATCTAAACCCTCAACAAGTGTAACCAAATCTGCGAAAAGAAACACTGCAAAATGGTACAGGAATGGTACATGAAACCCTTGTGAGCCATTCCATAGGTTCATGCAGGCCATGCTTCGGTGTTAACCAAAGTGCAAACACAAAAGGCCTACTGAGAATCAGGAAACAACGTTCCCCTACCGGAAACTGAAAGGAAGAAGATTGGGGCAAACACGAGCACAGGAGACATACCGTCTTGCGCACTGCTGTAGTTCACGTAAGAATATCCCAGAGAGCGCCTGGTGATGAGATCACGGCAGACTCGTATCGAGACCACAGGACCAATCTGGTTGAAGATCTCGTAAAGCTGAGCCTCGGACACATTAGGCTCCAAGTCTCCCACGTAAAGAGAAGTGGAGGAATACTGAGGTTGCACAGCCCCTGTGGCTGCCTGCTGCTGTGCTACTTGCTGCTGAATCTGTGTTTGAGCCATTTCTCCGGTATTCTGCGGAGACCGCGTTTTACCCTTCCGACCGACTTTTTCCTGCACTCCAGAACCGAACTGCAGACACTTTTTTTTCGAGATTTTTCAGGGCAAGAAAAGAGCACCTCTTCTTCCGCGTAGATTACGGTCAAGAAACGCAACGCGCAATAGTTTTGAAAGGTTTTTTTAGATTTTTTTGGTTTTGTTTTGGTTTGGTTTTCGACACCTTGCTGTGGTGAGACAGAGTTCCAAGAAACAAGAGCGGCAACAATCCAAAAAAAATAAGGCACCGCGTCTTCTCGTCCCCCCTTGGAAAAAGCTCTGCTGCTGCTGCGATGCAAAAACAAACAAGGCCTCTCCGAATACAAACAACAACAGCCTCGCCTAAAGAGGAGCTAAACCGCAAAACGACGCTGGAAAGATCCCTCCCTCAAACCAAAGACTTGGTTGAAAGACCTTTCAAACACCAGAAAAGCGTTCAGCAAAACTCCCCCGTCGCCGTCACCGCTGCCGCCGCTATCCGTTCCGTCCTTATTCCGCCTTGCTGCCCAACTCCGGCGTCTTCTTCATGTATGCACGGTAGACATGGGGAACCAACACACCACACGCAAGGCCTAGGCCTAGCGCCTGCTCAAAGGAGCGAGCGAGCGAGCGATGATGCCGATGGAAGACGCACTGCGGGGGTTGCAGCGGCCCGAACCTTCCCTCCCGAGCTCTGCACCGCCACAGCAACAGCAGCGTCAAAACAGCAACGCACCACACCCCTCCCTCCCACACTTTCCTCCCCCTTTGCCCCCACGTCCCATCTCCTTAACCCTAGATCCAACGGCGTGTGTCCCACGTTCCAATCTACATTCAGCGTCCAAATGCTCCATCTACTTATCATCCACTTCTTCGTTCATTCATTCATCCGTAATCCTTCTACATCCACTTATCATCCACGGGCTCACCGGTGAATTCATCCACCGTCCATTATCCACCAATTTATCATCCATCCATTCGTTTATCCTCCATCCACCGTCCATTTTCCATCCAGTTATCATCCGTCCGTTCATTCATTCCTCATCCACCGTCCATTATCGACCACTTATCATCTATTCGTTCATTCATTCCTCCAGCATCCATTCCTTCACTCCATTTTCATCCAGATTCCATTATCCATCCACTTATCATCCATCCGTTTGTTTCCAGTTCGTCTTTAACCAAAAAGGCCCCGAAATGGCTAACTATTGAAAAGGGGCTTATTAACTCCAAAAAAAGCCCCCAAAAACAAACAAACCCAAATATAGGCCCAATATCCCAATCCCTTTTACATAATCTTTTGAAAGGGTATATCAGGGATAACCTATATTGGTGGAAGTCAGGGTTTTTTTCCAATTTTGTGATGTCAAAAACTTGGGAAAATTCTCCAAAAATTAAATAAATCAGAATTAGTCTAATTTTACACTAGAGAATAGCACATATTTTCAGAATTCTCCCAAAATATTGTCAAAAAAAATCAATGTATAGGTGCAATATTTTGAAATTTTATATACATTTTTCACTAGGACTCTCTTTAACATGGTTTTTTTTTTGGTTGCCCATATTCCCTTCATTGGGTATATTAGTACCTATATTCACTTGTTAAACTAATATTTTGATTGATATGTGATAATTTGTAGACGTGCAACACACTATAGAATATCATTTTTTTGTGTTCTTCATTAAAAAAAATTAAAAAATTTGTTTGCTATGAAAAGTTGACATGATTTATGAGAGTAATTTTTTTTCCTTATTTGTGAATGTGTAAGATGATGTCAATGTGTATAACAATTTCACAATTTTAGGGTTACAAATGGGTGGGTAAACGTCATTGAGCATAACAACTCCACAACTTTGAGGTTAACCTAAATTTATCATTTTACAAATGTGTTAGATAGGCCTTATTGTGTGTGAAGAATGGCAAGGAGAAAAATGTGTAAAGCAAAGCTCAAAGGTGAGAACATTTCCAAAATAATGAGCCTATGATGAGATGATAATTGGATCCAAACCCACAACCTCAAAATGTCCACCCCTTAAGAATGCATTTTTAAAACTCAAATTTATTTTGAAGGTGATCATAAACCTAATCATATGTAGATTGCAAGGGAAAAGTTGTTATACAAGAAGGATCTTTTGCTTATAAAATCATATGTTCATCAATGGGAAGTTTATTGTAAGTTTGAGGTTATACAAATAAGATCCTTCTCATTTTTAAAGATAGGTGTAAATTTTCTTTCTTTTTGATTAAGAAGAATATTCACAAATATGAGGTGCATTTCATGTACATTAAGAAAAATTTCCAAGTGTTTTACAAGTGAATATAGCATTTGGACCTAGTCATATGGATCAAAAAGTGTACAACAAGAAAGGTTCTTACTCATACTCCTTAAGAATGGAAGAGATTTTGCATTCATAGAATTGTATGCCTATTAATAGGAGGGATTTTATAAGTGTTAGATTTTAGAAGCATAATAAACGGGCATCCCATTCTTTTTTAAAAAGTGTAATTTTTCTTTCTTTTTTAGGAGGGATATTCATATATATGAAGTGCATTCCAATAACTCAAGGAATTTTTTTCAAACACTTTACAAATGGGTGTGGCCTTTATCATGTGCAAAAAGGAAGGAACCAATAGAAAAATGAATGGGCTTTGCATACTAGCCTATCCTGTAGGTGTAAATATTTATGTAATTGTATTGGCAATTTGAAAAACTTAAACATGTTGAAACATATTGTGCAAAAGTGACTATGAAGTTGATGGCTTTATGGGCAATAATATTCTTAATCACAAATATGCCAATGTGAAAGCTTGAAAAACTTTTGTCGAAAGCATGTTCAATGGGGATGGATGCATGTATGTGATGTGGTATTTTGGACTATCTTAATTTTGGAACTTGTGATAGTGGAAGGTAGCAAGTAATAAGGTACTAAAATTGTTTCAACAAATGCAACAAGGGGTCAAGCAATGTCATGCTACATTTGTTGGGTTTCGAATTGCATGTGTGTGATGTAGGTGACACTTTGAGAAGGCAAATGTGTTCACAAACAAATGGGTAAACATGATTGTTATTGCAACATCTTTGTGGGCAATAGCCTTATTGACCCCAACATGCCAAGTATGGGAGCATAGAAAATGCTTGGAAGGCCATAGTACTTGCCAAATTTGCCATCCATGGGTTTTCAAAGAACCTATTGCTCACTTTGCCTAGACATCAAAAAGTGTTGTTAAGATGTGTTTTTCGTCTTCTATTGTGAGCTTGTACACATGTATGCCTTGTAGTTGAAGGCTCACACTTCTTTGGTTGCATGGGTTTAGTTTAAAGGATTTCAACAATAATGAAACATTATGTCACATGGTTAAACTTTCTTATTTGAATTGATTTTCCATAGCAAGCCAAGAATTTCATCACAACCAATGCCCTATTAAAAATAATAATAATTGTGGATGGCCTTGCTTGGTGCTTATAAAATTCATGGTGACATGCAAATGGGGAAGAAATGAACTCTTGAACATGAATTTATTATAGGTTATGTGCTACTATCAAACAACTAGGTTTTGACTTTTTATTTGAATCAAGGTACGATTTAGTCAATCCTCAATTCTTAACACACTTTTTTTTCTCTATTTTTAAACATTTTGCATTCATATCCCATATGATCAAAATGTACAATTAAAATCCTAAAATGATGGAAATGTGGGTAAAGTAAGCAATTTTTTCAAGTCTTATTTTATGACAATATCAACATGTAATCAAAATTTCATGTATCCAAAATGTATGGAAAATTGAACAAGTTAACCACATAATGATGATGAAAAAGAAGATTTTTTCTAATTCTTTTTTACTTCTTGATGAGCAACATGCAAAATGTTTATGTTTTGTGTTCTACAACACAATAAAGCACATCAATGCACCATTGAATTTTGATGTTTCTATCTTTTTGTTTGCAAAATTTACAAAGCACATCAATGCACCATTGAAATATTTATTTTCCATTTTATTGTTTGCAAAGTTTACTAATCACATTGATGCACTATTAAACTTCATTGTTTTTATTTTGTTGTTGCCAAAGTATTAAATGCATCAATGCACCATTGGACTTTGATGTTTTTGTTTTGTTGTCTATAAATTTTGCTAAGTGGATTGATGCACCATTGAACTTTATTGATTTTTTTTGTTTCTACAAATTTATAAGTGTAAACAAAAAAAATGGTTGTGGCTTGAATATCTGCATCTATAGTTGCTCCATCCTCACCTCTTTTTGTTACAAACAAGTACTTTTGATGTCTTTCAAGACCAAGTTGCACGTCATGGAACATCAAAAGGTTGTATAAACAATGTTGTCTTTGTTGTTCTCACTAGTGGAGGATACATGTTTGATGTAATGATGTAGTTTTTTCTTTTTTAATTCCAATGTGATGCAACGAAACATGAATATTTGAAATCATAGCTTGGTGAATTGAAAACCTTTCTTCAATGGGCCTAAAAAACACCATTAAAAGTATAGTTGGTACATGTTCTATAAATTAGAACCTAATTATTGCTTTTCAAAAATTCAACTTTAAATTATGTTGAAGGTGCTCACTAGTAATTAAAGTTCAATGGTTCAACATGAAAGTTTCATTAGAAGAAAACAACCATTTTTTAACCAAAAAGTTTTCAACTACATGTCATTGCGACTATGTTGCAACTGAAATTTTTCTAATTTTAAACTAAAATTATGGCAATTATTAATTAAGTCGACTCATTTACTATATTGGTATATAGTTGAAAACATTTTTCAATTGGGTGGTCATTTGTGGAATATTCTTGACATTTAAGCTTCTCTAGTTGGCAGATATCAAAACATTGATTAATGTTCAATTATTTTGGTGACACCATCAACACATTGGATGGTAAAATGTTTTAAAAGATGGATGAAATGCAATCTTATTTGCAACTTTGTAATAATTTTGTGGAACTCTAATGTCTATTCATTTTTATACACATGGTACCATAATATTTTTAAAATTGTAGTAAACTTTTATTAAACATTAAACTATATGTAAATTTTATATTTGTAAATGAATAGTTATGTATGATGCAAATTTGTTTTGTGCATATAAATATTGAATTTTCAATTTCAAAATAAAGTTCAATTTTACTTCAAATATAGTTTTGTAATAATTTATATTCAATATATGTAATCTAATATTTCTATCCAAATCAAATGTTAATTTACAAAACATCAAGCAATGATACATAATTAATATTTTTGTGGAACTTTGATGTTTATTCATTTTTATACATATGATGTCTTAATGTATTTTTAAAGTTATGATAAAAATTCATTAATTATTAAAATACATGTAAATGTTTTTTATATAAATGAATGGTCATGTATGATGATAAGTTTTTGTGCATATAAATATTATACTTTAATTCGAAAATATATTTTAATTATGAAATGTAAGACAATTTAATAATGTGTATGTCCAATATAAGCGTAACTTATTATTTATATGTAGATTAAATTTTTGTTTACAACATATCAAGTAACAATACATATTTAGTATTTTTTTGGAATTGTAACATTTATTCTAATGTTGGCTATTAGTTCCAATTTTTTAATTTATTAGCCAGATTTTAATATTTATTTACTGTTAAATTATTATAACAATAATAATAGTTAGTAATTATATTTAATAAATTATTATGTAATTGCAAAAAATATCATTATTTTAACACTATTTTATTTTTCTTAGTTCATATTTATTATATTAATTGATAATAGTTATAACAAGTTAGGTAACAATATGAATAATAATAGTTATATACCTAGCTTAGCCTAACTATTAGTTACAAAATTATTATTAATGTTTTTGTCATAAGTATAGCCAATTATTAATTATCACTATTTTATAAATAAATAATTTAATTTAAATAAATTTTAAAATATTCTTTATTATTTTTAATTAACCTTTTCTATGCTAATAATAAGTTATAATGATTACCAATTTTCAAATATTGACTGATTATTAATAATTAATTATTTAATAAATTATTATAATCAATCATTCAAAAAAATTAAATCAAACTAATTATTACATCATTTAGTAGTGATAATTTATATATTTATCTATTTATTTTAGTTATATAGTTATGCAATTAAAATTGTTGATAAATAATTACTGCAAATAATTAATTTAACCATTTAAACCTAAGTATATTATTAATTTAGGTATAGGCCTATCTAAGCTTAGACTATTTTGTAATTTAATTGCAACTAAATTACAACTATAAAAGTTATTGTTAGGTTACAACTAGGTTACAACTAGTTTATAACTAATTTTTTTATCCCATATTGTTTGGGTTCCATTCAAAAAATCCAAACTATATAAAAAAGTGCACATATGATTGTCGAAAAAACACAATAATCATAAAAATGTAATAGCTATCTAGGATGAGGCAATCAAAAGAGTTCAACCCTGAGGCTAAACCAAATCAAATAGGATTTCATTCATTAAGTGCCATGTGGCCTAGGTCTAGGCTTAACATAGGTGCTTAGGTCTAGCCCTAGTTTAAGCCTAAATTAAATGGCCTATATTTAGGCATAGCTTAGGTTTTTAGGTCTAGACCTAACCTATGTTTAGGCTAGGTGGCCAATGTTCAAACACCACTAGCCTATGGATGTGGGTGTGCCAAATGTCATTTAATTATTTGTTGACCCCAAACTTTGTGAACATACCATGTGTCATTTAACTATTTGTTAACCCCAAACTTTGTGAATGCGCCATGTGGCAACATTGTGAATGTGCCACATGTCACCAAACCATTGGCCAAATGTTCAATTTATATAGTTGCAACCTAGTCAAGATTGCAAATGACATGAGTTTGACATCAAGGGTATGAAAGCTTGTATAATTCATATGTGATGTAATATTAGTTTTTTATCCTTTCAATGTTCGCCCAAAATTGTTAATGCATTACGTTAATTCAATAAGTTCCATGTAGGATTTTTTTTAGGTTTCATTGATGGGATGATCAAATTTGAAATGAACTTTAAAAACAAATTGCATGTCTTTGAATTGGGGTTACACTTTGTCTAATATGATTTAAAGTTTTGTTTTCCAACACAAAGAAATACACACATGTTGTGGGGTATAATTGATCATTGTCCATCATTTGTTGCAATTCATTGACTAGTCCACAAGAACATAAGGATTGCAAAAAACACAAGAGTTTTTCGCACAAGATAGGTTTGTTAAAAAACCACAACATATTTGATCAAGGAACATGACATAATTGTGTGGTCTACCTAAAGTGAGATGATATTGCCTTTAATTGTCACAATTTGGGAACACTACAAAAAATCATGGTTTATTTGACCAAACAAAGTAACAATCACAATTAATGAAATATGCCATCATAATATTTGGAGTTTTTAAACTTGTAATTTATGATGCCTAACTTACCTAACTACCTAGCCTTACTATTTACCTAATTTAGCTTACATAATTTAATTTAATTAATTGTTTAGCCTACTTAGCCCACATAGTTCTTTGGCACACCCAACCTACCTACCTACCTACCTACCTACCTCCTTTTAGCATGCTTAATGTACCTACCTAACTTATCTAGCCCATCTACCTATCCTACCCACCTAGCCTATATACTCTACCTACCTAGCTATGTCCTACCTAACAGATACGTAGCCCACCTACTTAACTTAAATACCTAGTGTAGATTATCTACATATCTACCTACCTACCCACCTATTGAATGAAAATGTTGTTCATTTTGATTAATAGACAAATTATAGTTGGTCATGTTGACTAGTCAAAATAGCCAAGTGTACAATTAAATCTATGTTTATTTAATTATAATTATGGTTTTAAAAAATTTTGAATCTCTTGTTTGATTATAACCATGTTTTTTTTCACTAAAGGTGTTCTTTTTTATCCAATTTGATTGAATGTCACATTTGAGTAATAGTCAAAAGGTCATTTAATTAGTCAATTGAACTAATCGAAACAAACATGTGACTTTAAGACCTAGGGCACTACTCAAAGTAACCAAAATTTAAATCAAAATGATCAAGGTGGTCAAGTTGGACAACTTGAAAAGCCATACATTTGTTGTAGTGGAAACAATTTCCAAATAAATTCCTAAAGAACCATGATAAAATGTATGCCTTTGAAAACTTTTAAATGGCTAAAGGATATTTTGTTCAACTTACTACTAAAAAAACATTAGTTGATTTTTGTTAAATTATTGTAAAACATGCTTAAGTCAAATGTGAAAATGCATAATCCTCAAAAAATATTTAATGTTTTTAATGGTCCATTGCATTCAATAGGCTCATGTGGACACATCTATGAGAGCTACATCTTTTTGGACAAAGCTGACAATTGGAATTCCTTTGTTATGAACTTTTCAATGTTGAACTACACAAGGAAATTAAAATATAATGAATTAGATGCATGGTGGTAGGAAATCCCTTGTTCAATTATTGTTAATGTTTTATTGCATAATGCATATTACATTTAGTTTGAGAAAAAAAATGTTAGTTATCAAATAAAACCCCAACTTGATTGGTGAAAATTGTAGTTTATTACTAGTTTTTTAGGGTTGTATCAATTAAGCAAAGTTGCTTTAGTTTTTTTTCCCTTCCATGTTTCCATGTATATCAAATTCTGACTGTTAAAATTGATTTGTGTGTAGCTTCGTTGTCTTGGGTAGGTAGGCTTAGGCTAGGTAAGTCCTAGGTCATTTAAAGTGTTATTATTTTATTTTGGGACCAAACCTTTTTTTATTGGCTTATTCCAAATGCCACTCGCTTTGTAATACTATTAATACATTTAGCTATATACTTTACAAACTTGAAAGATAGGAGTCAGGACAAACTATATGGGATAAAAAAATTAGTTACATCTTAGTAGCAATTTACTTGCAACTATTACAAGACATGCTAATGAACAAACATTTAAGCTTTCAAAGAGCTTAAGATCTAAATACATTGTCCTTTTTCCTTTCAAGTGCAAAAGTGTTTTTTAGACCTTGACTTGGTGCATCCACATTTGTTTAGATTGTTCAAAAATGACACAATAAAGAAGATATGGTTGTTTATATATTGTTCACCAACTTAATTCACATTTAAGATTAAACACAATCATCTTTTTCATGGTTTTCCTATGTTGTTTCTTTACTTTTGGACCTTGAATAGTTAATGTAGATCTTTATTAGACACATCCATGACAATTTAGATTATTGAAAACATATATAAAAAAGGAAGATATGAGGTTTATAAATAAAAAATCATTTTATTAAAAAACACACCATGTGATTTTGACATGTTTTGTGTTTATTCTATGTTGTTCCTTTATTTTTAAAGTTGAAACATATAATGGAGAGTTTACCTTGGCATTCCCATGATGTTTTACATCATGCAAAATATAAATAAATAAATATCCAAAATTATTTATCAGGACCGACAATCAATGATTGGTAGTTATACCTTAACATATTTATTTACTAGGTATGTTAACTATTATACTTTGCAATAGTTAATAAATAATATTTTAAATTTCTAACCTAATCTATATATTAATATAATATTAATATAATATTAATATAATATTAATATAATATTAATATAATATTAATATAATATTAAATTATAGGATATTTATTAATTATTAACTTTTAGTTATGTTATATTAGGTTATAGTAGCCTAGCCTAAAATAATAATATTTAATAAGAATTTATTATTATTATTTAATCCAAGATAATTATATGATAGATTAGTTATTATTATTATTATTGGAATTAATTGTTGTAAAATAGTTGCAAAGAAGTTGCTAATGAATGGTTCATTTATTCTAGTTATTTATAGTTGTCGCATGTGTTTTTCGTGCAACTTGTTAACAAAGTCAAACATGGTTGACTAAAACCTTATATACATTTGTATAAAGGTCCATCTTGGGACTAAATGCAATTACAACATAACTTCACAAATGTTTTACATGCATTTTATTTTTTATTTCCTTCTATTTCCATGGGATAGTTGCAACATATTTATAGATTAGTTGTTTCAAAGTTCTAATTGTAAGGTGGTGAGGTTCACAAATTCTCATAGTGAAAACACAAAATCTTAGGTTTGAAATCTTAATCATTTTATGAATTGTTGTGAAAGTGCAAGAAGTAGTGAATTTTGAAAACATCATGAAAAGCTTTCATCGAGACGAGGAACTAAGTTTTTGTTCAAAATTGTTTGGTTATGTACTTGTGATGGACAAGGATATATAGTATAATGGCAATCATTTGCCATAAAGCTATTCCATCAAATAATGCATCAATTTACAATCAAAAAGGTCAACATGGTGGGAATGTGAAGAGGTCAAAATGGAAGGAATCCCATAACAATGTTCAAATGGTGATGGGCTCATGATATGGGAAGTAGGTTCCCCTATTTTATTTTTTTAAATTAAGTTTTTTTGTTTGTAATTATTCATCTAATAATGTCGAAATGTTAATCTTGGTTCAATCAATAAGTACACACACCCTAAATGGGATTAAAAAATAAATAAAGGCCAATTCCTTAGATGGTCTAAAGGACCCATTGGCAAATGAAACAAAATTAAATAATGTTGCCACAAATTAAACACGATGTGACAAAAATACATGCCATAATTTATTATTTTTCCCTTGAGTTTTGTAAACAAAAAGTTTTGGCACCATTCCCTACCACCATATGTAAACCTTTGTATACTACATTTGTACATAATACATCAATGCAAATACGCATTATAGAACACCAAAATGTGATTTTTATGACTAGGACATCTTATAATTAATGTCCAAACATAGTCATGTAGTCATATGTGGTTTTTAGTTTCTACCATTTTAATGACTATGGTCAAAATTATGACTACATGACTATACATATGACTATAATTGATAATTATGACCATACACTTAATGCATTCATATTGAAACAATATTTGAATTTGAAATAATATAACCAAATTCAATTTAGTTTGAAATGGACAAATAAATGTTTCAGTAGTATAATTTAGTTTGCCATAACTGAAATTAACCTACTTTAATACAATTTAACTTATTTTAGCTTAATATAACATAAATAACATAGTTTAGTTTAATTTAGCCTAAAATAGCCCAATTTAACATAATTTAAACTAACTTATCTTAGTTTAAATATTTTAATTCTGATTTAGCAAAATATAAGTAACTTACTTTAGCTTGGTTTAGCCAATTTTAACTAGTTTATTAAAGACCAAATTAACCAAATTAAAGCATATTTAACCCTAGTTTAGCCATGTTTTGCCATGCCTATTCAAATTTATCCTAAATGGCCATGTTTCACCAAATTTAGCCAAGTTTAACGTCAAAACCCTATTTTAGCCTAACTTATTTAAGTTTTCACAAGTCTAGCCAAGTTTAAATTAAAATAGTCATGTTTAGCCAAATTTAGCTTCAATATCATAATTTAGCCTAATTTCTCCAAGTTTTGCCAAAATTTAGCTAGTCTAAAATTACGTTAACATGTTTTGCCAAGTTTAACTTCAATATTCTAATTTAGCTTAATGTATTTAAGTTTTACTAAATTTAACCAAGTTTAACCTAAGTAGCCATATTTAATCATGTTTAGCCACAATACCCTATTTAGGCTAATTCATTTAAATTTTGTCAAGTCTAATTGAATTGAATTTAAATAGCCATGTTTAACCAAAATTTGCCAAAATTTGCCAAGTTTTGCCTCAATACCTTAGTTTAACCAAATTTATCTAAGTTTTTCTAGGTTTTTCCACGTTTTGTTTCAATACCCTAGTTAAACATAATTTATTTAAATTTTTACCGAATTTTGCCAAGTTTTGCCAAGGTTAACCAAGTTTAACCTAAATAACCATGTGTTAGCCAAAATTTGCCAAATTTAACTAGTTTAACCTAAATAACCAAAATTTACCAAGTTTAGCCAAATTCAACCTAAATGGCCATGTTTACAACCAAGTTTTGCCAACATTTGCCAAGTTTAGTCAAATTTAACCTAAATAACCATGTTATGCCAAATTTAATTAAGTTTAGTCAAGTTTCACCTAAATAACCATGTTTGGCCAATTTTTGCCAAGTTTAGCATAAATAAGCATGTTTTGCCATGTTTAGCCAAATTTAGCACAAATAGCAAAGATTTGCCAAGTTTAGCCAAGTTTAACCTAAATAGCCAAAAATTTCCAAATTTAGCTAAGTTTAACCTAAATAACCATGTTTTGCCATGTTTTGCCAAGTTTAACATAAATAACCAGTTTTGCCAAATTTAGCCAAATTTAACTTAAATAGCCATATTTTGCCATGTTTTGTCAAGTTTAACCTAAATAACCATGTTTAGCCATTTAGCCAAAATTTTCCAAATTTTGCCAATTTTAACTAAGTTTAACCTAAGTTGGTGAGTTTTGCCAAGTTTAACCTAAATAACCATGTTTAGCCAAAATTTGCCAAGTTTTGCCTCAATATCTTAATTTAAATTTATTTATTTAAGTTTTGTCAAATTTTGCTAAACGTTTGCCAAGTCTAACCAAGTTGAACATAAATAACCATGTTTAGCCAAAATAACCATGTTTTGCCAAAACTTTTCAAATTTATTTTCAATATTATAATTTAACCAAAAATAATCCAAGTTTATCTTCAATATTGTAGTTTAGCCGAATTTATCCAAGTTTAGGCTAAACAATTGTATTTAGCCTAGTCTATGTTAATTTACGATAAGTAGGCCTACATTTAAGTTAGGAATCCTTAAGTTAGTGTAGGTCAACCTAGATCAGCCTAAGGTGAGTTAGGTTAATTTGAGCTAAAAACATTATTATTTATACATTAATGGTAAGTAGTTTTTATCATAAATAAATAATGTGGTGCAATGGTTAGGACTTGTTCTTCAAAGTAGAGAAAGTTTCCAAGTCTTCCCACATGCAAACCTTGACACCTAAACATTTAGATGCTTAAATACTTTAGTGGCTTGCTTAACCTATGAAGTTTTTTTAATGCCTAGGCTAGGTTGCCTAGGGAAAGCTTTTTAGGTTAGGTGGCCTAGGTTAGGCTTTCTATGCTAGATCCCCTAGGTTAAGAGGTTAGCATGTGACAATATTTAATTGGAAAGAAAAATAAATTTAAAATTATGACACGTAACACTTTGTGAAGTTGCCATGTGTTTTGTTGGATAGAAGACTAAATCCTTTGCAACTGTAATCAAGACAAACTGTAATCGTTAATGTGGTTGCAACTAATGTGATTAGTGGGATTTACAACGTGGTCGTTTGGATTAAACAATCATGTAGGCAACTCTAGTCTTAGATGGCACATATGATTGCTTTTTAATAGTTGTAAATGCCACGTTTTGGCTTTGTGCTATATACATTAATGCACCTATCCATTCAAGTCTTAACCACCAAATCACTTCAAAATTTTAATAACATAAAATAAAATAAATTATCTTTATTATGTTTCGCATGAAACCATTTAGGAAATTGAAACTTTTACATACCTTCTTTTTTTGAAAAATATATTCAAATGTTATGAATGAAAACATGATCTTGATAATTCAATAATGTGTTCAGAAAAATAATTATAATTTATAAATGATAAATTTAAATGGTTTAAAAAATGACTTAAATAACATTTTATGAATAAATTAGAACATCTCTTTTTGTTTAAATTGACGTACAATTTTTGTAAATGTGATTCAATTCAATGTGAATTCAAGAATGCATTCATTAAATCTTGAACACTATTTTTCTTGTTATACATTTGTCCATTTTTGAGGAATTGCAAGTTTTTGTTTTC
>Ga0209208_10004225_pt1 | contig 20452 bp, 10 predicted proteins | sample S1TSphfallax_3_FD_187694 | JGI IMG/M metagenome (GOLD analysis project Ga0209208, IMG submission 187694) | Host-associated microbial communities from peat moss isolated from Minnesota, USA - S1T2_Fd - Sphagnum fallax MG (SPAdes) (version 2) | ecosystem: Host-associated > Plants > Peat moss >...
AAGGAGTAAGGTGATATGGAAATAAGCAACGTCTCACACCTCAGGGTTAGAGTTGAAGGGGGTTCTTGTATTTTCACTCCATCTTGCTTGGAAGGCTTTGCAAACTATAAAGATAGAGCATTAAAAGTAAAAGAGAAAATTAGAGTCGACATGCATAGATAAAGGTGGGGAAGTAAAGGTGGTAGGAGTTGGTTGTACATGTACTTATTATTACTTGCAAGCTAGGTGGAAAAAAGGAAATCTCTCACATGAGATCAAATAAAAAGAGACATAACACTTAAAGGAAAGGAATTATCAAATTGCTTTTGGGTGCTTCAATAGGTTGACAACTTTTTTCATCAATGTGCTAACATGGCGTGGACAACAAAGGCCACCAAAAGCCCTCCTTTACTAGTGGTACATTCCTTGTATAGATAGAAAATGTCGATGGCATTATAGAAAGAGCAAGCCACCTCCATTTCTAAACATGCTATAACTACAAAGGAACATTCGTCTAAGCTTGGAGTTTTATTGAGTTTATCTCCCCTTTCTTTAATTGATATGCTTCATGTGATTTGTGGACGATTCAATTATTAATGGTTCCCTTTCGTCCTTGTAGCCCACCTCATTCGGGCTAATTGCTTGCCTAAACTTTGTGTAACCTAGCTTCCAATCTTGGTGATTTTTTAATAAGAATCATGTGTGGTGAAAATCTTATGATTACCTAAATACCACATTTATAACCAAATAAAATTCTTGGCAAATGATTGTCCCAATTTTGAGTATGTTTTGAAGTTGCAAATAAAACAATTAGTCCATGCTACAAAATCTTAACCAATCTTTATGTCATGCCATTGCATCTGAACTGCAATTTGTAGGAGTTTATCCACCATTCAACAGTTCCATTATTTATTCATCATTCTAAATATCCATGTGTTTGGATTGAATCCATTCACAATCCTTCTCATCAGTAGAAGAATCTTCATGATTGTCTTTTTCATCAACCATGGCTTGTGCTTCTTCAATCATCTGTAAATGCATTTATGTATCCCAAAGATGTTTCCTTTTTTTTTTAGACAAAATCTTGTATTGAGTTTTAACTTTTGTTTCTTCTAGCTGATCTCCTCCCATTTTCATTGTTTTCCAACTAACCTTGTTCCGCATGCTCACCATCTATAATATCAACCATGAAAAGCTAGTTGAATATTCATTTACTATCCATATGTTATGAAATTAGTCCCATTTTCAAACTTCTTTTTCTACATGTTTAGCAGGTTTTCTTTGTCCTATAATCTTGTTGTAACCATTTATAGTCTCGTATTTCTTTTTAAAACTCTTCATTCTTGTTAACCTTCCCCACTAGGTTTCTGCTTAGGGCATTAACATTTGTGTGTTTAGATCAAAGCATGATGTATGAAGTTGAATTTAAAGTCTTATAACATATTGATCCATCTTCCTCTTCTACCATATACATCAAACATTGTGGCCAACCATTCCAAGGGTTTGTGATTTGTTTTTAGCATAAAATGGTTATGGTGCAAATATTGTCAAAAGTGCATAATTCTCCATATCAAACATAGCATTCACCCTCCATTGGGTGAAACTCGCATTTTATTAGGGACAACCCTTTGCTTACATATGCCATTACTCTCTCAATTTTGCCTTCCTTTTATCACATAATAGCACCCGCTCCCCAAATTGACCAATTTATATCCAACACAAACAATTTGGTGAAATATGGCCTAATAATAATAAGCACATTGACTAATGCATCTTTGAACATGTTAAATGCACCTTAACATTGGGGCATCCAAACAAATTGTCGCAACCCTACTTTGAGAGAGTGTGAGGATGAGATTCACACTCTCGAAATGGGGACTCCCAAAATTTTAGAGTTCGATTGCAAGGGTCAAAACACCTTGCATTGGGGGTTTTTTATATCATTAGAAAGCTATCAAAATGTAGATGTCGAAAATGGGTTTGCATGAGCCATTTGAACATCTACAGCACAAGTTATGGCAAAATGAAAGGCTATGAGTCAAATTGGTAGTTTGACTCCCGACCACTATAAATTGGGAATCGACCCGACCCTGATGCGTGCAGGGGGAGTGTGACACACCGTTGAAAGCTCTCGACGAGAGCTACAACTTTGCTTTAGACCTCGTCCCAATCGGAGGTCTGAAAAAAAAGTTATAGTCCCACAAAGTTGCGGGAGTCCAAACCGTGGCAGGTTCGGGACTCCTAAGGAGGAGTCCCGAGACAAAAAGCCATTTGGATGCGGGTGTTGTGGGGAGGCACAAAGAATATATACGGGGAAGGTGGTGGCTTCCCTCGAGTCCGAACGGTGGTGAGTTTTGTGAGTCCAAAGTTGCTCGTGGCTTGTCCTATCACTAAAAGTGTTCTAGAAATTGTACTAACCAACTTGTTGGTTGGTTTGGTGCAAGTTCGAGTAAGTAACTAAAGTTTGTCACTCTTCCTAGTCCCATCCCGGAGCCTCAACACGCCCCTCTACCCTTTTTAGTGTTGAGAGCTTGGAGCGTGCCCCGAAGTCCTCACAATTCCACTATTTGAATAACTTAAACCCATCTTGGGTCTAACTAGTATAGGAACTTGGGAGCACGTCACAAAATGGTGTGTTTTTTCTTTTGTAAGTTCAAACAAAGGTGTAACAATATGATAATATCTTTGACATAATTTTAGTAATATCCAGTGAAACCAAAAAAAACTTTGACATTGGTAACAATAATAGGTATAAGAAATTCAATAATTGCCTTAATATTTCATCATTACAAGAAAATGTGAATTTTCAAAAAGTCAAACTTGATTAAAATGTCCATGTTGACCTAGGGGGATGGTCATTTTGACTAAAAGCTTGGGGCATGAAAAACATGAATTACTTTTGATTGAAACATTTGACTAAAATGACATTTTTTACCATGCAACAAATTAAACATTTGGTCAAAAAAGCCAAAGGTCCATGAAGATGACTAAGGTTTAGTCAAATTAACTATACTCAATGACCATTGTGATTTACAATTAGTCAAATCAACCATTATGATTCAATGCTTAGTCAAATTAACCATACTAATTTAACTATTTAACCTACAAATGTATTTTGTTTAAGGTATATGCTAAACTTAAGTTCATAGCTAGTAGGCCCTAGGTTAGGCATATGACACCTAATAGGTATTTATGAAGTTTAATAGGTTACTTACATGTTACCTTTAGACACATGTAAATACTTAAATTTAATACATTAATAAACTAATATTTAATAATTGATGCTTAATATTCAATAATTTATGATCAATATTTCATATAATTAATTAGCCACCAAATAAATGTTAATTAATAACCAATGATTAGTTTATCCATCAATTTGTTAATTGGTTAATTATTATTGTCAAATTATCAATTTTACATTTTTTTTTGCTAGTACTTGATAATAATTTATAATAATTAATAGTAATAAATATATAATTGTTAATAATTATTGATAAGTGATTATTTTAAACTAATTTTTTTGTTAATAATAATCCATTATATGTTAATTGATAATTATTAATTCACATTAAATAATCAATAATCAAAAAGGTAAAAATTAGTACTTAGTAGTAAATGAATATTATTAGTGTTTAATGTTTAATACTTCATAGGAAATATTCAATAATTAGGCATTTATATTGAATAATTATTGATTAAAATTAAGTAATTATTATATAACATTTAATAAATCATAGGAAATAATCAATTATTTAATCATTGATATTTTTTATTTATAACTAATAATAATTAATCAATCATTGTTAATTATTTTTATTAATTATTTTTTAGTTGCATTAATAACATGTATTATCTTACTAGGTGTAACTACCTACATGTTATTTAGGTAGATATTTGGTATGTGTTATGACCTCTTACTTAAATAAATAATACAAAAATATTGAAGTTCATGGATGAATGCTACAATATGTATATCAAAATAAAAAATTCAATCAAGTTTATTACAATATGATGATAATAATTTCAACTTTTAAAGTGGTAGTCCAATGTAAAAACTTGACTTTTCAAAGTGGAGGTGAGGGGTTCAAATCTTCACACATACCACATTGGCCCTAGGTTACCTTGGTTTTACATGGCTTAGATAGCTAGCTTAAGCCACTTAAGCAAATAGGTCAAGGGTTGGCCACCTAGCCTGGGGGGCTTAGGCTAAATAGGGTAGGTAAGTAAATTGTTTTATTTTATTCATTAGGTAATGTTGGTATCTATATTTATTAATTAATAAAGTAAATATGATTATAATTATAATTACATATTATTATTATTATTATTAAAATTTTAAATCATATGTAGTTATTATAAAAATACTATTGATTAGTAAAAAATATAAATAAATAAACCAACCAAAAATACCACCAAAAATACCACCAAAAACACCTAGTCAAAATGGCCAAGTCCAAATCAACTTATCCAACATGGCATTTAATTTGGTCAAGTTGAACATGGTGACATTTGGGGTACATTTGGGTCAATTCTTCTAGTTAAAAAAACCATGTTTTATTCTAATGAATTGATCAAGTTGCGTTCCATCTCTATTCATCACATGACTTATAAATCCAATATTAGTTTTGGCAAACTCACATTTGATAAGGTTGAATTTCATGTGCACTTCCCTCAATTTCAATAGTACAAATTGGAAATGATTTAATTGGTATTCCCACGTCATGATGTGTATATTGAGATCATCAACAAAAAATTTAAATAACTTGTCCATGTACCTTCCAAAAACTTTAATCATGGTTTTTGAAAAGGTATTTTTGACATTTTTCATACCAAAAGGCATTACATTTTAATCAAACAAACCAGATTTGGTGATCAATGCAATCTTTCTTACATCCTTGGGTGACATCTTGATTTGCCAAAATCCACATTGTAAGTCAAACATTAAAAACCATTGGGACCTTCCCAATTGAATCAAAACATCATCTACAAGAGGCATTGGAAAAATATCTTTCCAAGTTTACTAATTCTATGGATAGTAATCACCACAAAACTTGTAGCTGCCATCCTTTTTCATAGGAAGCATCACCCCACAAACATATTCCAACATGTTTGGCTTCATCTTTCCAAACAACACCAAAGCATCAATAATTTTTGCTTCTTCCCATAAATGCAATTAACGTGGGGTAATATGGCAAGGAGAAAAGCCTTAGGAGTCAATAAAATGTTTTTATATACTACAACATCCCAATTTGCCCTTGTGCCAAGCAAATTGATCTTGAAATTGGTTTAACATCTACGATAGTTATTCAATCTTCTCTTGTTCAAGGTTTGGATCACTCCTAATTTTTGACCTAATTTTTTCCCATTTGCCATTTTTTTCATCTAAGGTACTAGTTGTGGGAGTAGTTTTTTCTCCTTTTTTATTATGTTTTGAGTTTGATTAGAAAAAAATTGAATAATTTTTCTTAACATGTTCATTGAAGAATATTTCATTCCTTTTCTACTCTTCCTCTTCCAACACATTTTAACCAATCTTCAAAATCATCTGAATCAGATAACTTTCCAAATACAAGGTTTTTAATTTGTTTTTCCAATAGCAAATTGATCATTCATTTTGGACCTTCCTCCATGACAAAATAGTCCACCCATCATCATACATTTCTTTCCCAACACTTGGATCCATAGAGTCACACAATTGAGATCCTTGGATCTAAGGTGCATTGTTTAACACGGTTTTTTCATCTTTAAAGATTTCCTAACTCCCTTCCACATTGCTTGGATCTTCAATCTCCTCATCCTTTAGTAATTACATATTGTCAAAGATGGTTATGCATCTAAACTCCTCCATATTCTCCATTGCTTTAACATTAGGTCATATTTGCTTCCTCACAACCTACAACATATTGACCATGTTTAATGGCAAGACTTGTAGATTATTCCTCGGCCCCTGCTTGATTTGGATGGTTCCTTTCTCCACATCCACAATTGTTCCAATCTTAATTAGGAAATCTAATCTTAATAATAGGTCATAACTATCAGTGTCCACAACCATGAATGTCATACATAAGACATTGAATTTCTCCAACCTTCACAACAATCTCATTAATCCTTCCAAGTGCATTTGTAACAATACCGGAAGCTATCTTGTATGATTCAAACCCTGTGACTAAATGCATTATGCCTAGCTCCCAAACAACCCATGCCACATCACTAACATAAATGCACTTGTGTTAACCAATCCTTCCACTAAATTGTTACCTACTTATACCAAAAGGTGCAAGGTTTTGCTACAATGACTTTTGTTAATGCAGATGCGTCTTATTATTGGCATATTTTCTTATTTCATCAAATTAGATGTTTTCACACTTTCATCCCTTTTGTTTAAAGCAAGTTTCACAAAACTTTCCAAATATTCTAATTCACTAGGATTTTACCCTTACTGAAATGGGTTAAATTTTGGATTGTTATGATTTGTCCCTTACTGCACCAGTAGTCCCTACATACACAATTTTGTCCTCTATTTTTTCCATTTCATGTGCTTGCATTTCTACATGCATTTTTTTTTTCATATCTTGGCACCAAATAAAAAATCATGTTTTGTTCCACAAAGTTGATTCAATTGTTCTGGTGTAGTTGCCTCATTGTCAACAAATACCTCCAAGTAATTATTTGTAGTAGAATTTGGTTTGGGTTCCTTCCCTTTCTTCCATCACCACTCTTCTATATTGCCCATGTCATTGTAATAACCACATTTCAAATCACAATTTTTCATCCTACGTGGGAGACCACATTAGCATTTAAGTTTTGAATCCCCAATTCTTGGACAAATTATAGTAGTCACATGATCATTAAAACCACATATCTAACATACAAAAATGGTGCTAGCACCAAAAGAGCTTGCTCCATTACCTAGTGTAATTCATTACCTTAAAATTTTGAGAAGTGATTCATTCAAAGCACTAACTTATTTTTCAACAATAGTGTCCACCATCATTCCTTTTTCTTGTTCATCTTTCAACAACTTAAACATGGGATTTTTCTCAATTCAACCAAAATTCTTTCAACTTCCAACACTACAACAAGCAATGCATTTTAACCAAACTTAAACCCTTGTATACATTCCAATTTGAATGGCAAGCAAAGCTAGATCCCCTGATCTTGCTAAGTTTGGATTGAGTCCTATTATACTCACCATACCAAAACCTTGCAACTTTATAATGACAATTTTTTCCCTTAGCAAAATGTCAAAGTGGGGAAATGGAAAATCAAACTCATTGATGGCAAAGATGTTGAACCTATATCCATTTATCCCTTTCTCCTTAGTCCATATGGATGCCACTAGCACATTCCTCGCCTACACACGTAATACCCAACATCATCCACACTCTATTATGTAATTCTGGATTTTTTGAAAAAACCTATTCTTATACGAAAAAAAAGGGCTCGTATAATTCCTACCCTACTTACGTAGCCATTTTGACTTTAGTTAATTTGTCTTAATTCACCTAAAATTGAATGAAACACATAGGGAACTCAATTGCATTTCCTTATAGTGAAACATCTATTAATTTCACTTGTAGTTAGTGATAAACATTAAAAAGAAAACAACAATTGTCATTTGTAGTGAGCACTTTCAACATCCCCATTCTTCATCTTTTGAAATCCTTATATACCTCTTTTAAATTAGTATGTGGATTGCTGAATATTAGAATGCCAATTTTCATGGATTCTCCCCTAATCAACAATTACATGTACTCAAGAAATTTCAAGTTGACATTAAGTAGACTTGCATACTTTCAATAGTACAAGATGTCTTGGTTTGCTTGAATGTGTGCTAGTGATGATGATCAATAAAGTGGTAATTGAAAATCTCATAAACAAAGGCCCTATAGCTCATGAATTTTTTTGAAACCCCTTAGGCTCACATCAAATAAATTAGAAAGTTCATAAGTATTTTTTTTACTAGTACACTATGTTTCCAAATGCGATTCAAAGCTTCTTTGAAGATGATGAACATGATGAGGTTTACATCATATGAAATCTTCAATGACCATATGAAGGTAAGAAGCCTTGAACAATTTATAGTTTTGATGAGAACCAAATACGCATAAGTCTTCCAATTGAAATCACAAATATCCAAGTTGGAAGTCGACATTGAACAAAATGTTATATCATTTTTTTCAAGAAAATTAATAATACATTATTGAAATAACACAAAAAAAATCCACATATCCAAAAATTTCCAATTTTTGGGTAGAAAATTTTGAAATTTGAAATTAAAAAAATTAGAGCACAAAGAAAAGGAATAAAAAATACCTCATAAGGGCTCTACATTCAACCATGTAGTTAGCTTTAATGGCTTATGAATGAAGGGTCACTAAGGTCAAAACCCAATGTCAAAATTCATCAAGGTTGTGACTCACCAAGGTTTAGTGCCATTCATCAATTGAAATGGAAATTTAGATGGGGTTTGAAGGTGGGGAGAAAGTAAACAAGGAGTTGTAGGGAGAGGGAGAAAGATGGAAAAGGTGACAAAAATAACAAACATCAATAGAAGGGGATCTAAAAAAACATTTTTATGTGTTTATATTAATACTAGTGTTTAGGAAGTTGGGAGCCACCTTTTATTGTTTGTTATGCAACAAATTGTGAAAAAAGGGAAACATAATGGATTGTTTCAAAGACCCAAGCTCTTCACAAAAGTTTGTTACATTTGAATCTAATGTGGCTATTAGAAAATTTCCAAAAAACTAAGAATTTTTTTTATTAAAAGGATTTGATCTCCAAGCCAAAAGATATTTAAAAAATAAAATTGTTGAAAGAATAGAGTAGAAGAAAAGACAAGTAAAATGAAGGGGCCAAAATAGAGGAACAACTTGGGCAACCTCTTTACAAATCAATCAATCAACAATAAAAATTCAAACTACCTAATATTTATAAACTTCAAGATAACCATAAGAGGCTGGCATGTGTGGAACCTTATTGACAATTAAAACATTTGTTCACATTGTTTAAAGTCCACCCAAGGTCAAACATTGTTATTTGAAAAAAACACATTCAAATTATATCTACCAACAATGGATCAATGACTTCCAACCATTTAGAGCTATTTAGTGACTTACATAACAATTCAATAAGATGAAATCATTGTTACTTGGGAAAAAGAAGATTCAATTCATATGCAACAACAATGAATCAATGACTTCTAACTATATAACTAAATTTGGTGACTTACACAACAACTCAACAAGATGGGGCAAACATGGACTTTACTTATAGCTTAGATATTGTCATTAGTCTTGTTATAAGGTAGGAAAAAACCCAACTTGCATATGTCAAAACTTCTTCATCATTTGAATGAATTATTCATTCCAATGCTAAAAGTGTAAGTTTTGACTATGTAAGAAAGCAAGTGCTAGAAAACACACATGTTGAATTGCAATGAATTATTTATGATTCCACTTAACAATAACTAACAAACAAAACTACACAAATTGAATAACCTCAAGCTAGGGAACTACCTACTAAAATGGAGGTTATGGTTCATCACAATAGAATTATGGCCTCTAATTGTGTGGTTGGATTTTAGAATTCACCCTTACCATAAAATTCATGCATAAAAAAAGAAATTTTGATTGTGTGGTTGAATCCTCAAAGTACTCTTGCCCATGAAACATGTGCACAAAGAAAAAAACTTTTAGTTGCGTGGTTGGATCTTCAAAGTACACCTCTATCACAAGACATGCACACAAAGAAAGAAAATGATAAGGGGTCAATTACTAACCATTAGAGGATTCCTTTTTCTTTTTCTTTCCCTTTTTTTCCACCTTTTTTGACCCCCTTGCAAAAAAAATTCATTGAATTCCAATTGTTTGGGTATTTCACCAAGTTCATTTTTCTTGTTTGCCAACTCCACATTGTTATTTTGCCAAATTGCAAAGTTCACTTCACCTTGTGGACTACCCAAATGGGCTTTGAATTATCCACACATTTTGAATCTTTTGGGTTGTTTAATGCTTGAAGTTTGGGCTTTGCACAAAAGTTGTGATATTATATATGAATTCTTATGTAGGAATTTCTTGCCAAACCTAATCTAGTAGGTTGTATTAATGTAAGTGCAAAGGCTAGGCATTTCTCACCTTTTTCCATGCATATCATGGTTTTTCATTTCCCAATTACATGGCAAGTTTGTCTATTTCACACCAAGTAACATTCTTGGCAAAAAAAATCTCCAATTTGAGTTTTTCACACTACTTATGATCAAGAAGTTCATGATATTGGGCAATTCGTTGACTGACCATGAAACATAAGGGATGTATTTCAAAGTTAGTTTTCCAAGAGATTTGGATATGGGTTCTTTCCTTGGTGACAAATAGACAAATTGTTTCTTGCATTCCCTTGAAGGGTGCCATTTTCATCAAACACTTCCACCACTTAAACAAATTTTGACTTTGCAAACATTTTGATGGTGGATTGATGGTGACACAATGACTTTATAAAGAATAGCTACATAATATTCTACTCGTGACATGTTTCATGTTGTGTTTATTTGGCATTGTTTGAGCTTTTGGGACAAGCCCAAAATCATTATTAAACTTATCGTCCAATTGTGTGGTGTCTTTTTTCCATTTCTTCTTCATGGGTACAACTAGACCAACACTATTTATATATGAGTTGACTATGATCAAGACTTACCCATAATAAGTAACATCATCTTATAGTCCAACACATTTTCCCCCTTTGCAATAAGTTTAGGTTTAGGGTTCATGCATGTTCTTTAATTTTGGATTGAACTTCAAGTTGATCATATAATTGAATTCATTTATATAGTCATTTTACATCCCTTTTTTCAATCTTCATTCACCTTCATATTTAATCCCTTGATTTTTTTACAATACACACAAATGATTTCCTTTCTATCCTCTTGATTGTTTGAATGACATTCTTGCGTTAATTATAGCCACTCCTCTTTAGTACAATAAGTCTTGTGGAAAACATATGCATTTATTTTCACCTCCTTAGTGATAAGATTGTTAGGCTTTTGTCATTGCTTACATTTAGAACAATTAAACTCCATATTTGCACAACATGAGGTTTTTGCACTTGATTAGAAGTGAAACATTTGCAAGAAATTCATTTACACCAAAGGCCTTTTGCCAACAATTCATAGCTTTTAAAACATATGTAATCAATAAAGCAATGTAAACATGAAAAAGAAACCAAATTCATCTATCTTGATGTGATGATGACAACAATGATGTTGAACACATGGGAAGCAACAACATACTTGCTCAACAATTCCAAAACATGATCCTCCCTTTGTGAACATAACCTAAAAATCTAGAAACATGGGAATGGTGGGAGAAGGAAACAAAGCTCATAGTTGTTGGTTTTCTTTTACTTTTTTGCCACTTTTCTTTTAGGTTTCAAACCATAAAATCTAAAAAGTAATTGACATGCCTTTCTCGTTAGGAATCAACATGCAATAGTTGGTGTTAATTCATTCTTGGTAGGTATTTGAAGGTGGGTATGTGGGTAGGTAGGGGCAACATGGCATAACATGGGTTTGAAACATGGCATGTAGTATAACATAACATGAATGGAATGTGTTGAGTGCAAATTAACATGCCACCATTGGCACATGTTTGAAACATGCCATGGTTAACATGGCTTTAGAGCATGTCATCAAAACTTGCAAGTCATGAAACTTGGCATAATGCTAAAACATGGCCATCAAAACCTGACATGTTGAAACATGGAAAGCAAAAATTTGAACTTGAAAAAAATGCACTTCAAATCTTGCAACCTTGAAATAAATGTGGAAACTTGAGACGTAGAAACATGGCACACCAAAATCCAAGCCAAGGAAAAAAAATGGCATTGTGAATCTTAGGATGTTGCAACTTGGTTTCAAAAAATGCATAAACATAAACATGATTGTTCAAGCTAAACACAAATGTTGTGTGCGATAGAACCACTTGACCATATAGACAAGTTTCTTAATTATTAAGCTCACTTTTTAAAAATGTTGTTCAAATAAGATCAAGGTTAACATCCCTCGCAATGTGAAACCAAAGAAAAACTTACTACATTGCTAAGTGAATGTTTTGCAATTTTTCCTTAAAAAGAAAGTCAACTAAATTAAACCAACCATAAAATCATGTATTTGGAAGATACCTTATACACGCATAAATCAACCAAAACTACACTAAAGATGGGGGGTTGTATAAATTATAGTTTATTTCCCAACCTATAAGAAGAAAATTTTGTTATATTAGCTTAAGGCATAATATATTCAACCAAAAACTAGCAATTTGATATTTCTCTTCCTTAAATGTGATGCCTACTACATGGAACTTTATTTCTTGGTGCTAAAGTTCAAGACCTTTTTTTTGTTGTGCTTAACTTTAGTAGGAAGGAGTTAGGTTTTAAAATTGAATTAAAGGTCAAAATTGGGAAAATGATGAAGGCTTCTAAAGGTTTTGAGAATGGTTAAATGGTTAAGCAAGCAATGGGTTAAATGTTGCTATGAGAATGTGTGAGTGGGTCTTGTTATGTTGATTTGGGGAAGATTACCTTTAGTTTGGGAACTCCACAATTGGGAATTATTTTATAAGAATCTAGAAGATTATGGGTAATTCTATTGGGATTTAAAGTAATTTTTTATTTGTCAAATCCTTGAGTTGACACTTGTTGAAACTTGTGTTTACTAACAATTATGGGAGTGAAGGTCATAAGAATTCAAAATCCAAATCTTGAAGCCTACTATGTTATTGAACTTCTATTGTCAGTAATTTCTTTTGGGTGTATGTGTGTAGTGTATATTCGATCTATTGCCTATGGGAGTTGGAAGCTCTGTGGGCTGGGGAAAGACTTGCCAAGATCTGACACCATTTGACCTTTGGGTTGAAAGAAATATAAATAAAAGCTACTTGATTCCCAATGACCTATTGAATAGATTATGTTATTTGGAGATGTAGTTAATAGATATGTAGTTTATAACACTACTAGCAATAACAAAAATCTATTGTCACTTGATGCAACTAATGTGTGTATATAGGCCCTTAATGAACAATGACTAGTTGATATGGACATAATGTATTCACTAATAATTAATCCATTGCTAGAATTGCACCTTAAAACTATTGGAGCATTCCACCCATGTAATGAACAAAGGCTAAGCACTCTTCACTTTTTCCCATGTCTATCGTGGTTTTTTATTTCCCAATTACATGGTAAGTTTGTGTACTTTGCATCAAGTAGTTTTTTTTGGCAAGTTTTCTCTCCAATTTTAATTTTTAAATATTGAGTTCTTAACCATTAAACCATTGTTTAAATAAAGGATATCCTTTGTCATTGCATATTATTATACGCACATTGTTTTTTCTAATCTACTTAAGTATACCCTAACTATCTTACTTATTTATCTCGTAACCTAATTATTCTAGCCTACCCTAACCTACCTTGGGATAATACTAGGCAATCCTAGGTTATTCCAAGCTACTTAAGTTACTAATAGGTTATTAAACTAGTCTAGGCTACCCTAAGGTACTAGAAGTTATTCTAGGATGTTATTGTACTAGGTTAATTTAAGTTATTCTAAATTAGTCTCAATGATTAGGGTGAACCAATATCCACACGAATACTTTCACCTTCTTGAATGAGGCATTTTAGTGACAAAAATAATCTCAATAAATGTTAAATTTGGATTCAAATACCTTATTTTAATTTAATAAAAATAATATTTCAAATGAAATATGGGGTTTTAACCAGTGTTGTTTAGTTACACATGGTTGGTTGGTTACGTGTATATATAATTCTTGGTTATGCATAATTGTATATCCTAAAATTGCATTAGTTTCAAAAAAAATAAAATACATATCCTCCAAATACAAACTAACCATTGATTTTGAATTAATCATATCCATGGATGGAAGACACTTTGTTAACCAAATGCATATTCATATTAAGGGATTATCTAAGCAAATGTTTTATGTACAATGTTTTATTTTCAAACCCTTCAAATAGGAGTAGTGGCTAGGATCCCCAACATTAATTAGTAGTAAATGGCTATTGTCCTAGATGGACATCAATGTTTTTAGGAGTCCTACTTAGTTATGACCACTTGCAAAAACACATTGTCTAAATCTAGGGATTTCTAAAAAAATTCCCTCAAGAAATGGTGAATTTTGTGTATTTAAAAAAACCCTTTATTGCATTCGTTAGCCCTTTTTTTAGCCAAGTTGCGAAAATTTGCCGAAAAAGAAAGAAAACAATAGTTATGTATGGGGACTATACATAACCAAAAAAATTATACATATATAGGAGGAAGTTTTAGGGCTTTTTATTTTTTAAGGTTTAGAGGATATGCATTTAGATTCAAAACCTTAAGCCATAGTTAAATTTTGAGTGAAAAATGATAAATTGGCAATACATGTCCTCTATGCATATCCATGATTTCTTAACATTCAATAGTTGTCTATTCATAAACGGCAAAGGGATTTTAAGAATTTTAATACATGACCTCTACATAAGAAAATATGTGGGATTTAAAATATACATATCCATCTCTTCTTTAGAAGTGAGAATAATCTTTATTCATATTTAGAGTTTTGTCAAAAAATTGGATAACCAAACAACATTAGTTTTAACCAATGTTTTTTAGTTCTAGGTTTTTGGCCAAATTTGGATTTAGGTCCATGTTTGGGTTCAATTCTAAGAATTGAATGTAGAAAGCCTACATAAAAAATGACTTGCCATAAAACCTAGATTGGGCCAATGCCCTACTTCAAGACCTAGACCTAGATTCAACCCAAGACAAATAAAGGTTGATTCAATTTAACCCTTGACTTGACTTGAGGGTCTTATGACCTTTTATGTAAGGTCCATGTTTAAGTCTAGATTAGGGCTAAGTAAGGTTTTAAACCAAATTAATAATATTCTTTGCACTTTGCACTTCTTTTAGGAGAAGCCTTTCCCTTAATTTGGACACCTTTGAAGGTTTCCTCGTTATATGACTTGGCAATGCACATGGGATAAAAATGGGGTGTTCATTGCTAGCTTTGTAAATTATCTCATTACAATTTTGGGCAATGCATATGGAATTAAAATTGTGGTGTTGTTTGCCATTAGGCCAAAAGTGATGATTTTTTTTTCAAATGGATGATCCCCCAAACTTTGGTGGGCTACATCTGTCTCATTAAAATTTTAACCTTTTTGAGCAATTTAAATGGTTACATTAACATCCTCTAATGCTCTTCCCTTTGTCTTTAGACTTAAAAAACAAAGGATCATTATTGGAAAAAAAAAAAAAAAAAACCTCTAATACATTAGATGTTCAATCACTAACTTCGTTATATTTTAAAACACAATAAGAATGTTATTCAAACATAGTAAGCTTATAAAGGAACACCCAAAAGGTCGAAAGTTTTTCACTATCTTTTTATGCATAACTTATTTTTGAAAATTACAAAAGTAGTAGGAGGAAAAAAAATTATATACTCTTGTCTTCAAAGTGCAAAATGCACACATTTTATTTAAAGATTTCCAAAAGCTTAAGTTGTTTTAGTGATGGGCCAATCAAAGAAGCTCATTGTAAAGAAAAAAATCTTTCGTATGCACCCCATCTTAATTAACTAAAATGAATTACACAATACACATTACATCCCCATAATTATTATTTTTGGAGCATATTAAGGAACACTTTGTCAACCCATTGAAAAATCAAAGGACCTCGATGGAACATTCTCAAAACATTTGGGAATTTGATAGGAACTCCAAATTTCAAAAAATCCAAAATTGCAAAATCAACTTTGGAATCATCTCTAAGAATAAGCTAGAATTGGTCCAAAATTAAATATGTAATCAAAGGTTTTTATGAAGGTTGGACCTATTGGATTTGGAACCATTGGTTAAGAAAGTTTGACCCAACCTTCAAATTGATGAGTGTTAATTTTTGAAAATCAATTTGCTTGGACTTGAAACCAAAGGGTCTTCCACTTATTCAAAAAAAATTAGATTCAAACTTGATGGTTCTTGTAAAAACCAAACAACATTGGTTTTTACCATGGTATTCATGTGGGTGCTAGTTCACCCAAGATATATAAGCTACCCTAGAAACTACTTTAGGCTTCTACTAAGTAATTGTTTTATTATATTTTAGACTATCATTGGTTAATACTAGGCTAATATAGGCTACCTTAAGTTACTAGTAAGTTACTATGGGTGAATGCACACTATGGTGACCTTATATGGACATCACATTAGCAAGTGTTTTTGTATTTCGTAAATACAAAAAAATAAAACAATTATTTTGTCATTGGAATCCAAGCATGGTAAATTGTACTACTCAAATTACTTTTGTTCCTTGAAACATAAATGGAAAGTAGCTATCAAGTAGGCCTTAATATGTCGAACTTTAAATATTGTTTAGTTCAATTTTTATTATGAACATGTTCTTTGACTTTGTTACAACTATATTTAAGAACTAGATGTTTAAAATATTTTAAAGTAAAATTCATCAAAATACAAGCGAAGCCCACAACTTACAAATTAAGTTGTAAATGAACAAAATATTAGATCTTTCCTACTTTTAAGTTGATGGTGTAGTCAAATGTACTTGTAAACTTACAACTTGTTCATATTATAATTAAAATAGATCAAACTTCTAATATAAAAGTAAGAAAGAAAAAAAATCACTAATAAGTTTCAAGACCATTTATTATTTTATTTTGTTAAAGTATTAACATCTTCAAATTTTGTATTCAACTAACCATAAACTCAATGAATGCATAATTTTTTTATAATGACATTTAAAAAGGTTTTGAATCTACTTTCTTGTGTTTATGTTGAAAATTGCCATATTTAAAACTACATTTTAAATAGGATATTTTTGGGTTTAATTTACCATGCTTTGATGTTTTGAAATGTCAAAAAATGGATTCACTTATGTAATGATAAAACAATTATCTTTCAAGAATGTAAATAACACATCAAAATCATGGATAAATATGAAGTAATGGACATTTTTATTTTGGCAATAATTAGCTTCACACCTATAAAATTCACAATATGAACTTTTATCTTACAATGTATTAGTATCTTATATTTGAAAATTTGGGATATTGCATGATTGATGTATAAGAAAATAAAGATGCCTTAAATGAATGAAATATGAGTTAAATTTATTGTGTGATGGACTTTTCAAGGTCCCAAAAACTACAATCATTTAAAAAATATTTGAAAACATTAAATATGATTGTTTTGTTGAACTATCTTTTTGAAACTTTAAAAAATGTCTAATAACCTCATGAATTGAAATTTGAAATGGAAAAGATGTTAGTTTCAATAACATCTAAATATTCATATTTAAAATCAAACTTTAATTACAATAGGACTCTCAAAATGGACTTTAATTTGTTGAAAATGGGACACCTTAATGTGCTTCCACCCTTGTAGGCCATTATTAAGTTATTTTGCTTATGACTTGCTTACCTAAGACCTACCTAGAACCTACATATGTACCTACTTACCAATAATGTATCGATATATGACCTACCTACCTATATACAACCCACCTAATTATTTAATTATTTACACGTTTACCTACCTAGTTACTTACAACCCATGAAGGGTAAGTTCGCAATTATAAAATGACCAACACCTATTGCCCACTTGATTATTTAAAAATAATGATTAATATGGAATATTCTAAAAAAATTCTTTAATCTTTTAAATTTGTTAAACAAAAAATACTATAATGTGATTTTTTTTATTAAAACTTATGAAAAAAATTGATTTTCAAATATTTTAAAATAATTTTACAAGTCCTTTAAGTAGCAAAAATAATAGTTACAACTAACACTTTTTTTTGCCAATTATCATTTCTTTTCAACTTAAAAAAACCAAATTCAATCCCCCTTTGTTAATTTAGGTGATTGGATTGGGTCAAAATTGCCACATTTCAATGGTTGTGGATGGCTTAAAGGTCACACCTTTGATTATCAATGAAATAGGATACATTTTTGAACTGACAACCAACTACTGTTGGATGCCATAATCCAATCCTACTTGGGAGGTAGTTGCATCAATTTTCCCTCACCATTGTTGTTTTTTGCTTTTAAGCTCCCCTCCTCTTGTAATTTGTTCCCATTATATTTGATGCTAACATTTTTTACTTTATTGCCATTTTGTAATACCCATTGGTATTTGTTCCTTCCTTTATGATCTAGTCTTTGAAGATCATTTCACCATGACAAGCCACAACTACTATATAGTTTCAAATTTCAATGTTGTGAACAATGTCACTACGTGTGTTTTTGCTTCTACAAGTAAGATGTGCATTGTTGCAAATAGAGGTTGGAATGTTAAAACTTATGTTGATCAAGTGATAAAAATCTGATCATGTTTGATTCAGCTCATAAATGCAAATCAACATCAAATTATGTTGAATTTCACACCAAAGTATGCATTTCAATTCCATACTTTAGTTTAAAGTTTTCTATTCTTATTACAAGTAGTCCATAGGTGTGCTACAAATGTTGGGTGTGCATTGTGAGTTTAAAAACTTGTTTGGATTCTTTTCATCATTGAACCTAAATCATGAGGTTTTAGACCTTTTTTTGTCAGGTGCAAGGGTTTCTTGATTATGTGTCTTTTTTTTCTTTGTTGATTTTGGCCAACCATGGCACCTCTTAAACCATCACCAAAATTTAAATATTAGATTTTTTTTTCCATGGGTTTCCAGAGTTTTTTGCCTACTAGTTTGTCCATCCCTGTGGATGTGCATAGTAATAGTCTAATCAAGAATGAAGGTATGGTGTTGGATCCAAAAGGTAATCATGTTGTGTATGAAGTTCAAGTGCACTTTAACACTATGATAAATGGTTTGGTAGCTGTTGATTGCTTTTTGCTTTAAAAACATAAAAAGAAAAATGGGAATTCAATCATGTTTCCAAGATGTATGGGTGAGAAAGTTCCCTTGGGTTGAAGTGGTCATGGGATTGAATGGGAAATGACATAGGTGAAATATTATGGATGTAATATAACAAAAAATAGAGAAAAATGATTGGTTCTTTAGTTTAACGAACTTCAGGAACATGTTCAAGGGAAATCATGAGGCTGCATGGAATTAATACATTGTTGAAATGAATTGTAGGTTACAAATTGTGATTCAATTACAACATTATTAAATGTTACATGAACAAATTGAGGTTAACACATCAAGGTGAGTGGGACTAGTTACAAGAGAAGTTAAAACAAATTACATCAACTAATTAACAAGGTATAACAACAATTCAATAGTAAGCACATGTTTTAAAACATTGTCAAATGTTACATAAAATTGGGATCATGGTATTATCAAAGCAAGTGGACTTGATTACAATACCTTCAAACAAGTTCCATCAAATAACTCACAAGGTACAATAGTTACAAGAAAAGGCTTGTTACAAGGGCATGGACATGTTAGATGACATTAAACACAATTTGCGGGCATGTTACAAAAGAGAAACATGAAGTTGCATGGAATGAGTACCTTGTTAAGATGAGGTTGAGGCTGCAATATGTGGTCCAATTGATCTAAGGGGCATCAATATAACATTGTTAGATGTTAAATGAACAAATTGTGGTTACCTGACACATCAAAGCAAGTGGGATTAGTTACAAGAGAAGGTAAAACAAATTACAGTAACTAACTAACAAGGTATAACATAAATTCAATACATGTTCTAAGACATTATCATATGTTGGGATTATGGTATTATCAAAATAAATGACCATGATAATAACAATATCAAACAAATTTCATCAAATAATTCACAATGTAAAATATTGCAAGAGGGGGCTTGTTACAAAGGCATAGACATGTTACTTGGGATTGACATAATCTAGTAAGCCATGTTTCAACTAGGATTGAGTTGATAGAATAAAGCAATTTAAGCAAAATAGGGAATTAAACACAATTTGTGGGCATGTTACAACATATAGCTTGAGGGTACATGGAATGAACACATTCTTGAAATGAGTTGTAGGTTACAAAATGTGGTTCAATTGATTTGTAGAGGCAACACAAAGACATTGTCAAATAGCATAACTATTTAAGATTACCATATCAAGGTAAGTGGGATTGGTTACAACAAGAGCACATCAAATAACTAATAAGGTACAATGTAAGAGGGTGCCTTTTAAAAGGGTATGGACATGTTATATATTGGGATTGACATAGGAGAAGTGATTTTGTAGTTGCAATTCATGCAACCAAGCTTGCCCAATGGAAACAATCTTGTAACTTGTAATTTCTACAACCAAAGTACAAGCAATGTGAGCCCTTCGAATGGGGGCAATGCACGCACTTGGATCACATGTTGTAAATTGTATCGAATTGATGTAATCAATCAATGACAAAGGGGCATTGGAGAAGAAAAAGAGTTGTGAAAGGATTTGACAATGGGTGCAAGCATGTAAAGAAACA
>Ga0209208_10004226_pt1 | contig 20452 bp, 19 predicted proteins | sample S1TSphfallax_3_FD_187694 | JGI IMG/M metagenome (GOLD analysis project Ga0209208, IMG submission 187694) | Host-associated microbial communities from peat moss isolated from Minnesota, USA - S1T2_Fd - Sphagnum fallax MG (SPAdes) (version 2) | ecosystem: Host-associated > Plants > Peat moss >...
GTAGTGTCATCCTCATCACTACTAGATCTATGAAATGCTCTAATATACTTCTGACAACATCTTCTGCATTCAGGATGATTCTGACAATGTCCTTGGATGCTGTAACAATCTTTACTATCTAATATTGTATCATTGTCCTCTTGAGTACCAAAACAGGCAGACTCAGGTTCACTATCCTCATCCTCCTCCCACCTACCCCTACTATGGGAGCTCTCAGTAAGAGAAACCCAGGGTTTATCCCATCTTCTATGATTGCTCTCAAATTTTCCTCTTGTCGAGGATCCTGTCCATCGACCACTAGATTTCTCAATTCCAGACTGTGATGATGCAGTGTTTGTTGGTTCATTTCTCTTGGCATTGAACTGATATAGCATGCTGTTTGGTTTGCTTGACTTGCTATCTGTCTTCTGATTTATTTTTGCTAATCTGGATTTAGATCTTGGATGGTGCAATCTCAGGCCTTCTTCCCCAGATGAACCATCCTTCAAAATTGGTTGTTTGTTTTCAGGTTTTTTGGGTTTGATTTGTCGACCATGTTTTGTACTCTTGCCCAGTCTTTTGTTACCAACTGCTGATGGGTAGGGAGTTTTGCGAAAGCGTCTCTTCTTCATAGCTGGAAATTTTTGTTGTCCTTGTGCAGCAGAAATCCTAGTAGTTCTCTTCAGTTGATACCTTCCCCGACATGATGGTCTCTGCAAAGCTGCTTTCAATCTTAAGCCAACAGACTTTTTCATACTTGAAGAAATCCTTGCCCTGTATTTTTTCTCCAAGAAGTTAAAAATGTCTGCTTCAGTAGCTCGTGGTCGCTCCTTAAGTGTGGCCAGAGCATCCTCCACTAACACATCTAATTGCTGCTCACATATCTTAGCCTCACTGGATGAATTTCCCATCACACTTTTAAAAGCTTGATATCATTAACCAAAGCTGCTAGAACAATTCAGGTTGTCAAATAAACTCATTTCTCCAACATCCAAACACAGAAGCAACCTTTCAGATTATCAAATAGATTCATTGCTCCAGCATCCAAACATAAAAACTGTATTCCCTTTTTCATGGGATCTCTAATCTGTGATGTCAACAATCCATAATCTGCCATTTTGACACATCTCAGTGGAATTTCTCCTACTGTGTAGAGAAATCCAACAACAGAGAGGAAAACACCCAGGTTATTAACACTACTGACAATCCTACCTCAAGTTTCTTCTCACTTTCACTGCAGCATAAACTTCTTCTAAACTCATAAGAACTTTCCTTGTAAACAATAAGCCATCACTTTGAATGGCCTTCCCCTTGGGATCATCATTCCTCCACTCCTTGCAAAGGTTTATTTCCTCATCAAAATCCTTCAACAAATGCACCTCTCAACAATTTACCTCTCAATTGGAAGAAAATAAAACAAATTGCATGAAAGGGTGCTGAAAGCAACCAAGAGCCATGTATATATATCTCATTGATAATGTCCACATGTCCCTTGGAGTCTATAGTCCCCATACAAGTGACAAAATGTGTTCTTTTGAACCTAATATTCCCTTTTGCAAATACTGAAATCCTACTATTGGTTCTATCAATTCAATGGAAATTGAACTCTCTGTGGTATTGAAGAGACACAACAGACTTTATAAAGGTGGTGACCTTTGGCAGTGATGATGTTTTTTCTCTTTTGGGTTTCATCACAAGATTTTTATCAATAGGGTGACATCCATCTACCAAAAACAGAATAGCTTCTGCTGTCACACAATGTTTGTTTTGATTGAAAGATGCAATTCAATCAATTCTTCATATTAATTTATGTGCTCTTTTGGGAAATAGCCTTGTTCTTTGCCCTTAATAGCTTCACAATAACCTGCCAATTCAATGTCACCAGTTTTCAGTGAAGTCAAGGAAACCTTAGTTTAGCTTGGAACAAAAAAAGATCATATTTTGCGGTGCCAATAATTGCTTGCTGGGGAAGGTTATAAGAAGAAAGTTCCACTGTGTAGCATATCACAATTGAACCTGAACTTTCAACAACATCAATGTCCAAGGAGCTTTGTGATTCTCACTTGTTCCTGCACACTGAAATGGCTAGAAGTACCACATTTACTAGTTCTGTTTTCTGCTTTGAGGTTGAAATTATACTTGGAAATAGTATGCAACCAAAAAGAAAAATTCACTCTGGAAGGTCTGCAATAAAAGCTTGGAGACAATTATGCTAGTGTCATCAACCAACTTCACAATCATGTTTGATACTTGTGGAATCAACACACTAAAATTACTCAGAAAAGGATGACAATTCATCCAAAGTGTGTTTTGGACAGTGGATTGTATGCAGGCATACTTCAACTATTCATGGCAACCTGCACAATTCAATGACTTCATTCTGTAATTTTCAACAATGTCAAATGGTACTAATTTGACAAATTGGAATGTGGAACCAAAGGAAACTTTGTCCAAAAGTCCAGCTTCAAATCTCATGTAAAACAAATGAGATAACAGGTGGATCATCAATAACTAATGGCAGATTTACTGCAGAAAAACTGATTGGTTAACATTTTGTAGAGATTCCAAGGAGATGACCTCTGTAGATTCTTATATATATACTTTGAAGAATATTTTATCTCTATGAAGTTGCAGAAGGCAAACTCTCAAACTTTCAAATGCTGTGAAATGCTTTGAAATACACCTACTACATTGTTTTTCCAACCTGCAAAAAATTGATTAAAGTTGACCTTTTTCCAGTAACAATTAATCAACTTGAACCAGTGAAATTATTGCAGAAGAATTAGGAGACTTGATAGGCAAGGGGTATATGGACCTCTCTAGAAACCTTTCACCAAATACTGGTGAGCTTTTAGTAAATTCCTACATTGTTGCTAAAAACAAACAGCTTTCCCACATCCAACCTGCCTCATGTGTAACACAACCACATTCATCAACATAGTTAGCAAATAGCAACAAAAGTGACTGCACATATATGTACCAACCTCATATACACACAATACCTGCCACAATTGGCTCAAGATTGACAAACCAAACACTCAATCACACATATCTAAACTAGCCACATCACACAAGCTAACCTGCACCTGAAACATGCTAAAAATAACATGTCAACAGAATATCCACTGTGTGTTGTACTTAGTAATCCTCAAAAAAGCTTACTGAGTTTAGATGAGTAACCACATTTCTGCATCTTTTTATGTTAGGGTGTCTCCCATTAAAAGATACTACTCTTGATGTCCCAATATCTATGGTATCAAAGGCCCCACTGAATGTATGCCTCCTAGGAAATATACTTCAACCTCACAACTCCCACTTCTTCATCTCCATGCCTGATGGAGCACTTCCTTCAATTTTCTTGGTTCCAACCTCCTTCCAGTTTGTGGACAACACTGTCCCATTGGATTCCACCTATAACATGTACAATGCATACCTCTTGGTCAATTAAGCCTGCAAGCAAGGCCATCTAGTTCTAAAATGTTCCACCTATTTGAGTGTTAGAAAACCATAACTCTCAATGATCACAGATGAATATGCATCTACATCCAGCAACAACCAGAATCCAAGAAGAAGCAAGCTCTGCATCAGGGAATAAAGTGTAGCTACCTCTCAATAGTGCCAAGAAATGATCACCTCCAGATAAGTAATAGAAGAGACAGTTCTCAAGTACACAAATAGTTGCATACTTTGAGCAGCAAAAAGCCCATAATAAAGAAGTAGCACATGAACAGAAAAAAAGAACTTACAAAAGATTTATTCATGGCTCGCCGGGTATCCTCATCAGCATTACCGTAAATCTCCCGGAACAGTTTGTTCAGTGCTGCATCCCCTTCCAACTTCTCATCCTTCTCCTGCAGCAGAAAAACATTCCAAGGCCAACTCCCTTCATGTTCCCACTCCCAATATTGGAATCCAGAAATTTTCAAGTTCAGACCAGAGATGCAACATATAACATTTGCAAACTGCCCTGAACCTGCAATCAAATTAACCAATGCAATTCATGTTTACCAGTAGCCAGTTTAGGACATGATAAGAAATGCTCAGGGATCAGAGGCAGAAAATCCAGGACAAGGGTGAAAGCAAAGAGACAAACCTTGGACCTTCCCAGAGAATGGAGAAGTAAGCACCAATTGCAAACATAACAAAAAACTGGAAGAACAAGACCACCAGCATCTGAACTATCCTTGGAAAATGACAAAAAGTGTCTATCAAAATCTCCATGTGTTAAGAACTCTGTAATTTTAACTTTTAAGTCAACTTGAGTAGATTTGAGAGATGGACTATTAACAAGGTAATTAGATTCCAGACAAAAAGCAGGAAAAACCAAGATGAATCTAAAAAGGAAAGGAGAAGAGAGAAACATATCTATGAGATTGCAGAGAGACTTACAACACCTCAAAGGTAAGATGACAAGAATGACAAGAACCAGTCGGTCATAACCTTATGACAGGCACTCACAAAGTGTTAGACCATCACCTTCATCATGTATAGCAGCGACAAACTGCCATGACTTCCCACTGACATCAACCACTCCCAAGAGTGGATCAAAGTAAGTATATAACGATTTGCCCAAAATTTCAGGCAACACATTATACAAAAATTTGTGTCCTGATCTCTGTAGCATTTCCAGAAGCAACAGGAGGGCTCACTCACAAAGAGAAGAGAGAAACAACATGGAGGTTCTAAAGTGCAAGGTGTGACAACTTTTGAAAGCCCTCTAAATATCTTCGTAAGTACTGAGAGTTTCTCCACACTTGCAATTTAAGTCATCCTGAGGGATGACCCAATAGTAAGGTCATAGGGAGTTTATATCTGAAAAAATGACAGCAACAAATCAGCAAACATGAAAAAAAGAAAACCCAACCCCAAAGACCAGAGAACATATACCCAAAAGCCGAGGAGCTGAGGAGCTGTTGTCATTGGTTTCTTCAAAATGACTCAATGACAGAAATACCAAACAGAAATCTTTCTTTTTTCTGGCAACCTCTGGTCCTTTTACTAGAAAGTAAAAAAGGAACCATTTCTTACAAGACTAATTATTAAGCTCATAATTTAAGCGACAAAACTCTCTTTTGAGTGACAAAGTCTTAAGAACCTAGAACAGTGACTATCACCTTCTCCAAATTTTGGCAGAATATGACCCATGTTAATAACTGCATAATCTAGCTGAGAACACTAATCAGAAACTCATCAGAATGATGTTTAAAGAACTTTGAAACTTGGGTTATCCCTAAATCCAAAAGTTTCAAGAGAACACATTAGCTACGAACATCGAAAAGTACATGAAAACACCTTAACTGAAAAGCATAAAAAACATAAAGCAAATGAAACTTCCTTTCAATGGTCTGTCAACCAGGGGATTCAAGACAAGTTCTTGCAAGCTTAAAACCCACCTCCTTTTTAACTTCTGCCTCCAGCTTGTCCCAGTCCTTAGCAGGCTTTTTGCTGGATGTTGGATACTTGGCCTTTATCCCCGTGGTTACTGTTTCAAAAACCATGCATGATAATAAAGCGTAGGACAATAGACAATTCACTTCTGCTGTGCACTCCAAGGAAAACAACAGTTTCCTCTGACTCAGTAAATGTGATCCTAGTCTATTAATTCTGTCGGATAGCACTTATACCAAATCTACAAGCATGGAGACCAGTTATCACCATTTCTGACAGCCACAGTCTGGACAACAGCCTGTGGGATCCCCTGAAACTCCAGTTGCTTCCACTGAATGCTCTCAGCCTTGACAAGCTTGATCTCCACTTTGGTCTTCAACAAGGTATATCTACATTGTGCAGGGATCACCTGTGCAAGCCAGTTGAGAAGCCAACCCAGTGAGCACTCCAAGGACCTTACAAACAGTGTCTGATTTCAAAACCCTCCTATTACTTTTTTACTCACTCACATATACCTGATACAGGTATACATGTGGCTGTAGAAACTACAGGGGATTTCACTAGGATCTTTTGCATAAGGTTTTAACTTATTGAGACCGGCTACACCTCATAGTAGTCAGAAGGACCTCAATGTCAGTTACTGACAGTTTCAGAGAAGTACAATTGCTGGTCCCTCTTTACATGCTCTCCTGATTCCAAAAGCCCATAATATGCCTTAACCAACAAAGTTCATGTACTGTCCATCAAACTCTAATCTGCTTAGCCCTTCCTCTAGCTTCATACTATTTGCAAGTCTGCTCAACAAGGCTTCCAACTCTTATTCCAAAAGCCACAATGCAATACTGATTCTTCAATACACATTTATCCCTCAACCAGACTTTTCTTTTGCTATAGGTACTGCAAGGATACATCATTAATTACTTACACCTCAAGCATATCTCCATGTATGGTCAGAAAGAAAATCTATGTACATTCCACAAGACCCACACCTACCATAAACATGTTCCACAACTTACAAGCTCATCATCTATTTGCAAGCCACTCAGAAAATTCATCTCACAGGAAACAATTATCCAGGTTTCATCACTTACCCTGCCAAACAAGCGAAGCTGCAACGCAAATGGATCTTCCTCCCCTAGATTGATGACAACGCTCAACTGGCAACATACATGTGAAGCTAATCAGTACTTCAATTTTATGAAAGACTCAACCCAATTTACATGCAAACTCTCAAAAAAAAACTACTGATATATCTGCTGCAGCCTTGCAACTGCATGTGCAAATCTACATCATCAGCAGTCCTCTTTGCTTGCAGCTTGCAACATCAGCAGCTTCTGACCAAAAGGAATCTTCTCAATTGCCTATGACTAACATAAAGTCCCCTTTCTCTGCTTCTAGATGCCCCCAAGTGAATCTCACCTCAAGCAGAATGATTCACAACAGACCCTCTAATTCAAAAAATGCACTGGAAGTCTATAGTACATTATAACAGTAAACACAAATAAATTTGAGAAACAAGATCACAGGGTAATAGAGAAAGATGGGTAACATACAAACTGCTCTCCAAACTCGACTTTCAAATCTTCTGCTTTAATGCCCTTTGCATAAACTCCAACCACCACTTGAGAGGATGTTTCATACCACTCATGTCTGCCACAACCAGAGAGATAAACCACTTAACAGAAATATAACTATAAGCAACACTCAACTTCTTTTACTGCAGCACCATGCAGACTGTTCCTTGCTTGATCACACATTTTCTCTCAGGAGAAGTCCCCACCCCTGAGACCTTTACCCTTTAGAGCTACTGCAAACACTTTCTAACCACTGGCAACAGGAGAGATGTAATTGCCCACTGTTCACCACAGAACATGGAATCTCCAAGGTTCCCACAGTGAATGGATAACAAGTTTAGCTAGTGCAGGACTGGCTATCACAGGTAGGATCCATCAGGACCTAGTAGGGAATTCAATCTACCACCACTATCAAGGTGGCTATGAATATGTAGGCACTGGGATACTTGCTGGATGCTTTTCTCAAGAGCTTATGATTCAACAGTTCCCCTCCCTACCCAACCATACTTGAATTTGGGAGGTGCAACCGGTGGAGGTGCAGGAGCAACATCTTCGACCGGCTCTGTAATTGAAGGCTCAGGGGCAACAGGCAATTCCTCTTCAACAACTTCCACTGGCACAACATCATCCATTGGTGTGGAGACCTCTGCTTCATCTGGATGTAGGTCCTTTTGACTTTCCTTGATGGCTGCATTCACTTCTTCTGCAAGCTCACACATTGATGATGAAATCAGCATCTCAGATGGATAATTCCACACCTTAAAACCTAAGGTGGGCTAGATTCAGCCCAGGAAATATTGCTGACAGTTGAAACTATAGTTGTTTCACAAGTTCCATGTTGACCCCTTGCCACTGGTTCTGAATGTGTCACCTTCCTACAATAGCCTTGATGATAGGCAAGCCCAATGTTAAATCCATCAATTTTGGCAGTACCTGAGCTTGTTTAATATGGTTTGAGAACTGTTTTATCAGAAGATGCATAATACATCAAGGATATCATTGTCTGTTAATACTGTAGCTATTCTGTTTGAGTATCTTTTCCATGAAAGTGTTAATCAAGTCTATAGGGCTTCAGGATGACTGTGTATTGATGCAGATTCATATGCACATTAGAGTAATTTGTGATGGCAAATACATGAAGCACATGAAAGATAGCTCTGCATTAATGTGAAAGAACAGAAATTTTTAAAACTCTGATGGGGTAATCCTTGACTTAACAACACCCACATAATCCACCATGGTCTCTGTTTCTTTACCAAAATCTCTGTTCCTCTCTGGCACTTGACCTTCATAGACCCATACTCCATGAGTGGAACGTGCATTCAAGCAACAGCCATATGCTTTGGAGAACCTTGTGGTTTATCACCTTACACCAACAATTTTTAAAAATTGCAACAGAAAAAAGTGACCTTACCACTCAGTTCTGCATCACACTTTGAAATCCAAGTTTTAAAAGATGGATTTTTTGGCTCCAAGGCTGCCCCTGCAACAAATGCTGACTTTGCTGTCTGGTATTCCTCAAGAGAGAAGCATGCAATACTGTCCAGTATAATAATTCAGAACAAACACTGTTAATCAAGTTTAGTCCATCCACCAGCAGAATTAACCATGGTTGTGTAGTGGTACAAGATCTTTACAAAACATAAAAATGAAAAGAAAATGAATGCCAAGACAATGTCAAGCATCTTGAACAATCTGCAACTTGAACACTATCAGAACGGGTGTCTAGCTGCAAAATGCTACTCTATTTCTTCTAAGGTGTATCTCAAAAACTCAACTGTCTATTTTGTTAGCCCAAAACTCTGACAACAACATGTGAGGACAAGCATTCAGACTTTCAACCAACAATAGTCTACTGTGGCTTATGCATCAATCAGGTTCACACACACATGTTCACAGAACCTACATGGTAAGCCTTCATACTATGCTTCAGAAATCACAAGCTAGAGAATCACAAGAAACACCCAAAGGGCAGCTTACCCTTTTCGCAGATACGCCTTTGGAAGGCTAGGGTTCAACTCAATGGCTTTGTTAGCATCTGCTACTGCATCTGTTCACACCAATATGTATACCATCAATCAGCTTCCATAAAGTTTCACCAACAAGACAAAAATAGAACAAGAACAGGACTACACTATGTCCAACAAGCCAGTCAGTCCTTCACCTCCAACAAAGCTGGCTTGTTACATGTCTTGAACCTAAGGTTATATCATGAACATTTCACAGGTACTCTAATAGTCAAACACCACAATCAGACAAAGGTTCTGACATATCATCCACTGCAACTAATTGTTCCTGAGCAACATAATGGTTACATGTGCAATTTGCATGCAAAGTGTGAGGAGACAATAAAAGTGTGTGTCCAATTCTGGCAGCCTGATTCCACCAAAAGTTGCATTACTGTGCTAATCAATCAAGTGTCAAGAAATCCACGAACAAGAAGGAGGAGGGGGAGGAGGAGAAGTAGAAGAAGACATGTGCTGCATATGTGGAAAACCCTGGCTAGTGGTACTTCGACCCTAAGATCATGGTAGACAACGCATCGCTGCTATTATAACAAGCTCAACCCCCACCTAACAAATATTCTCGCACCGCCTTTCAGGACAGCCAGTCAAAAGACCCAATGGCAGAAAAGATGAGTAGATGGGGGAGACGAGAGTTTGCGAGTGTCAGGTAGGATTGGATCGCAAAATGCCCGTTCCAACACTCGCCAGGTACCGATCAAGGGACAGCTTATCATGCAAGGAGCGGTAAGAAGAAGACAAGCAATCAAGAAAATCGATCATCAAACCAAAGACTCTCTCCACATGCTCTATTTTTCTAGGGCTCCTACCGTGCGCGGTCCTTGATTCATGCATAGGTACCTGTAAAGTTCTCGAGCTTCACATGAGCAGCAGCACGACTGATGTAGACTGAAGCGTTCGTGGAATCCAAAGCTAGGGCCTTAGTGTACAGGTTGACGGCCTCCTCGAAATCCTCGTCGACGAATGCCGCATTGCCTTTCTTCTCCAACTCCTCCGCCATGACCCTCCTGCCAATTCCCCCCAAACCCCCACTCTGTTCTCTCCCTAACCTCGAGATTGTGTTCGTGCCTGGCTTACTCGCTCGCTCTCTCGTTCTCTCTCTCTCTCTCTCTCACCTAGCCGATGTGTGTTGAAGCAAGCGTGTCTCTATTTCTCTGCAGCAAAACTCCAACCAACAATGCCCTAAAAACTAGAAACCTGCCTCTCTCAATTTAGGGCTTAATTTCTGTCGGTATCTGTTACAGTTTTTGGAGGGTTTTTTTTCCCATCTAGAACCATCCTTTTTCTTTTCCCGAGAATCTTAGAATTGGATTCCCATGTCACTTCCATCCTTCTTCATACAAGAGAGAGTTTCCTGAGTTTCAAATTTCTGGAAAATGTGGGCTTTAGACAGAATCAGAGCACAAACCAAAACATTCAAATCAACAACAAAGATGGTTTCCTGAATTTCCAATTTCTGGAAAAAGTGGCTACTCTTTGGTACTCAAAGTGGCAACAAAGCCATTTAAATCAACAACAAAAGCATTCAAATCTAGGTACCTCCTATGGTTTCTTTGTCAATCAATTAGACTTGGTGCTCAAACACAACTTTTTTTCTGATCAAATAATTTTTTGGTCTGAGTTTATTCAGGCTGTTACTACTGTAGTTTTGCAGGAAACACAATTGTTCAAAGAAACAATGATTAGGTTAGTCTGAAATCAAAGCCTGAATTTGCATCCTTTGTCAATTTTCTTCCCTTACTCTTGACTTCCGAATTTGTGGAAATGTGAAAGTGCCAGTGCTTTGTGGGGAATGCTTTGTTCCAATGGCAATCTGCATTTTGCACATCCCCCCACTTGTGGAACAGCAATTGAATGAGAAGAGAATTCTGAGCTTTCATTATGTGGATCAGTACTATTTCATGGATTTTATGTTTCTTGAGCATGATTTGGAACAGTACTTCCTATGTGACAATCTCAGCAATACAGTTTTATACAACAATTCAACACTCTGCAGCTTTTGTAATCCAGGAAATTTCTTTCCCCATAATTATTATACTCAAATAGATTTCTCTGCCTCCAATCCTACTAATAAATCTGCTACCAAGCAAGTGCTTCACATTGTGATCCATGCAAATGTCACACGTGAAATTGATTGTTTCACTGAGCAGATATATTCTAGAGTGTATTTGTGTCCCTTGTGGAAGAACAAATTTCCAACTTGGTCAGAAAAATTGACTTGGTCACTGTTACAAGGAAAAATCCCACTAGGGTTCAATGATGACAGATTTTGGCAAAAAAAATCCCACTTCAGAAGTCGGGAAGTTGCATCATAAACAAAAGACACTTTTTTTCATGAATGGAATTTCACCCATGACTGCCAACTTCAGAAATTCTGCTTTCAAGTTGACATGCTCCAAGAATGCTCCTGGTTTACTCTTTCTTTGACACTCTGCATGTCTGGACTAGGATTCTCACTTTTGTCACAATTCTGCTTGTCACCTTCCCTTAAAAATCAATGGCAATGAGTGTCTAATGGATGTGTACAACACATTGATGCCATAGATAAGGGTTCCAGCACAACCAACCTCCTCCAGATGTAATGATGCTTGGGTAACAGCTGCTACTTGCTAAGTTGATGAAACTGAATCTTGCTTCTGCAGGCCTCTTAAATAAGCTTCTCCACTCCCATCTGATATGTGAGCTTTCTTTAATCACAGCAACAAGGATGTTAAGTAGGACTGGACAAAGAAAGGCTGCAAAACCCAATCCACATTCAGTATATGACACTCTGAAAATCTCTGAAAATCCCTTGCCCATATGCATCTCTCTCAGCACATTCCTTACCTGTCTTCAAATTCTACCACAGTCTACGTGACAAATTCACTCAACAAATCTCAGAAGCTCCACACTGAAACCAATGTTCATTTATGCAGGAGATTGTATTCAGATTGGTTCTTGCATCAGCCACATACACATCCAGAAAGTAATACCATGTAAATTGCTCGCTGATGCTCAGCAGGGAAGTGCAGGAGTGACATAATAGAAGGCTGAAAGAAGGCAGCTTCAGCAAATGCCCTTGCTGTTCTTGCTGCATCTGTTCCATTATATATGCAGAACATCCACTTCAGCAATTGCCAAGACAAAGATCCCACAGGATTGCAAAGAAGCCACCTCAAGAGAACCTAAAAAAGCTTCCAGAATAAGCGAAAGGAACAGTATATGCAAAAGTTAGCTGTTGTTGCTGCATGATAGGCACCAGAAATTGCATGCTCCCTTACAGCTTTTGCTGCTGTGAGAGAATTTTTCACCTGCCAGATATGGCATTTGTTGCTCAAACTTCAACCCTCCTTCAAACAGAAAAGAAAATTCAATTTCACTTCACTGAAATTGATACATGTCCCATTTATGTACCCAATCACCAATTTCATCCATAATAACCATGTTAGGCAGAGAGCTGACCTGCAAAAGCAGTTCCACTCACAGGAATCAGCCTAACCCACAAGTGAGCTACTGCACAGGAACAAATTATAAGGTACTCATTTGAATGTTTGAAGCAGCACGGACCGACCCATTTGACTTTTCCTTTGAAGTTTTATGTCATCACAGTCACTTCAAAATCTGGTGCTCTCAGTGACAAAGAGAGTCCTATATCCATCTTCATTACAATGCAGCACCTGCATCGGTTGTAAACCCCTATTGTTCTTACCAGAACATTTCCTCCATCATGACCAAGTGAAACTTGTTGCACACATGCATGAAGTGACCATCCTAAAACTAACACATGATGAAGTCCTTGTATTATATTCAACAGAAGACAGATCTGCAAGTGCAGATGGTATTTGGCAAGGATTATTGTTACTTCTCACCTTTGCCACCTCAGAAAAGCATTCAATCATTTAAGTGTCTCCACTTATATGAGTAGCTCTTTATAATCCTCACATAATGGGCTCAAGGGGCAAAGGGAATTTTACCAATCAGCAAAGCCTTATAGCATTTGCAGGTACCCCGAAGGTGTTTAGTCTTGCTATCTTCCACAATTGCAGGGCGTAACCCCATTTAAAGTGTCCTCAACCATGCCACCACTACTCGGATCAAAGGCCCCAGCTCCCGCCACAGAAATCTCAAGCTCTTCAATAAGTTCAAAATTATGATGTTTCATTCAATGTTCCAATTTCTTCTAAACATTGAAATCCCGAATTCAAATTGTAGGACAAGATCAAGGGGCTTTAATGTAAAACCTACTCAATATGAATATGAAGAAAGTGAATGGTATGTGGTCTAAAAATTGCTAAATGTAATGTTTTTCAAATATTTAAATTAAATGGATTCAAAATCCGTCACATGTGTGCATATTTAATGGTGTGACAAAGTCATATTGGTATACATACCCAAAAAAGTTTAAATCAATCAAATGAATTAAAAATACACAAAACCATTTTTTATGCTATGTAACTAGTGTTTTTTAATGATAATTAAATAGTAAAAACACAATTTGATTTTTTTTTAAATGACATAGCTTTGGCAATTTTGAAAACATTTAATATAAACTTTAACATAATAGTAATGTAACGAAACTTTGAAAAAAATAATTTAATTTAAGGTGAAGTATTGAAAAGATTCTAAAAATATTCTTGAAAAAAACAGTGAAAAAGCAAAAGTTTAAGGGGGTGGATGTGGCTCCTAATAAAATGGTTGGACCTTTATGAATAATAAAATAATTTCAAAAGCAAAAAAATTCAATGATATTCAAATTTTGACCAACATGTACATCTAAAATAAATATAATTTCAAATTATATAATGTAAGAAATAATGAAACAAAAATAGAATTACATGCATCAAATAACAAACAAAATCAAGGAAAGAAAACTTTCTTTAAATGTATATGTTGAAAAAACATTAAAAAATGAAGACACTTATCACCAAAATTGTCAATTTGTAATCATGGGATTTGAGCAAAAATATGACAAAAAAATTCAATGGCATTGTGTTCCTTTAATTTTCAACATTTGGATTGCAAATTTAGAAATTAATTTTGGCACATAAATCACATAGATGTACATATCAACAACCAAAAATCAACAACTTCACCAGAAGATTTCACCCAAAAACACTAAATTTGTCACCCAAAAAATCCCAAAATATTTCACCAAAAACCACCACATTTGTTTCCAAAAACTACCAAAGTTTTCACCTAAATATTTCCTTAAAAATCACCAAATATTTCTATATATATATATATATCCAAAATTTGTTGATATGGTTGTCCAAGGTGAAAGTGCATGTTTGTTGTACTTGCAATGCACACTCCCATTATATTTTCATATTGATTTTGTAACTTCAGAAACATTGTTGAAAAGAGCATTCACTCGAAGAAAACAATTTGCATTGAACTTTAAGACTAAATATTGCATACTCAAAGACCCATTAGAACGAATAGTACCAACCCCTTTCAATATGTCTTTCAATCTTCTAAATATGAATATGAATCACATAGAAGGTTATTGGTTATATTATACCTTCCTTGTGACCAATGAAACTAGTTGAATCTTCAATGATGAACTCCAAAAACTCCAAATGACCCAATTTTTTTTTAAAAAATATTGCATTATCCTATGCTTATCCTTCTTATGACGCACTAATAGCACACAACTACCACTTGTTCACATAGCTACAACAAATGCAACAGTTGAAAGCCCACATCCCACCTCATCACATCCACTTGCATTGTTTAGTATATTGTAGGAGTGGTAGAAAAATGGCTAGGTTCCATTGCCAGCTAAACATTGAAATATGTCATGTGCTTATCATGATGATTACAAACTTTTTTCCATAATCCATGATCTAATGTTCCATTCAAGGCTTTTCTATTTCATCCATATTTGACATCATCCATAAAAAAGACATCCACATTTTAAGCAAAAGAACAAAAGTTGAAAGGGTTTTTAAAAAAAAATTCAAATCAACAAACCACATATTTACAAGGTATGAAGGCTTTTTATTTGTCTAGAGTTGCTTGAAATGTGAAAACATTAATACAAAAGTAGTTCACTAGCTTAAATCACTATGGGATTTTTAAAATGAAATAGGGTCATTACATTTCAATGATTTCACCGTAGTTAAAGTTATTTCATTATAGGGTCACTATGTAAACATCATGTTTCATTATTAATTGACATAATTCATTATTACAATTTATTATGATAAATAGAATTTTTTTGTATGTTGTTGTTTTAAATACCTTAAACAATTCTAAACTATACCTTATGTTATTTTAGACTACCTTAGGTTATTTTATGTTATATCCTAAGATATTATATACTATTATATGTTATTTCGAACTATACTTTAAGTTATTCAAAATCATTATATTCTATGATACTATAAGTTATTTGATTTTAAGATATAATAACTTAAAATACAAAAATAACATATAAAAAACTGCATATAATAACATATAATAAACTAACCTAAGATAAATTAATCTAAAATAACCAATAATAACCTACAATAAAATACTGACCAAAAATAACCAAGATTAACCTATGATAAATAGCCAACATTAGCCTATAATACAATAACCAAAAATAGCCAACGATTAAAAACATTGAAAATTATCATCATGAATGAACTAAAACCTTTTTTAAAACTCAATTCATGATCATTAAAGAATCCATCTTAAATGGATGAAAAGACAATTTTAAATTTCAAACTAATTTTGCATTGTTAAAATAAATAGATATGATTTAAACCATTATAATTGTTGTTTAGGTACTTGTAGATGTGTTCAAAAAAAAATTCCAATCCATAAGGTGTAAACTACTTTTAAGGTTTAAAAAACAAGTTTGACATGTTCACATTACCACCGTATGAACATGTAACTTGATGGGATTAATAATGTAACTTGATGTAGTTACTTTGTGGGTTAAAATGTGTAACTTATTGGGTTAGGTAATAAGGTGTAATAAATTAATAATGTTCATTAAAGGTTTGTGTATGACTCATTAGTTTGTTGTATAATATTAAAAGATTGGTGAAAAAGTGTTTCATCTTTTAGGTATAGTTTTGTGAATACATAGAATATATGATAGGACCAACAACTATGACATATTAGACATGCCTAAAAGATAGAAAATAAATATGTGAAAAAATGTTTATGAAAGAAAGAACATACCTACTTTTTTTTCCAAAAATGTATCACAATTGTGAAACATTATCTATTTTTGTTCATAAGGGGCAAGTTATCTATAACTCATAATGTATTATAAACCCAAGTGAATGCATAATCCTTGCCTAAAAGCATGGCCCAAAAATGATTCAGTAAAAATAACTCAATAGAATGTTGATATCCACAACGTCAAATCCTCTTGAATTAGAAGATTAAAAAATCATTTAAAAAATAGTTTAATGACATATTGAATTCAAAACTAGTATGTAATGTCTGAAGACAACATTTATTACTTTTCATTCTTTAGATGTAGTCCTTTATTTGCATAAATCTTAAGTTAAAATGATCAATTATTTCCATGAATAACAACCAATTTTTTCAAATCAATCTCCCTTATACAACAAATGTTGTGCCAATTTATTTTTCTAAACGAGCAAAATAACTTTTGCAAGCTTTAGTTCTATATGTGTGTGTGTGAATGTTTTCTTTCTTATCCATTCTTGTCAAAATCTTGAATTGTATTTTAAAAAGGTTAAATGTTCATGATTAGTTCCAAGGTAGCGTGTCAAGACTAAGCATTGGTCTTGATATTTATAATTTACTCAATCTACTTATATAATATTTTAGGTGTCTGTGTCTGGTGGTGTGGTGGTCATCCTCCTTAGAGGTAAAGGGGTTAGGGTTAGCACATTTTGTATAATACAGATCGCATCATCTCGTTGTCTTCAACTATACGATATAATGGATGCAACCGATCGGACTGCTCAATGGTGTGCATGTAGTAGTAGGTCAAGGTTGGGTCCTAGCAAAATAGAGGAGTAATGATGGACCGCGGACAAAACAAACTGAGCATGTGAACGAATGAAGGAGCACTTGAGCGATGGCTCGTGCAGTGGCAACAGTGGTGACAAACAAAAAGTTGTTGCGAATCTTTCTTTTGTTGTGGAATTGAAGGTTTTTTTTTTTCCTTGGCTTTCTACTAGAGCTTCTTCCCCTTCCTTTCTCTCACTGGTTTCTTTTTGCGTCTTTTTTTATGAGACCCCATAGTGGAATTTTGTGTCTCCAAATGGAGTCATTGATAGGGCTTTAGGGTTTCTTTTTCTGTGCAATGGAAGGAGGAGAAGCAACAACTGAAAAAGAAGAAAGAGGAGGAGGCCAAGGCCGAGGAGGAGGATTTTTGCTGATGTAGAGCTTCTGCACTCTTCGGTTACTCTTTTGGTTGGTACTTTGTTGGAGGTAAAGCTGAAATGTATGCATGTTTCTTTTTTCTTAGGGTAAAGAACTAGATTTTTTATAATTGAATCTCTCTTCATAACATAGGGGAACTTCGATGAACTCTTTTGTTGTTGTTTTTCGATCTTAGTAGGATTTTTATTTATTTATTTTTGGTGTGTGGCAAAAAGCAGTTTTTGTCCCTTACCTTTAGTTTTGGTCATACATGTCTTTTGTGCAATGCTAAAACTCTGGAGTGGGGGGCTTTTTTTTTGTAACAAAAAATAACGTTTTTTTTCTTTACTAGGAACAAGTAAATCAACAGAAAATAATGGCCTCACAAACCTCACCTGTGAGAATTTCGGTCCCTAGGGGAGGAACTTCCTATTTGGATTCAGCATCCAACTCCAGTGTTGCAACCCTATTTTGAGAAAGTGTGAGGATGAGACTCACACTCCCGAAATGGGGACTTGGGAGCCCCCAGGATCCCCAAAACTTCAAAGTTCAATTACAAGGGTCAAAACACCTTGCATTGAAACACTCTTTATAACATTAGAAAGCTATCAAAATGTAAATGTCGAAAATGGGCTCGCATGAGCCATTTGGACATTTGCAGCACAAGTTATGGCAAAAAGAAAGGCCAAAAGTCAAATTGGCAGTTTGACTTCCGACCACTAAAAGTCGGGAATCAACCCAACCCCAATGCGTGTAGGGGAAGTGCGACACACTATTGGAAAACTCTCAACAAGAGCTACAACTTTGCTTTAGACCTCATCCCAATCGGAGGTCTGAGTAGAGAGTTATAATCTCGCAAAGTTGCAAGATTCTAAACCATGATAGTTTCAGGACTCCTCCTTGGGAATTCCGGGACAAAAAGCCATTCGGATGTGGGTGCCGCGGGGAGGCACATAAAATATTATATGGGGGAAGGTGGTGGATTCCCCCGAGTCCGGGCCGTGGTGAGTCTTGTGGGTCCAGAGTTGCCCGTGGTTTGTCCTAGCATTAAAGGTGCTCCAGAATGTGAACTAACCAACTTGTTGGTTGGTTTGATGTAGGTTTGAGTAAGTAATTAAAGCTTGTCACTCTTCCTAGTCCCATCCCGAAGCTTTAGCATGCCCCTCTACCCCTTTAGCGTTGAGAGCTGGGAGTGTGCCCTGAGTTCTTCACAATTTCGTCGCTTGAGTAAGTCAAACCCATCTTGGGTCTAACTAGGAACTTGGGAGCGCATCATCCAGGGTCCAGCAACAACAGCCCCGAAAAAGTTCAAGACAACCACAACAGTTGCGCACATCTTTTACTGGAGGAAACGGAAACGGTGCTATTCTTCATGTGTTGGGAATAGCCAAGGAGTAAGCTTATTTGTGTCGATGGGACTCTGAGTCTCCCTCAAAGAAATGTCGTATTTCTTTTCTTTTTGTTGTTAAAGGAGGCATAGTAAGATCATCAGTTCCTTAGTGAGTGTAGAAAATTTGCAAAGCAAAGCATTACAATCGAACATTGAGCTACATAACTGAAGAATGAAGGGTTCCTTCCCAATAATTATCACCTAAGCAGTTAATTGTAGAAAACCAATGTGACGTTTCTCGGTTGTTTTTTTTTATTGTTGGTTTATTGGTGGGGTGGGTGGATGGGTGACTTAGATCATTGAAGACAGTCATGAAGCATTCAACAACACTATAAGGTTCATTAATGGCTTCTTAGCATTCCTTCTTGCTGTGTTGCTTGCAAAGGCAAGCCTGGAGGACATCCATGAAGGATGGGAATTCCATCCCACATTCCGTGCTCCCCATTTGCCTCAGTGGATGGAAAAGTAAGTGTTGTTATTATTGTTGCCCTAATTAGAATAACACCCAATTTCCAAAATCCTTATTAGGCTTTGGTAACAGTTCAAGAACTACTGGCTCTTGGGATTGACCTATTCCTTTTTGGAAGTGTTGTTGTTGCCTTATTTCATTATGAAGTGACAGACTAAATAACACTCATTTGCAAAAATTCCCATCTTCCTAAACTGGGCAACAATAGCTCAAAAATGGGGCTACCGGCACTTCCATGTTTATTTCTGAAAGTAGTTTCTGGAGTGGGGGGGTTTTTTTTTATAACACAAGAGAAGAACATTTTTTTTTCTTTACTAGGAGCAAGTAAGTCAACAGAAAACAATGGCTTCACGAACCTCACCTATGAGAACTTCGGTCCCTAGGGGAGGAACTTCTTCTTTGGATTCAACATCCAACTCCAGGGTCCAATAACAATAGCCCATCTTCTACTGGAGGAAACAGAAACGTTGCTATTCTTTAGGACATTGAAAATTGTCAAGTTCCAGGAGAAGTGAATGTTGAGGATGTCGCAGGCAACATACAGTATGCGTTGTGAAATCATCCTCAAATTGGAGTTGTTACCATGTTTTCTGCTTATGGAGACTTTAATCATTTTCCTCGCAAAGTCCGGGAAGGATGCCAACGAACAGGAGTTAGCACTTGTAGTAGGTCTTTGAAGAATAAGTACATTGAACAAATCTCACTTTGGCTAATCGTGTATTGCTAATCAGGATTAGCATGTAATAATTGTGTTAGGTGGGATTTGAATAACATTACTAACCCAAAAGCATTTCTCTATCTCCTTGCCTCTGGGCTACGTTCTCCTGCTTTTTGCTAATCATGATTAGTGTGTCCTAATTAAGAAGGGTGGATTCAAGATTAGCAATTTTAGCATGCAATAGAAGCATTTATTTCTCTGCCTTTGGCTTCCAAATCTTAATTTTCAAATCCTGATTAACGCCCTGATTAGATTAACACTAAGTTAATGAGGAAGTAGGAAGAAAGGGAACAAATCCAAAATTTCTCTTTTTATCCTTTCTTTCTCTTGCTGCTGGCTTCATCATCTTCTTCTGACGTGCTTTGCTTCCTTTTCATGTCATCGAGCTCTTCTTCTAACACCTTGCAAATTGCCATTATCATCTTTGTCGTCTTTTCAACAGTTCAGAATGTGAACATTCCTCCATATTCTATTGATGTTTGTTTGTTGTTGTTGTTGAACATTATTGTTTTGTCTATATCAGCCGCAACATTAACACCAAAGTTGCAGCCATTTGGTATGGAGTACCTGTCATGGTCATATCGGGGGTATGGT
>Ga0209208_10004227_pt1 | contig 20452 bp, 16 predicted proteins | sample S1TSphfallax_3_FD_187694 | JGI IMG/M metagenome (GOLD analysis project Ga0209208, IMG submission 187694) | Host-associated microbial communities from peat moss isolated from Minnesota, USA - S1T2_Fd - Sphagnum fallax MG (SPAdes) (version 2) | ecosystem: Host-associated > Plants > Peat moss >...
ATGATATGGATCGTTTTATTAGGGAGGGTATTTGTCTTGTCCACGATAAACGATCAAGAGGTCATTTATTTTTGTCTTTTTGCATTTATTTTTCATGCAATGTGGTAGTATTGCTTTTCAACGTGCTTTAACTTCTACTATGGAAAGGAAGATTGCTTTGGCGGGGATGCTTGTTCTAGAGCTCTTATTACTTTTAGATCTCACAATTTACATGCAAGGGACATTAGAGGGGCCATAGGTGAGATAGCTTCCTACCACAAAAGGGACTAGCTCTCTCTCGTCTTTGGTTCCTATGGGTTGTGCGGCTATTGGCTTTTCTTTGGCCTTCCCTTTTGTTTTTTGTGTGATGGTTTAGGGTTTATTTGATTCTTTAACCCTAAAACATTAAATGATGAGTACAAAGTATGGAAATGCCTAATGATAATTTTGATTTTGAAACAATCAAGAGATTTGAATTAGATCAACATATGATCTGGAGCTACATTCCCTATTGAAACAGATTAGAACTATACTTAAAGCATATAGGGTTATTCAATGTTCATATTGTTTAGATTTACTAGCCATTAAAAAGGAGCTCCTGTCATGTTGTGATGTTCACTCTAAACTTCAAAGATGGTGGCGCCTGTTGTAGCAGGCAGTGGGAACACCAAGCTAGACGCTTTTGATGATGTCTCTCTAGTACTTAGCTTTAATGAAAGGCAATTGTGCAACCTCATTGACCTTTATCACATTAATGCAAAGGAATGAAATCTGCAACACCAAATTCTAATTAAGGCAATTCTAATTAACGGTAATGGGTCATGCCAGGCTCCAGATTTCCTACCAGCCTGGTGCTAGTATTAGGGTCCAAACAGTATGTTTTTAATGAATTTTTGTTTGTAACCAAAGTGGCGATCGTGCATGGGAAGATGTAGAAGAAATGGGGAACATCGCTAGGAAGATTTAGCCAAATCTGGCTATAAATCAAATATGAAGTACAAATATTGAATCATCCTTCTATATATTGGCTACACATTGAAAACCAAGCATAAAAATTTGACAATTTTTTTTTCCTCACTTTTTGTGATTGAAAACCTCCAAAATCGCTTAATTTTCGAATATTTTAAATTTAGCTTTGTAGTGAAATTTCGCCAGAAAAATACACATGAAATCATGTATTTAAAAAAAAAAGTTGTTCTTCAGAAAGGGCGACCCAATTTTCAGATGGACCAAAAAATTGAGAGTAAATGGTCCACTAAAGATTTGGTCTGTAATAAATTAAACTGATGCATTGTGCAGATTGAGGGGTGTGTTGTGTCCTAAATTGATGTACAGAGTTAAGTATTTGGACGTGTGTTTGTGCACTGGTGTATGGCAGCACAACCTGTTGGGTTGGTTGTTGCTGTCTTTATAACCTTGAAACATCCTTGCACTAGGTATCTTCGCATTCCCTCCCCACTCTCCCCACTCTCCCCACGTTTCATTTAATTGGTTTCTCCCATTTCTTGTGCTATTGTTCCCTGAATTATGTGTGTCCCTGGACCTTTATCAGAGTGATGGGTTTTAAGTAGGCTAGCAGAGTTTATTTTGCATTAAATTACAAAACAAACCCTAAAGCTGCAGATAATTTTTGTCCAACAACACAAATCTCCAACTTCTTTTTTGGGGGTGAGGGGTGTCATTCTTTGCCTTTTCTTGGCACTCCATGTGTTGGGAGATTATCATAGTACCTTTTCAGGTTTGACACCTCAGTGCTGAATAATTAATTTAATTTTTAATTCTTAATTCGACAGTTAAATTTGAATTCCGAAAATTTCAACACTCTGTATTAAATTTATTATAACCAAAGGCTTGTAAAAGAGACATTTAGTGCTTTTCTGATGAGGTGGTCAATACGTTACCTCTATAAGCTACTCGGAGGAAAGTTTCAGTGATCAAATTGGTTGGGTGCATGAAATTTTAAAGTATTTTTGTGTCATAATTAACTATTAATATCCAAAAAATTAAAGAATTAAAAAATAAGTTAATTCATGCCAAACCTGAAAAGGTACTACGATATTATTTTGATATCTAAGTATATCAGATAAATGTGTGGGGTAAAAGCACAAGGACACAGGCTTCTTTGGAATAAGGTCCCAAAAATAATAATACAAATACCTCATGTTGAACTGAAAATCATTTTTGCAAAAATGTATGTGACTTCCCCCCTGGGCTTCTATTAAATATATTACAAGGAATTTGGAACCAAGGGGCAAGAGTGCTATGCCATGAGGAAGGGATGATGGGTGGACATGTATAGGGTTTAATGTGAGGGTGGGGGCATTCTCAAAATAAAAGGCCTAGGACAAGGCGGTGGCCGAGTCCAAGCTGTCACTCTGGGAATGTCCCCCACCCAAGGCTTTATCCATGGTTCCACAAGGAGATGGTTATCACAAACCTAAACATACCTAGATCAGGAGGCTTAGGACAGGGAGTGTTTCAAGTTTATCATAAACCTACATATATGCACATCATGAGGCAAATGAAAGAAAGGGGTCTTATGCCCACTTATAGGTGTAAGATCCCTCTCACCCCATCAAGACCTACAAGAAACTTTCTAGTGTATGTGGAGGTAATGTTATAGAGTGAAAATTTTCATCCACAATAGGCGGGTCAGGGTGAACCAGCACCCACAAATGCACCACTATGGATGGATGGCATGTGGATAGGACACTTTTTTCCATTGGGTTCTTGTTCCCTACTGAACCTCCCCAGAGTTGAGGGTTGTATAAGTATGCCAAGGATTAAAAAATTGGGTTTCATCTAATTGGATGGCCTCAAAATGAGGAAATGGAGGTGGTGTTTGTGGGGTTGTTGGTCACTCGGACCCAGAAGGCAAGCATTTCAAGAATCAAAATGCTTGCTCCTTTCATTTTTTTGAAATGCCCACCCTCTTTTCTGCCCAAAAAAATTCCCATAGTGGGGTATCATGGAATTTTTTTTTTTAATCTCCTAGGTTGCATCTCACTATGTTCCAAGGCATTACCCTACACTTAAGGAGTGGGCGTACTATTTCTTCTCTTTCCTAGGAGGGATAATCATGGTTATAAGGTGCCCTCCCAATGCACTATGGAATTTTCTTTGATTGCTTCAACATTAACTAGATCCTCACCAATTTGCATTTCCCTTCTTCATTTCTATTTGATGTGCGTCTTTCCTAGAGACTAGAAAAGTTAAGAGTTAAACATGAGGTCATGAAAGTGCAGAAGAAAACAATGATGGGAAAATGAACTGAAAAGTGTGAAGGTAGCTGCACCATTCTTGTGGACCGATGGAGAAAAAAAGAGCTAGTATTGCTGACTTAGCATAGGTGGATAGAGGCACTAATACCCCTGCCCTCACAGCATGGTTATTGATGGCAGAAGTACCATATAGACTTGAAAGGCGGCTGCCTGCATATCGTGTAAGAAGTAAGAAGTAAGAAAATCCCACAACGAAATCACCAAGCCCAAGGAGTTTAGGTGATTATGATTAGGAAACTTGTTTACTTAGAACACGTTGTAACAACTGACATTTGTACTTCTTAACACACATAAGGGCTACAGTGAACCAGCACCCACCAGTGCATCATCCACTGGATGCAAGGAACTAGAACCCAACAGAAAACTGTTTCCTGACCACTTATCATCCATCCTTCAAGGTGTGCTGGTGGGTGCTGGTTCACAGTGTTCCATGTTCAGTGCTAATTTATCATATTATGTGCAATGGATTTTTAAAGGGATTTTCTTATATAGCCTAAGTAGTAATCATCCATAGGTATTAGGAAGATGTAGAAGAAAAGGGCATTCAGCCAAGGAAGAGTTAGCCTAATCTGGCTATAAAACAGATATGAAGGCCACCAAAATTAAATCACTGTTACTCACTACAGGAAGTCCTCCAACTTTTCTTGTCTGACAGATCTTTCTCCTTGATCCTTCCCTTTTTAGAACTTCCCTTCTGCATTTACCCCACTACTAGTCTACAGACACAATCTCACGCCCACATACCCCAGCATGTCCTGAGTCCTGACATTCTTTTCTGGATTTTGCCCAGGTGGCACTCTTTCGTTTGGCTTTTGCTATGAAACTCGGGGTGGCTAATTGTCCAAAAGAATCCACCAAATTGTCTTATTATTTTTGCTTCTAGTTTAGTTGTTTAGTGTTGCAACTCCTTGTTGACCTACCTATTTTGTCAATATGACCAAGAAGGGATGCATACTTATTACTTACATAAAAGCTTTACCCACCCAGGCACTTCAAATTTCATCAGGGAACATGTAACTGGCCATTTTCCACTCATGACTGGCCTCTAAAAGAGCCTCCAAAACAAAAGGAGGCTAGGTAAAACTGACCAAACAAAAACCCCTGTTCCGAATGATACACATTTCATTACTTCATGCAACCAAAAATACAAAGGAGATGGGTAACTGGCCGCTCTCAGTGTAATGTTGAATTGTTTTTGCAGAGAGGCCTTTTTGTGAGCATATTAAGCCCAAAGCCATTAGATTTGAACTCACACACCCTGATTTAGTCCAATGATTGAATATTTGTAATATTTATAAATAATTTAGATGAATTTTGTGAATTTTACCATGGTACCTGGTTCACCCAAGACATCCTTGGCTCATGACACAATGTGTGTGAGATAAATAATGTGATTTCATCCACTTTAATGTGGATTGTGTGTGATATATACTGCAAATTGGTCATATTATTGTCACAATTTAAGATTTACACTTGACGTTCAAACTACAAAATATATCACACATATATTATTAAGATGAAATGGATGAAACTACATAGTTTACCGCACATATGTGTTATGAGGACCCAGGACCCAAGGCTTCCAGTATGAAATACTATATTCTCTTGTAATATGTGCGTTGTTTTTGAGAACAATCAAAGAACAAAAGGAGCAAGTGGGTAAGTACCTTTTGAGCAACTGGGTAAGTAAGTACTAAAGTACCGCATCAGAGAAGTGCTGCTGGAAAACATGTACACTCACATTTTGGGCACACAGAAGTAAATGTGGTGTAAACGAGTCTCGTGTGATTATATGTTTTTAAAAATAATCGATGGTTCCAGTTCGTTAAAAATTTCAGAATCAAAGAACCATAGATTCCAGTTTTTTAAATTTTTTAAAAGAGAGAACCATCAATTATCAGTATTTCAGAAACATCAAAGAACCAATGGTTAGAAAGCTGAGTTTTTGACAATTTCAAAAAATTGTCAACCAAGGTTCTCTACCAAAACCAGTTTTTTGTTTTTTCCACTCTTGTCGTGTACTTGTTGTATATATCCAGGTTGATAATTGACAAGTATCTGTAGTTGATTCTACCGCCTGTTCAACAATGATAATGCGATCATATCATATCCCTCCCAAACCATCCGGCCCCTTGCTTCACTTTTAGTATAGCTAGAAAAAGCTCTCAATGAGGCAATGTGCATGTTTGTTGTTTTGCAATTTTCAAGTCAATGGAGTAAAAGTTATTGAATTTGTAATGATTTTTATATTTAAAATTTTATTACAATTTTGAACATGATTTTTTCATTCTAAAGTTAAACCATCTTCAATTATAATAATATCAGGATGAGTGATTTTATACGAGATTAGTTATACGTGGGTCAACGGCACAAGAGCCAACTAGTGATATTCAAAACATAATTAAATCAAGATGAAACAAAAATTGAAAATTTGAGATGCAAAACAATGGACTAGATCCTTGAAAAAGTGATATTATCCAATCATTTGCCTCCCCCACTTACTTCTGAAGCTTCAATGTCAAAAAACCCGTGTGCTTGAAGCTCACCTATTTGCATGCATTGCACAAAAATGTCATAGACCTACACTTGGGCAATGATTTAAAAATAAAATAAAATCACCATCTTGCTATTTAAAAGAACTCTCAAGCAACAGGGTCAAGGGAACCTTTTGGAAAATTTTCAAAAAAATCCTAACATTTGGGAAAAAAAAGTAATGAAATTGCCAAGATTTTTGGAGGATTTGAGGTGATGTCTAGCTTTCTTCTTTTAAAATGGTCATATTTAGGTAATTAATTCTATTGATTTGTCAACATGTAATAGGATTCCTAGATTTTGTACTACTCTATTTGTCTTGTAGCCAGATTTGACTAAATCCTCTTATGGTTGATCACCACTTTTGGTGCAACATGAAAAAATTGAAAACAAAAAACACTTCACCCTGAGTGAGTGTTGCAAAAGTGGTAAAGGTCCTGGTGCCTTTTCAGGTAGCTCTAAATTACTTAGTATTTTATATTCCCAGCAAGGTCTACAAGGTGGGCCAAGGCCAATGGACCCCCACATTGGGATCATGATAAAAATCCCAAAACCCATTTAAATTGCTTATAAATATTCTAGATATTCATAAATATCATCTAAGTAGACTAAATCAGGGTCCCTGAGTCCAAATCTATAAATTTTGGGACCTAATATGGCCATTTAAATTTGTGTTGAGGTTTTTACCATGATCCCAATGTGGGGGATCAATTTGCCCTGGCCCACAAGGTGCAAGCTATATGAAACAATATGAAATACAAGGTGTTTTATATATACCTCTTTCATGTATAGTTGAAAACCACCTTATTTATGTTCAAATCGTGCTATCTATTTTCTAAACATTAAGGTGTTATAAACTCAAGTGAATGAGTAGTCCTTACATAAACGCCATGGCCCAACAAAGGGAGGGTCAAACGGTCATGCCCCATGCTTTATAGGCAATGAAGAAGTGTTTTGTCTTTAAAACTGTGTGTTGTAGAGAACCTATATTTAGCTCTATCTGGGAAATCTCTGCCAGGTATCCATTTTTAAAACATTACTAGGCACAACAACGACTACTAATTAATATTATTGATGCTACTCTTCCCAATGCAAAATATGTACCCCCGCTCTCTCTAGAGTTTAAACCACCACGTCTCTTGTTGTTGCCTATTGCCTCCTCCCTGCCTCCCGCCCTCCCTCCATGCTTGTTTGTCTTTACCATAATACCTGAATAGCAACACGTCCATGGGTCCCATCCCTAGTAGCACCTAGTTGGTCCCACATTCATGGCACCAAAACTTTGAATGCTCATGGCTATACCCTTAGCACCTAGCTACTTGGTCCCTAATTCAGCATTGAAAATTTAGAAAGCTCTAAATATTAGCTTTGTGAAAACATATTTAAAAGCTCTAAATATTTACTTTTTTGAAAACATATTTAAAAGCTCTAAATATTTACTTTTTTGAAAACATATTTAAAAGCCCTAAATATTTACTTTTTTGAAAACATATTTAAAAGCTCTAAATATTGACTTTGTGAAAACATATTTAAAAGCTCTAAATATTTACTTTTGTGAAAACATATTATAAAGCTCTGAATATTTACTTTGTAGAAAAATATTTAAAAGCTCTAAATATTTACTTTGTGAAAACATATTTTAAAGCTCTAAATATTAACTTTGTGAAAACACATTTTAAAGCTCTAAATATTGTGTGAACAATTTTTCAGCTCCCTAGAATCGTCCCACATGAATATTATGTGCTCTTCTACTTGGTCCCAAATTCATGGCACCAAAACTAAACGAAGGCTCATGAATGGCTATATTATCCTTAGCACCTAAGGATTTGGTCCCTAATTCAGGGCACTGAAGCTTTGAAGGCTCATGGCTTTCTATTCATAGCACCCACTTGGTCCCTAATTTAGGACACCAAAACTTTGAAGGGTCATAACTCTTAACTAAATGTCAAACATCATGAACTTTTCTCCTCTCATTATAGTTCCATCCAAGACAAGACAAGTCTCATGTGCTCTTCTTCTACTTGGTCTTGAATTCCATGGCTTATAACTTCTCTTGTGAAAACATGGATCCTCTCCCTCCCAGGCTCTCAGTGAACACAAACTGAGAGACATGGGTGAGGCTCTCTCATGTTTGGGAGACTCATGTTCTCAGATGTAGTCAGCTAAATTCATTCATGGCATTGAAACTTTGAAAGCTCATAACTTCTTCTCTTGTGAAAACATGGTCCCTCTCTCCCTCCCTCCTTCCCTCAGTACACAAACTGAGAGACATGGGTGAGACTCATGATGTTTTGAGAGACTCAGTGTTCTCAGATGTCGTTAGCTGAATTCATGGCATTGAAACTTTCAATGCTCATAATTTCTCTTTTGAAAACATGGTTCCTCAACATGGTTCCTAGCTCTCACCACCAGAGGCAGACAGAAAGACCTCATGGGTGAGACTCATGATGTTTTGAGGGACTCGTGTTCTCAGATGATCTTTCCTGTATGTTCTCTTCTCCTCCTCCTCCTGCTGTTGCTGTTGTTTTGCATTTGTGTGGAACTAGAATGAGTGCTGATGAGTGTAGCAGCTCCTCTTAGCTCAAGGGTTGGAGTCAAGTTTTGAGTTTTCTGTTTTTTCTCAGTTCCTTTAAGAGTTTGTTTTGTCGAAGGAAATTTATAGAGTTTCCTCTGGGTTTTGTGTTCTTTTTGTGTGGTTGGTTCTTCTTCCACGCGGGGCCTTGCAGCTGCAGCCTGCACTCCAGGTGCCACAACATTGCAAGAGAGAGAGAGAGAGAGAGAGAGAGAGAGAGAGAGAGAGATACACAGTTTTTGCCTGAAGATCATACTGGTGCTGCTGTGCACGTGTAATGGCGGTGGTGGTTGTGTAGCACCAGCCGCAGGGGTTTAAGATCATCTGCATCATGACCCAGAAGCAACTCCAGCTTAAGCTGCTCATGTATTGATCATGGAGTCCTAGTTTTGAGGACGACTGCTTGAGATTCTGTGAATCAAGAGAGACTAGAGAGAGACAGAGAGAGAGACAGAGAGAGAGAGATGATCTCATGAGCTTGTTGTTTCTGATCTCCTGAGGGGTTTAGATCTGATCTTGTCCGCGTCGAGTTTCCTGACTGTTTGATTCCTTCAAAACAGTTTTTTATCTCGGGTGTATCATCATGATCAGAGCTTGTTTCCAGCTAGCTAGCTGTGCGTTGTTGCAAGATGATCTTCAGCTAGGAATTATTTCCGGTGCAATGTTTCGCATGCGGATCATGAGCAAGTTTTAGGAGTCTGTTTGCCGCGACTACTGGTTTATTGTAGAACCTTTGCTGTATTGCGAGCTGCTGGTAGTCCCCACAGGTGCAGTTCATTCCGCGAATTATGGATCTCCCCGATCGGGCCGTCTGCAGTTGTGTACATTTCCGAGTCTCGGGTGCAGACTGTAGACGGTCGCTTGCATGGAGAGACAAGTCGAGATTAATATACTGCAGCTGAGAAACATGAATGGCAGCAGCAGCAACAGACCAGGAGCTCCATTCTGGCTCAGGTTGAAGACCCGCACGCGGCTCCGTATGGGGACTAGAAAATAACAAAGACCGAGACGGAAGCTTGATCTCCAGACCTTGAAATGTTCTCGAGGGTCTCTAGTGTCCGCAAGTACTAGTGGAGGTGGAGGCACTAGGTCATGTCCACAGCATTTTTCTTACGATTTTGTGTGCTCCTCGCGCTTCTCTTGACTTCCAATGCAGTTGGAGTACAAGTGCCTGCAGGGAGCTGGAATATTATCAGTTGTGTATTTCAAGTCAACGCTTGACTGATCATTCGAGTTCAGCTTGAATACTTTTCTTTAATAGCAGCTGGAATACTGATCGGATTCTGCGGGACCCTGAGTAGCTTCATCATGTATCAGAGCTCATGGACTTCAAAGCTCAGCAGTAACCAAGGTTCAATGTCACCCATGAGACTCTCTGCTCATCAGCTGCTTTTCCCCTTTTCTAATTTGCAAAAAACAGGTACCTTTGCTTCTGCACATGATGCAGACGTTTGGTGTTGCAGTCCTGCTGGGAAGAAAGAAGATTTTGCAGCTAGACTGCATCATCTGCCAACTGAAGAAGCCGTTTGCTGCCGGGGTTGCTCCAACTGGTTTTGGATGCTCCAATTGACACTAGGAACTTTGGAAAAGTTAGGGCAAAACTGAAGAGGGCCCTGGAGGCACTGTTCAAGGACCCTGAGCTGTATTCCTGTAGAACCAAAGTTCAGGAATAATTACTTGCAGCAGCTTTGAGAATCCCAAAGAATCTACACTAGAGTTCCCTCCACGAGCTTGCAAGCTAGGGCCATGATACATTCTGATTAATCTGGGGCTTCATCAAAGTCCATAAGAATCCAGGTTTCACTAACACTTCTTTCAATTCAATCACTAACAGCATTAGGCTCAGATGTCTGCTGGAGACCTCCTATCCTGCCTGCAGCAGCCATGATTCTTCTTCAGCCTAGAGATCAGTACAGAACCCAAAATTGTGTTTCATGCAGGACCTGCCCATCTAGGAGGGAGGCATTCATGTGCATTGTGGAACTTATTAGGGTTTGTTCTGGAATGGAATCATGGAAGCTGCTGTGATGATATGACTTCCAGGCATGTGAGCCTTGTAGAGTGCAGTACAACTCCCAAGATTTGCAGAAGCTAAGATAGCTGGAGACAATTGATTCATCCCTTGTTGCAGCTGTAGCGTCTGTGTTACACTAACCCCAGCAGGCATATTCTAACAGATCTCCACAGTTGTACTCTTCCAGTATTTACTGAAATCAGATTTTGATACCACAAATGCAGATCACAAAAAAATATTCTATATGTGCAATTTTCCTAAAGAATTCATGCTATAGACAACTCTGATCATGCTCATGTCCAGGAGCAGCCTCAGCTTGTCCAGACCTTTCTTCTACAACGTTCTACTAAATTCCAGCTTTCTTCTTCATTCAAATCCTTTGTGAGGTTTTTGTTCCTGCAGATCACAAAATGGCACATTTTTGCAGGTGCCTATGAATGTTGACTCTGATGTGAGCTCATGTCCAGGATGCAGCCTGAGCTTATGCAGACCTTTCTGATACATTCTACAGCTCTAATTAATCTGGAGCCTTCTTCTTCTTTCAAATCCACTGTGATCTCAGTTTTTGTTCCTGCAGACCACAAAGTGGCAAATTTGCAGGTGCTTATAATGAATCATGTGCAAGCAGCAAATTTTTTTATCAAACAGACTAATTACCAGTAACAGAAGAAGTTCTGAAAGTGTCAGGTTGTATTTTATAGCTTGATCTGGATTATTGAGCTTCATGAAGGAAAGTTCCTTATCCAGAGACATTGATCAATCAAGTTTCTTAGGTTTTTTTTCAACTTATAAAAATACGATATGATGCCAAATTTGAGAATTGTTGAAACTTTGGGAAGTGTCATGAATTGCAGCAGCAGGAGGATCAACCCAAATGGGTTCACTCTAGCATGGTAAAGTACACAGAAAAAGTAATCTTAACAAATTCATTCTAAAACTGGTCTACATTTTGACGCAAGTATTATTTTTTAAAATTTTTTTCATCAAAACTAGTTTATGTAAGATAGGTATTTTGGTGATCATCACTATGAAAATTTAAGAGTCATTTTCAGTTATAATTTGTCATAGATCAAATTCCATTTCAGAATTGTTTCTTGTTGTTTGTCTTGCACCCTTTCAATGTTCTTGTCTTTTCGTATGATGTTGTTTTTCTTACACTTTTTCAATGTTTTTTTTTAATTTGTATTTTGTTGTGAATTTCTCTAATGAATCAAACTTTAGTTGACATTTTGCCTATCAAATCAAGAATGTGAAAAAATATTAATGAACTAAAGTGACATATAGTGAAATTTTTAAAAAATTATCTTTTGAAAAGACAAAATTAATTATAACAAAATTATTATATTCATACAAAATAATTTAATCATCGTCAGCAGCATGGAGCCCAAATTTTAATACATCAAAACTTATTTAAAAACTATTAATGTGACATGTGCCATTGATGCCAGTATGAACCCATTACCCAATTAATTTCCTTTCAAAACTAGTTTATATATAATTTTTCAATGACAAAAATTTCTCAAAATTCAATATTTTTCACACCATAGGTTAAAAACTTATGCAATCACCTGAAGAAATCCCACAAATCAAAGGCTTTCCAAGAGTGCACCCTCAATTTGCTTTGTTTTTCTTTGAATTTTGTTGAATTTTATTTTATAAGAATTTTCAATATTCAATAACTCCCACACCATAGGTCTGAACAATTCAAAACCTGACTCAGGAAGTATAGTAATTAATAGCAATTTAATCCAATCAATCTTTTTATTTGAAGGGTATTTGACATGTTTTGGTCCCACTTGAATCATATATTTCCCAATCTACACACATAGATCAGTGAATTTTTTCTTATAGAAAATTTGTCATTTTTTTGACAAAAAGATTGGGAAATTTTGGAAACTTTTGTTTTTCTCACCTAGATTTTTTGAGAAATTTGTGAGATTTTCTATATAAAAAAAAGAGGGAAAAAAACTTGATCCAGACAAGTACTGGTGTAGTATGGTGTTTTCTAAATATCAACAAAATTTGAGCTGGTAGTAAAATATAATTGACTTAGATCTGGGGTAGAGGTTCTGAATATTGAAAATCACAAGTGTTTGGTGCCAGTAGGGTATCGATAGGTGGACTACATGAATTTGCAAATAGAATATCAACAATGGCTATCAATACCTGCAATGGCCAAATATAGGAAGACACAAAATACTCCTTAATGAGCTCATTATGATGCATTTCATGGTCAACAATGCTTAACTCCTTTTTTTTGTCAATAGCCAAATTTGACTAATTCCTCTTGTGAATAATAGCCAATGTGGCTAGCAAGATCACAAAATTGGGGAAAAAAAAACCCTTGACTCACCAGAGAAGGCAGGATTCTCCCCTCCAGTTGAGGAAGGAGAGAGTTTCTAAATTTAAAAAATAATTTAAAGCATGAACTTCCAAAGACTATTTAGGGAGGCGACAAAAAGAAGTGACCTGATTTAGCACAAGCCTAATTAGTGTCTCAATTAGAAATGTGCTTATTTGGGAGAAATCTCTTTACAAGTTGCCTGATACCTGGTATATTTTTGTAACCAGGTTTAGTGTGTTGACAAGTGATTATTGTCGAAGCTTTTTAGAGCTAACTTAATTTTTGAGCTGAATAGAGTTATCCGTAAAGTAACCATGTCTTCACCCTGTCGTTGCGCCTCCTTTCACCCCCCTATCCCCACAGTTTCAGTGGTATCCGTAAAGTAAACACATTTTAATAAATCTCAGTATGAAATGCTGCAACTTAGTATGTAAAAATCTCATGGGACATAGGTGTGGGCATTCCATTTTCTGAAATGCTTCACATCAAAAACAAAATTCTGTGATACCCATTAGATACCTGCCGGGTATCAGAAGAAAAAATAAAAAAAACAAGTCAGATCAATTTTTACATGGTAACAACCTCATCAGAGTGGCCGAGTTTTTGAGAATGTCCTTATTATAGAGAAAGTTTCAAGTCCAGAGTCATATTAACTTTGAATTCCTTGATGCTTCTTGCTTTCATCTACAAGGATAAGTAGACAGACTATCTACAGATTTGTCTAAGTGACAAGGGGAAGAACATGGGTTCCATCAAATCATCATGTGCAAGCTAAATATTGAGTGGTTTAATCAACATGGATGGACACATGAATTTAGTGTGAGCTGTGAAGTGAAGTTACATCTATAATCCACAGGTGGAAGATGCCAGGAGAATTGAAGGCAGCTCAATGCAGTCTATCTCACTTATGATCTGGTTTGTATTGCATACTTTTTCTCCTTCAAAGCATTGCACTGGGTGTATTATTGAGATGAGCATCATAGAAGCTGCTGAGACTGTGGCTCGGTGTATGGGAGGTGAGCATGATAAAGCTGCACTGGAACAACTATCAAAGAGAAGAGAGAGAACATTTAAGCTGGATGCTGAATTAACAAGTACCAACTAGTACCTTGGCAGCTTCAACACTAATTATACTATTTCCAGAAATGTTTAATTTTCCAAATAAGAATTCAAATAACAAACATTTTTGAAGGGAAATATTGAATCTTTGAGAATTTTCAATTTGTTGAAATGAAAATAATAAAATTAATTAATTACTTGACAAATATGTATCAAAACTGCCAAGGTACTACAGTAGTGAAAAACCTTTTATCACTGCATGGATTAGGATGGATCAGGAGCCCAGCTTTGATTGAAGCACGATTGCCAAGTTATGCATGCTAACAAAGCCCTTTTTTGGGTGAAGTATGGAAAAGGTTCAATATCTTGATAAGACTGCAATTGCACAAAACATCATCCTCATTGCTCTGGGTTTAATTCCCTTTGTGTGTGTGACCTCTAGGAGATGAGATTGATGGTTAGTGTCAATCTTCATCCAATTTAGAACTCTAAAATCTCATCAAAGATACAAAAGAGCTGATGTTTGCAATTCTTATATTTTATTTTCCCACTCTTGAAAGGGGAAACAAGAATGTGATCTTTGAGCTCCTTGGTCAATCAAGATATCTTGAATGTTGCTTTCAGCTTTATATGGGTAGGCTAGTGAGAAGCTATCAGAAGTTAAAATTGTTGTCAAAGACAAACTTTATAGCCTAACTCCAAATAAGACTTGTCAAACGATTTTCTAGACTTTGGCTTTTTGGTAAAAGGATGGGAAGAAGAGCAAGTACCTTGGAAGGAAGAGCTTACTGGAGGATGAGAAAGTGTATTGATTTTCTAGTGAGTTGTTGTCCCTTGTTGAAGCAAATCCCAAAATTGAAGTGTAACTAAAATCAGCTAGATTTAAAATGAAATAATGCGTAATCCGTAATTATATGGCATATAGAGTCACTATTACAAAATGTGGGTGCAATTCATTAGTCTTCGTTCATTAAACTAGTGAATTCATTACTTTCTCATTGGGTCTTATTCACTATAACTAGTGAAATCATTTGGCATATAGAGACCCCTTTTATTGTAGTGAATATTGATAGATAAATGGATAATTATACACTTTTTTTTAAATTTAATTTCAACTTAACTTGGTGGGGAGGTATGGTAATTGGCTTTAAAGTTTGAGGGATCTCTCATGTGTAGCCAAATTTGGCTAAGTCCTCTTGTGGATGATCCCAACCCACCTAGCTCTCACAAATTTGAAAAAGGAAACACTAGTCTGAAACAACCCTTTTTATATATTGGCAAAAGTTTGCCAAAAAGTGATTTAAAAAGTTTGAAAATAAAAAATTAAGTGGTTTCAATTGCCAGAAGTCAGAAAATATAGTAAATTCATGATTTCTATAATTGATTTTCCATGTGTAGCCAAAAAATATAGAAGGATGATTAAAGATTTTTACTTCATATTTGGTTTACAGCCAGCTTTGGCTAAGGCTCCCTAAGGATGATAACAACTTTTTTTACAAATTCCTATGATTTACATATTCTACATGATTGCCACTTCGGCTACAAACAAAAAATCACGAGTGAACCACGAAATCCCAATTAATTTTTAATGTTCCTTCTAATTTTTTGCTTTCCTGCAGTGCCCTGGCGTGATTGCAGGTCTGCAGCAACGTTTTATTTTTCGAGAATTATTTTTCCAAATTGGCGAAATATTAGTGTTTTTCGAGTTTTTAAGTTGCCTAATTCCCCAAAAAATCCAAGTAAATTTTAAAACACTGATTGACATCCGAATTTTCATTAGGCAGCAAAAATTGCAGAATAATAATAATATTTTAAATCCTAATAATTTATTTTGCCAAACCTGGCTAAATCACCTGTTATCTAAGTTTCTTGATCGTAAGAATGCCATCCTTATTAGACTTATTGATGAGGTCCGAGCCTAGGGCAGACCTTCCAGAAATTCTCAGGCGCTCTTGCGAGCACCGGAGGGGGGTTGGAAATAGTTTTCAACCAGCAATTGACGCGTCTCGGATTCACCTCACTAACTGCGTCATTGCCCCAAGCGCAAAGATGCTGCTCACAGATCAAGGTGGGTGTTTTTATAGTTGGAGATAACTAGTGAGTGGGCAGAAGATATGGGGTAAATCATAACTCTCCCCAGCTCCACTGTCGAATGCCTGCCTCGCTTGTGCAACGAAGTATGAACATGCCTCTCCTCTGTCCGATTCTCCTGTTGATTTAGGATCGATCATAAAGCAACAGCGTGATTGTACCCATCATCATGCAGCATGATCATTTGTGCTTACTTCTTTCTTCATAATTTCTGGATTTTTAGGAGAGTTTTTTCTTGTCTTTCTTTCTTCACATTGTGTTTTGCAACTTGAGTTGTTGAACTAAGCTGCTGCTTCCACCTGCAGCTTGTTGAAGCAAACAATTGCGACACAATTGCTTCAGCTTGTTGTTACCAGCTGCTATGGCATAGCTCGAGTTTCTTAGATTTTTGTTCCAAGTTCCTGCTCTGCATTGATGGCTCAGCCTCTCGATCATGATGCGCCATGTAATCTGAATGGAAAACACCAAGCTGATCAATCACACAAAAATTCTGTCCCCCTAGCGCCTTAAGGTCTGGACCAGTGCTTTTTTAGGAATTTCTGTTTGTAGCCAAAGTGGCGAGCATCCCTGGGAAGATTAGCCAAACCTGGCTATAAACAAGAAATAAAATAAAAAACTTCAATCATCTATATTTTTGGCTACATGATAAAATCAAATATATGTTCATCTGGCTAACTTTACTTTTTTTTCCCTCACTTCTGGCAACTGAAAACATCCAGAATCATTTCTTTTTGAATTTTGAATTATTAGTTTCGCTTTTTGGCAAAATTCCACTAGTGTAAGACAGGGTTGCTCTGGGGTGGCAGACTATGTCATTCTCTTGACATGTGACACAATCTTTCAATGATGATCATACATTTGTAATAGTCACCAAAATCTCTCTTGAACAAGACTTTTTTCAATATTTGTTGAATCTACCACCCCAGACCTTAATGTCATGGAATGGTCTCACCCTTGCCCACATTATGTTAGGTGTGTCACCAAGCTCACCCTAATGGACTCACCTCATGCATTATCCAACATAATGGTCAAGGGCTAGACCATTCCATAGTAGTTTTAGCCTCTTATTTTGTGGGCCTAATTGGGGGTTTTACCATATGCTTTTTTGTTTTTTGCCACCCAACACTGCTTGGTACCACTACTAAGCAGTGTTGGGTGCTTCTTTGAATTTTTAAAGAACCGTCAGTTCCAGTTCTTTAAATATTTCAGATTCAAAGGACCACCAGTTCTGGTTCTTTGAAAAGAACTCAGAATCAAAGAATTTCTGGTTCTGGTTATTTCAGAAACCTCAAAGAATCAAGGGGTTTCATGAAAGAACTGAGAAAGAACCAGTGATTCTTTGGCTGATTCTTTGAAGTTGGAAACTAATTTGAGAACCTCACTTATTATACCAAAACCAGTTATTTGAAAATTTTGAGGACCGATAGGTAAGTGACTATATACCCAAGTTGATAACTGATGGGTATCTGTCCCTCATCCAAAGAACCACCAAACACTGGTACTAAGTAGGTGTAAGAGGCCCCTTGTACATGTAATGTGCCTCTTCCACTCCTTTTGCCTGTTTTAGGCGTTCTTATATGGTTTGCCTATGTTTGACTGTTACTTTGGGTAAGGCCTGCCCTGTGAGGACATTTTCTAAAATAAAGGGCCTATCTGAATGATGGGTAGGGCCTGGGGTGGGGGCCTTCCGCAAGTAAGGGGCCTAGGACTGGCATGGTAAATACACATAAAATATATTCCAAATTTCTAGAAAAGGTACTTGCATTTTGAAAACCAAAGTGCAGCCCAAACTTATTTGGATTTGCCTAAAAAATCCATGTACTTGCACTTTGGAAGACAAGTCTATTCTGAAGCTTGCCCTTGCTGAATGACAAAATAAAAAGTACACTGCATCATACTTGCATTTTGAAAAGCAAAAGTGGCACCAAAACTCTTGGATCTAAGAATCCAAGTACTTGCACATTACAAGACAAAACTTGAAAAACAGTTGTTGTCACAAAACTCATTGGTGTAAGAATCCAAAGTACTTGCACATTGCAAGACAGAACTCCAAAAACAGAAAGTGTCACAAAACTCATTGATGTATGAACCCAAGTACTCGCACACTGGAGCACAAAAACTGTTACAGTACTTACCACTTGCTAGGGTTAAAAGTGCAGATTGTGCAACAGATCCCAAATTGGAAACTCGCAATATGAATTGGCTTTATGTTTTCTGTCAGATTGTGGATATGGAATACAAGAACATCAAATATTAGGCCACCAATCCAATTCTTATGAGAATCTGACAGTGACTATTGGGTTCAAACAAAAAAATTTGTGAAAAAAAGTCATGAACAACCATGGCTTCTTCAATTGGAAACATTTGATGCACTTATGTAGGTAGCATTAGACAAGCTTGATTTTGACAATATGGGTTCTCAATAGATCATTGATATATGAAACACAACAAAAGAACAGAAGGATTTGATGAATTGATGACGATTGTTAGTTGATTGGATTGTGAGTCATGAACATTTGTTCATTTTTTCTAATTGAAATTGCGTTTACCAATCTCTTTTTAATCACAAGTAGTTTTCATTATCAACATGTCATTTACAGGAAATGCTTGTCACATGACTCCAGATTGTGCACATCATAATACTTCTTAACATCTTTGCCAGATGACTTTTACACATTTGTATGGACAAAGCTGAGGTTACCGAACATTCCAGAGGTCCCATCTCAAATCATGATCACCTTAAAAGATGACAAATCCCTGCAACATTTCACAAGATAGGCATCATATTCACCTCCATGTCAAGCAGCCACAATGCAGCTGGCCATCGCTCAAACTTCCACATCTCACAAAATCTCTTTCCATTCTAATCTTGTACTCACCACTTGTACTTTGCACTCATCACTTGAACCTTTCAATTTTATCATTGGTTTTTGGTATTAGAACAGAGGCTTTAAGTATCATATTGGGCAGAATCTTGATAGGTACAAATTGTTTAAATTCTTTTGTCATTTCCTCTTTGTTCTAATGCTTTATTGCAATAAAGTTTGGCAGGTAAATACACCAGTGTTTTGTGGTTCTTTTGATTTTGTTCATAACATCCAGTTTTTTGAAATTTTTTAGAATTACAGAACATCAGAATCAAAGAAAGCTCCAGTTCTCACTACTGTGGCAGCATATCATTGGACAAGAGTTCCCCAGTTATATCACGTATCTTGTTGGTTTGTTGAACCTCATAACCCACCCTCTTCTATGTCCCATAACCCATGAGCTTGGTGTTCCCATACAATCAGTTATGTTCAGTAACAAGCAAGAGCATGTTGGTTACCACAAATAGTCTCAACCCTCACAAACATCAACCATCCAATCACAGATCTGATGGTTGTTTAATTGTCAGTGTTGTAAATCATGGACCAGCAGGCTGATCTTGGATTAAGGTCACCTTAAGTGCCATTCATGCACTCAAATGGGTACAACTTTCTGTTCACGTAGTGAGGCATTTGATCCACCAATAGTGAGCCAATTTATAGTATTGTCATAGAACAGTTATCAAATGCAGAAAGACAAGCAAGGTCTTTGTGAAATGTACAAAAGAAGGCCTGTTTCCTTGGCCCTTTGGTGGTTTAAGGGCACAAGAATGAAGGTAGTAGCCCGACTGCCCTCGCCAAACAACCAACTCCCTAGTTAAGAAAAACCCATCTTGGGTTTAGCTGGATGAAATCCAAGTGAACACCGAATGGGTTTTGGATCAGTTTAGGAAAGAAAAAAAAAATTGGTTCAATATTTTTTTCCTTCCTTTTCCTTCCACCCCTACTAACCCCTACCTATTAAACCTAAATATTAAGCCAAATCTATTAGTAACGTCTACTTCTCATTTCTTCTTCTTTTTCTTTTGGTTGGTGGTTTCTTTATAATAGCAACATGGTGGATGTGCAAAGGTGCAAAATGCAACATCATCAAGAGCAAAGCAAGGCTACATAATAACATCATCAGGAGCAATGCAACACAACAACAAGAACAACATGGCACAACAATGAGATCATCATGCGTAGCACAAGGTGCGTGGGGTTGCATAACAGCAACAAGCTTGCAAGGTCATCACACTAGCAAGTAAACATGAGTCCTTCTATTGTTTTTTTTGTTTTGTGAGGAAGAAAATGTGGGGAAGAGGAAGGGAAGGGAGAGGAGGGGTTAGGAGATAAGAGGAACCCCCACGGAAGGGGGAAAAAAAAAGGAAAAACCACCTCTTTTTTCTTTTCTTTTTTTGTTATGTTTTTCTTTTCTTCTTTTTGTTTTTTTTGTCCTTTTTGTTCTTTCTATTTTTCTTGATTTTCTTTTTTTTATTTCTGTTAATTTCTTCTTTCTTTTTATTTCTCTTTTCATTTTCTATTTTCTTCTGTTCAATTTTTTTTTTCCTTGTTTCTTTGTAGTTCTCTTGACTTTTTCTATATATGTATATATATATTTATTTATTTATTTATATTTTTTTCAATTTGTCGGTTTTTATTCTTTATTCTTATTTCCTTTTTTTTAATGTTATTCTTATTTTTCTTTTTTTTGTGTTTATTTTTATCTTCTTTTTT
>Ga0209208_10004228_pt1 | contig 20448 bp, 18 predicted proteins | sample S1TSphfallax_3_FD_187694 | JGI IMG/M metagenome (GOLD analysis project Ga0209208, IMG submission 187694) | Host-associated microbial communities from peat moss isolated from Minnesota, USA - S1T2_Fd - Sphagnum fallax MG (SPAdes) (version 2) | ecosystem: Host-associated > Plants > Peat moss >...
AAAAAAAAAAAAAAACATTTATATATGTTGTATAAAATACAAGGAGAGGTGGTGGCCCCCAATGCATATAAAAATTAAGGTATCTACTAGGTGAACATAAATGTGACATTTCATCACATTTTTAACATCTTAGTGGCCCTTTGTTATATGTAAATTAACCAAAAAGATATTCAAAAAATGCATGTATATCATCCTTTAAAATAATAATAATTGATCATGTTTAAATGAAACAAATGTCTAGTGTTGTGGACAAGTATTTCTTCAAAAAAAAATGTCCACAACACCACATTATTTTAATTCCACAAAAATCTCTGGTTTGCATTTAACCTTCTTATTTTGGGTTACAAGATTTGTTTTTTAATTTTCTAGTTTTCACATGGTTGCTTGTTGTTAACATTTGGTACATTCCAACTTAACATTTTGGACAATATTTTTGAGCCACTCAAGCAAATTGACACCTTTTTTGTGTTCATGTAGGTCCTTGATTTGTGTGTGATTTAGCAAAGGCCAAAGATGTTTTGATTTAAGAACCAAAAACTAAATTTTCTAACCCATGGTGTCAGGGATGCTCTTGGGATTGTGTATCATTAATATTGGTTGTAGTTGAATCATGAGACATCATTTTCCAAACATCTTGAAGATATTAAATCAACTTTTTGTTGTGGCAAAACCTAGTGGGTGCATGGGCAAGCAATTAAAGTCTTTGAGCTCCTCAATGCTAGTGGTCTTGATTGTCAACAAAACAATGTTCAAGTTCACAATGAAGTCGAATGCACCATTATGTATGGTGCCCCCTTTTAACATTAACCCTCTAACCAAAATGTGGGACCTTCATGTAACATCTTGGATATTCATCTTTAGCTCCTTGAGGAAGAAAATTTGGTTTAATTCACAATGATGCAAATAAGTAGGCAATGAGGACTTAATTAAATATGTTTTACTACTTAAATTTTCATGAAGTCACAACTTTCCAATAGGCTCAATACTTTTTTATGTTCACTACCAACATTAATTTTTTATTTTTTTTTCAAGGTTGCTTAACTGGCTACACCTAGCTGGACAAGGTTTATAATGTGGCTATTTGTGAATTTCAAAAGTGGAATAAGTTGGCTAATTTGTTATTGTTTGGGTACTATGATTAGCTATCATGTTAAATCAAGAATGAGCTTTTGGAGACCAAACAAAATGTACATAACATACTTTGGTTATATGAATTAATCAAGGGGAGAAAACATTTGGCAAAAAACACATTACAATTGCATGTGTTGTTAAGGGAGTTGAACACCAGTCTCAAAAGACTTTGTTCATTTGCAAAAGTAGTGTGCTTGCACCCACCCACAACCCCACTCCAAGTTCCAACCCCATCCATATTAAGCAAAAAATAAAAATTGCAAATTACAACTCCAGAATCTAGAAGCACAAGTGCATGTTGGATTCACATTACATAAGACAATTCCAAAAACACCAAGTAACAATAGTAGAATTCAACCAAAATGTAATCATTCCGTTTGTCACACATGCAACTTGTAGTCATTCGTAACTATAAGACCAAATTTCAACTATTTTGATCTTTCTGACAACTATGATGCAACTATTGAAAATTTCATCCTATTGATTGGATTGATTTTAGGTCTATTTTCATCCATTAATAGGTTGATATGTCTCATTAATTGTAATAGTCACCAAATTAGTTGCATCCTAAAGGTATTTTGTGGTGACATAAGGATATATTTTTATGTATGTATTAAAATTATATATATATAGCTATTTGTGTATACATTAAAATACATGTGTATGTAAATTGTTCATATAATGAATTTCAAAATTAATATTTGAAGTTTGAAATTTGTTATTCACATCTAAAAATTGATATTTCAATTTTCATCCCAAAATTATTTGAATTTGAAACTTTATTCTGCATTAAATTTTTTTAAGTTTTAATTTAAAATCATTATCTGAGTCTGAAATTTATTATTCCAAATTTGAAACATTTTATTTGAGTCTAAAACTAAATATTTCAAATCTGAAAATTGATATTTAAATTCTGAAAATTTTATTTCAATCTGAAATTTGTTATTTCAAAAGTGAAAATGATATTTGAATTTATAAATTGTTATTTGAACTTGAAGTTTTGAATATGAATATTTAAAATTGTAAGTTGTATTTAAAAACATATGTTTTAAGTCTAAAATTATAATTCCAATCACAAAAAAAATACTTTAAAATTATAATTCATGTTTCAATTTTGAGATTTGGTACTAGAATTCTTTTTCTATTGAATTTGTAAAAACTGATTTGAATATGAAATTTATTATTTAACTCTAAAAATTGTTATTGGAATTATTTTAAAATTAATTATTCAGTTTAAGGAAAAAAATTATATTAAAAATTAGATATTTCATTCCTGAATTTTAAATTTTAAATCAAAAAAACATTTGATCAGAAAATTTATAATTCAATTCTGAAAACTGCTATTTTAATTCTTCAAAAAACATATTTGAATTTTAAATTTGATATTTCAATCTGAAACTTGCTATTTCAATTCTTTAAAACATTATTTGAATATAATTTTCTATTTTAATTCAAAAAGCTTATTTGATCTAAAATTTTATATTTGTGTTCTAAATTATTATTTTTGAATCTACAAATTAGTACTTCTCTTCAGAAAATTATTATTTGATCCTAAAAACGAACATTCTAATTTTGAAAAACATTATTCAAATATGAAATTGTATATTTCAACTCTGATTTTTTTAAATTAAAATATTAAACAACCATTTGATTTGAACCTTGAAATATCAATTCCAAATTATTATTTTTCATTCTCAAAATTAATTCTCGAATTCTGAAAATTATTAATTGAGTCTAAAAATGGACATTTCAATTTTGAATATTTGTATTAGAATCTGAAAATTGAGATTTGAATTCTGAATTTTTTGAATTTAAATTCAAAAAACTTATTTGATTTAAAATTTTATATTTGAACTCTAAATCATTATTTTCGAAAATAGAAATTAGTATTTCAATTTAGAAAAAGTTAATTGAGAGTAAACACTTGACATTTTGAGTTTGAATATGAAAATTGATATTTAAATTCTGAATTTTCTAATTTATATTTTAAGAAAAATCTTGTTTTTATAAACATTTCCCTACTGTTGACAAAAAATGGACACCGATAAAACAAAAAATTGCAAAAATACAAATAGGTAGCAACCTTTCCCATATCATCATAAGAATACAATTTCCTATCCAATTAACAATAACATAAGGTTTGACTCTCAATCATCTTGCATTCAATCCAAATGGTGTAACAAAACATGGCTTAACACATATTGGATTATCTTAGTCCATTTTAACGAACATTTTTAAAAAAAATTCCCATTATCACACAATTTTTTTCAAATAGATACTTTAGTATAAGAAGAAATGCATTGTTTAAAAACAATTGCACAATACAAAATAATAATTGTTTCTTTCAAATCTTATTGTAAAAAAACTATTGTTATACAATCTTTGAATACTTATTCTCTAAAATTAGATTTTCAAGACATTCTTAACAATTTGAATTTATTTGAATCACATATTTTTGTTTAAATGAAAAAAAATACCAAATATTCAAACAAATCAAGAAACTTATTACATTATTTCAAATAAATTCAAAATTCTTTCATGTTATGATCAACATGGCACAATGATATTGTATGATAAAAATATGCTCTTATCACATACATTCTCAAAAAAAAATTTAAGTGCTGAATTTCTTAATGGTTTTTTCAATAAAAGCACACAAAAAATTTGTACATAATTGCAATTTATAAACCACCTTAAATGAACACAATTTTTTTCATTTCCATTAAAAAAAACATAATTTATACCTACAAGTTCTCCAACCATAATAATTGGTGATTTTAACATAGACATGTTAACAAAAACAACTAAATCAATAAGATTACAAACTTATATGAATATGCATAATTTTCATATTGCATGTATTAAAAGCACAAGACCTAATAAAAGACAAATTGACCATATGTGGACCAATGCTTGAACACAACAATGTCATGTTGGAACAACACAAGCTTATTGGACAAATCATAACCCTAATTACTTTACATTTAGATTACTTAATTGTATTCTTCAACTTATTATACCAACCATTACCGAACAAATATTAAAATGAAAATAGACTCCAAAAAATATATCAAGTATCAAGCCATCTCATATCCATATTTTATTTGCATCTTCAAACATTGATCCACCAATTATTCATAAATTAAATTAAAATCAAATGATAATTTAAATCCTCAACAATGATTTCAAAATGTAATTATAAATGAAATAAATAATTATTTCATATCCCTATATTGGCAAGGCCCACATGTCACCCCACGCCTTGTTGGCCTTGCCTACCAAGGCAAGGATATTGTGTTTAGAGTGATTATACAATATAGGAGCTTAAGGGATTTTGGTCCCTAGGTAATAAATAATAGGTCTATTTTTATATGAGGATTTTTGAAAGATGATATTTTGACTTGTGTTGAAAATTGAGATTAGTTATAGAGTTATAATATCTTGAAGGATTTTGGTTTAATTTAAAATATTTTTCGAAGATTATAGTTTTGAATGGTGAAATATTTGAGTTTTGATAATTCTTCTAAATTTGCCTTAAGATACTTTTTAATGCAAATGGCAAGGCCACAATGCGACACACCCCTTGTTTCATTAGTGAACTACTACTCAGCACTAGGTGCCAATGTTGGTCTCATTGGCCCGATGATTTTGTAACCCTACGGTTTCTTGGATGAAAATGGATGAAAAGAAGTCATCTCAATTACAAAGAGTTATTATGCCTAGTAACTGGCTCTTGGTTGTGAGTTACTTAGTCCAAAGATTTCATCCAATTGCAACACAAGCACATGTGTTGGACTTTGGACTAAACTCAAGCACATGCACCACTATCCCACCTTCTAAACTTGGGATTTTTCCTTCACACCCCAAAACCCTAAATGTTTGCCACATGCAAAATATTAAAAATTACATATACCCTTTGAGTGCCCAAATAGAGAGCTCTTCAATGCCCAAATACTCACACATGTTTCATCAATTGCACGTACAAGATGTGCCAAAGGAGGGTGTGTCCTATATAATGTCACATGTCACACCCTTCATTCCTACCTCAACATATGTCACAACCTTATGTATGCATTATGTCATTATAAGTTTAAAGATTTAATCTAGGTTGAAATTTTTGTAAATAAGAAAAAAAAAAAATCTGAAATAGATGCATGCACACCAGTGTTTTTCTTTTTATATTTTTTTCAATTTTGTGATGTAGCCTAGGTGACAATTGTCCACAAAACAATTTAGCTAAATTGGGTCTATTAACAAAATATGAAAGGGAAAAAAAATTGTACATCCTTATATAATCTTTTGACTACCTACTTGAACCATGTATAGGAATTTGGCCATTTAAAAAAATATATATTATTTTTATTTTTAATTTGCCACAAAAAGTCCAAAAAAATGTGAAATATATGAGATGTGAAATATATTGCAAATGGTCTTGGGTACCTATATATCCAATATATTTTGTGATGTTTGATTTGCATGGACATGATCAATGTTTTGGGGGGGGGAGGGGGGGGCTGGGGTGTGTAAAATTTTGACCAAGGTGACAAAAATAAAATCCAGTGGGAAGGTTACAAAGGTTTTTTAAAAAAATTAAAAAAGCACCAAATTTGCCACATTTTGAGGGGAAAAACCATATTTTAAGTAGGATGTCCTTTCCCAAAGGACGTCCTTTTGACAAAGAAGCATTTTGAAAAAGAAATTTTGCTTTCATGTTCAACTTGTAACCACATTCCTCTTGTGGATGATCCCTAGTTCACCTCATACATCACAAAATTGAAAAAAAAAAAAAAAAAAAAAAAAAAAAAAACCCAACCGTAGACCAAATAAACATGTGATGTGACATTTTGTTGACAATGGAGTTTTTCATTTGGTCCCACATTTTTTGTAAAAATATTCACCAGTTTTTTTCTGGTTTGGTCACACATGTTTTTAGGAATTTTCACTAGATGTTTCTTTCCCATGTGAAATTCAATTTTTGAATGGAGTATTTCATGCAACCTTGCAAACGTAATTTATAAATAGACCAAATATTTGGAAATTGGACAAAGGAATAAGAAAAAAAAAAGAGGGAGAATTTATAAGACATCAAGTTAACTCAAACTAAATGTCAAAATTTCTCCATGTCAAAAACTAATCACTTGTAATAGGTTGGTCGTATTTCTTCATGTCAAAGACCGATTGTTTGCAATAGATCGGTCGTGGCAATGGGAGGTGTGTTTTGAAAGGTTAAAAGTTGAGAAGTAGCTAGGCCTACCATTTCATTCGGTCCCACATTATGAAAAATGTTCATTAAGTGTTAAATTGTGAAGTGTTAGTTCATTTGTTATGTGTAGTTTTTCATTTGGTCCCACATTTTGAGGAATGTTCACCAAGTGTTAAATTGTGAAATGCAAGTTCATTTTTCATGTGCAAATTTTTTATTTGGTCTAATTTTTTGAGGAATGTTCACTTGGTGTTTAATTGTGACGTGCGAATTCATTTTTTGTGTGCACTTTTTCATTTGGTCCCATGCTTTAAGGAATGTTCACTAGGTGTTTGATTGTGAGGTGCAACAAGTTCATTTTTTGTGTGCACTTTTTCATTTGGTGCCATGTTTTGAGGAATGTTCATTGGGTGGTGATACAATGTTTTCCAAGTGTAGTTAGGTTTGTGGTTTAGGGTGTAGTTAGGGTTTACAAGTCTTAGTTTACACATCAATTAGCATAGGTGGCTAAAATTTTGCTTGAGGTGGAGCCCACTTTGCGATATTCTAAAAACTAACTAGTGACTACGATGGTGAGTCCACAATTGCACATGTCCATAGACTTGTTACACCTGAAATAATCATGGTGGAAAGCAATTACAACATGTGAGTTCACAAGGGATTATTCTTGGTGACATGTGGGTTGGCAAGGGCACACATTTGGCTATGGTTAACACCAACAAGAGGGCTAATTTGTGCCTTCCACTAGATAATTAGCATTCAAATTTTTTGTTTTTGCACTTTGAAAATATGCAACGCACTTTGCTACAACTAAAAAAATGTCATGACTCATGAGCCCATATCAACTTTATGCAAAGGCATGGACTTTGGACAACAATAAATTCCATTGCAAACCAAAGGAATTGGATGGTGGACCTACTCAACATCATGGACAAAATAAAACCTTCAATGAAGGCCATCGATTGAACTCCAACACCATGGACAATAATGAATTCACAACAAATTTTTTTAAAATTGAAACTAGCTTGAACTTTGAAAAGGATTTGAACCCCAACCTTTAGAAGAGTTTTGCCCATCATAGCTCAAGGCTTAATTTGCACCCAAATCCAATTAAAATATAGACAACAAAAAAATGGAGAAAATTACGTCAAGTTTCAATTGAAGATGTAGAAAGTTTGATTAATGTAGATGTAAATCTAGAAGTGTGAAATGTGATCCAAATTAAACAATATAAGCTATATTCTAAATCATGCAATCTACTTCATGTGTTATGTATACATGCACAAAACATACCAAAATTTAATTTGAAAAGGACCATTGAAAACATATATAAAAACAATAATTTTCTCATGAATCCAGATTATCACATACAATCAACATGTTATAGGCACATTAAATTTCATGCACTTTTACCTTATTGATGACAAAGCTTGAAATAATCAGGATTTTGCATCAAGGTTTATAAATTAAGGTTATAGTAATCACAAGTATCAAAAACCCTAGGAGCTAACATGAAGCCAATGTTGTTTTTTTCTTTTGTATTTCAACATCTACCTCCTCCATGTATGTTATAAATCTCCTACTAAATTAAACCTTCTTTCATGCAAGCTGAGTTTGAAAATGAAAATAACAAACCTAAATAAACAAAAATTTAAAACATTATGCAACTAGGGAGTCTATATATCTCCAAAATTGTGGCACATAATGATTTGCCACCTAGAGTTATAGTCCAAAACATCTCAAAATATCTATAAGTTTAATGTGCTTGTTCCAATCCATGCAATAATAAAGTTTCCTTTGCCATTTGGTAATGGCTTATTCATTCGAAAAAATGATTGTATTATAAAACATGGTGCATAGATCCAAATGATTATTCAATCAATTTCACAACTTGTTTTTCATCAAACTAGTTGTGGTGAAATTTTATTATTTTCAACAAAACCAAGGACTTAGATAATAACAATTTCATCTAGTTTTATAAATTTAAGGAGCTTTATAGTTGAAGATGGTAGATGTAAAAAATTTGCACCAAAACCTAGTGTTTAGGTTCAAATCATTATCCTCCCACAAAACACTAGAAGAAAATTTCAATATATGACTAAATTTATGATTAATATTCTAATCATAAATGAAAAAAAACACTAGTAATGTTAAAGTTATTATAGATGAGTTGCTAAAAACAATAGTCATTTAGAATATGATGTGGCACATTTCATCCATTAGTCATAACAAACATGTGTGAAGTCATTAATGATAATTCAGTGATAATTTCATTATTTCTTATTACTACCAATTAAACTGAAAAACCTTGGGGACCTTTTTTTAAATAAAAATATGTATTATTTATAAGGTTTATTTTTATTTCAATTATTTTTAATTTCATTACTTTCCATCCTATCAATTGTTAACATGTGTTACCACTTAAATTAAGTTAAAAACCTAATTTAAGTGACTAAGTAAACCATTTGATCTACCTAGATTAAGCTTGCCTAGGTAAGCACTTAAATTAAGTAGTTTAAGCAAGTAAAGAATATTTAATCAATATTTCATCATCGACAATAACGAATGTCATTTGTGAAGCTTGATCCTTGGACCCCAAGGATAGAATTCAACTTAATTACCACCACACCACCCCACTTGTTGTGCAAATAATCTAGTGTTCATTCTATTTAAACCATATTTCATTTAAACATTACACAAAATCTCAAATTTGATAATTCATATTTTATTGATAATTTGTCCAAATGAAAAAAAATAAAAATTATTCATGAAGTTCCTTCAATAATGTACACAATTATGTAAGTTTTTTTTAAAAAATGTAAATTCATTTGAAAAATAAATTGATTTTTTTTATTGAATAACATTTCAATGGCCATTCATTGGAAAAAAAAAAATTCAAACACATGTTTGTAAATGGAAAAACCTTTGTGGTTGTTCCAATAAATGAAATATATCTTTCATATTTTAAATATTTCATTTGAATTAGAAATTTATATTATACAATTTTCCTTCCAATATATCATAATTATATTAATGATTTTTAATTTAGGCGTATGAATCCATATAAGTTATCCATGTGAAATATTTGTAAATGGATCATAAATCAATTATATATAAGTCGTGTTAAGTAAGATGTATTAATTTAATTTGAAAAATAGTAATCAATATTAAAATATTAAATAAAAAATTGAAATTATAAAATTCATTCATTTTAACACATAGGATTTGAAATAATATTTATGATTACATTCAATTATATAGTGATTTAAGACATACAATCATTGATTTCATGGTTGCAACAGACATAATTCCTTTCAATGAAACTATTTCAAAATTATGAGCCATCGTTATCTAGGAAAAATATGTTTACAAATGAAAAGTTTAAACTAATAAATATGTAGGCATAAATTTGCAACAATCACCCACTTATGAAGGACATAGAAAGTTTGTTTTAACACATTTATGTGAACATGAAAATTTTGCTAGCTCAAAATTGTGAATAAATGACACCCAAGGTAGTCATACCTTCATGAAGTAAGGTTCAAGTATGAAGACAAGGCTTTGAGTTACCCCCTCATGTTCTTCTTTCACCTTGTTAAATAGCGTTGTTGAAAGCAACCTTGGTGAAAGGAAATGAATCTTCAATGCCATCAACAATAAATTGGTAGATAATGTATGTATATCCATCAAATGAAAACAAAAGGTACATAACATCCTTTCCACCATTCATGTTAGAAAACTAATTCATGGTGGAGGTTTTCATTGGTTAAGGTGTCAATGGAATTGGAGTTGTAAAAAAATGGAGCTTAAAACTTGACATATGGATCACAATAAACTCAATAAAGCTCCTATTGGGTTAATTTCACAAAATCCGCAAAATCACACACAAGGACGTCTTTGCCTTGTGTAATTTTAATCAACCTATGAAAATAATTAAGCAAGAAAATAATGCAAGGAAACCTTTGAAAATAAAATGATGTCACATAAAACATTCAAGTTCTTCAATGCAACCTCACTTTTTGCATTTTCAAAGTGCATTTTGACAATGAAAATTTTGTATTTTCCATATACCCATTTCATTAGAGAAAACATGGAGATTTACCTTGTTTTGACAAGCTTGTTGCCTTTGGTGTTAAAAAAATTAACAAGCTTGAAAAACTCCACAATTTTCTTAGGGTTGTGAAAAAAAAATACAAACATTGAAAAATATTTTTTATTGGTGCACAATTTAGTTATGATAAGCTAACCATTATCAAATTGGTTTTATGAGCAAATCAATGAATGTTGTTTTAAAAAGGGGTAACCTTTTCCTTGAACTACAACATTGCACATGTTTGATTGCCTTGGAAAACATTGTTCCCAACACACCCCATATCGACCAATTTCCCACCCAATTTTTCTAACCTTAAACAACTAAACTTAAATGAACATTTCAACATTAGAAAAATAATTGTTATTAAATGTGTCAAAAACATCAATTGTTTTTATAAAAAGAAGGATACACTAATTGTTATGAAGGCATGAGTAGCAAATGTGGCTTTTGTAGCCTTTGACAACATAAAATGCATGAACTTTGCCATGCCCTAACCAAAGTTATCACACTAATGTTTTTGGAAAGGTTCTTCACCTACAACAATTGCACCAAAGGCTTAATGTGTTTAGCACTAGGAAGTTCAATGACAAGTCTTGGGAATCGGAATCTTGGGTTTTTAAGTTCTAACTTCTAGGGACCAAGTTCACAAATTACAACAAGTTTAGGCCTTGAACATCGATTAAAAGGCTTCTAATTGCCACATCCTTCTCTTTAATTGCACTTTTATTTTGTTCTACTACAAGTTGCTTTGTGCAATAGATTTAAGGTTGAAATTTTAGATTTAGGGTTTCAATTTTCAATTTTTTGTCATTGACCAATTTTTCATTATCATATTGTTTTCTTATTTGGTACAATTTAGAACCACCATACACACCAATAACTACATGCATCATCCATCACCCCTTTCCAAATGCTAAAAAATGTTATATTTAAGCATTTTTTCCCTCTCTCCTTACCCCATCAAGGTGAGGCCATCCATCAACTTTCTCATAGTCATCACCTTTGTTGTTTTATTTTATGTTAACTTGCCCATCATCGTGTGTGATTTAACTATTAAAGATCCAACAATAGGACACCTTAATAAAAGGAAATGTTATGAAAAAACAAAAAAAAATCAAGCTAGTTGGATTGCCTATTTGCCCTTGGCTAAAAATGTCATCAATGATAAGAGCTCAATCCATCAAATTTGGTGTAAGATTTGCACCCATGTGGAAGGGAGAGAAAGTCCTTGACTCCAAAGTTAGACATTTTGCTTCACACATTTGCCACCAAAAATGCAAGTTCTAAATGCTTGGAATTGATGCAAGTTCTTAATATTACAACAAGGACTTAGTGCATGCAAAAAATGAATAAGCATACACTACTCATGACTAGCCTTTTATCCTCGACAAGCTTTTGGCTAATATCCCCATTAAACGTAAATGTAAATATGTTCAATTTGTTGTGATCTTCCACCTTTTTACTTATGAACATCCCATGATTTTGCAAAATATGAGAGCCAAAAACCAAGATGAAGCTTCCTCATTTCTTCATTGTTGAATCTTGAGTTTTCTCAATAGGTTGTAATGGGTTGCTTGAGTCTTGACTTTCAAGTGATTGAAGAGTATTGAAAACAAAATCATATTTGAGTTACAAAAAAAACTTGAAAGGGCCTTCAAGTTTTGAGTTGAAAACTACAAAATACTTGTGAATATGGAGTTTAGAATTGCAACCTTGTAGTGTGCTTGTGCACAACAACAAAATCAAACTGATCCAATAGTGATTTTCAAGATGTTGAATTTGAATCAAGTAGTAATAACCTTCAACTTTGAGCAATTTATTGGCAACTTGGCCATTTGCAATCTCAAGTTGAATCCCCATCTCATATGTTGTACCTTCCCACATTTCCAACTTGCCCCCACAAGATCCAAGTTCTAACCCTAAACTATAATCTTTTAGAATGATTCAACCACAAATTTCCAAAAACAATGTTACAATTTGAGAACACAAACAACAAATATGATTTTGATTCTACAATTATTCGCCTTATTTGTAACCAACCTAGTAATATCATTGGAGGTCTTTGTGCAAAACAAGCTATGGCATATAAAACCCCTATTCACATAAAAAATGTTGATGAATTTTGGGTATGCTTTGTTCATTAGGTGTTGATGAATTGTTTTCAGAGGAAGAAGTCATGATGGCAAGGAGCTCCACAACAATGGCAACTCTCTTCACAAATTGGCAATGATGAGAGGAAAGAGAGTAGCAATGACTAGGTTTAGGGTTTCAAGAAGGTGATGATGTTGCCACTTGGCAACCCACTGGTTTAGGCAAACTAATATAAAAAATGATATTTGATGGATATCACTGTGGGTGATATTCGAGATGCCGGATATCACCCATCATGATATTTGGCACCTCGATATTTGGAAACTATGTTGGATATAAAAAATGTTAATATCCTACCCGGATATCAAATTTGAGGGCGGATATCAAGATTAGTAATTATTAAGTAGGTTAGATTACTAATTAGTTTAGGTTTGTAATACTAGTTTTTTTTTTTTGAATTTTTCTGATGCATTTTGAGAAGAATCCCTAGACAATTTTTAAATTGTTCTGGGGACACATTTTCAGAGGTCTCTTCAAAGTTGTAGTCAGTACTAATTAATATTGTGGCTATACTTTCTTGAAAAATTAATTTATGATTTTTTTTCTAAGTTTTTTAAGAAAAAAATATTTGGGACAAAATATTCCCTTAAAAAAAAGGATGTTGGCTTTTGGAGATTTTCCACCCAAAAAAAAAGAGACTAGCACCCAGCATAATTGCCAAGCAAATATTTGATAACCGCCAACAGATATCTCGTTTGAACCTTCAAAGAAAGGTGAGATCCATTAGCTCTACACCTTTGTAACACATCTGTTCAAAATGTTCAAGAACTTTGTTGCCATGCCCATGCACGGCAACTCCCGAAAGTATGGCATTCCAAGAGACCACATTTCATGACAGCATCATGTTCAACAGTTTCAGCTCACTGATTGCCACAACTCACTCCCAGTCAGAGAAGAAAACAATTAAGAGTTCTGCATGTAACGAAGTCACCTAAAAAAACTGTTTGCCCCTTTACCAAATTTGAAGTTCAGATGCCACAGTAAAAACACCCTAAATTACTCAGATGACATTGAAGTTCTCAAGGCAATTGAAGGTTTTATCTGCTTTAAAGAGCTACAATTTGCAACAATTTGAAAAGGCTAACAGTAACTTTACTTGTGAGCATTATGGTCACAAATAGGCATCAAGACAAGCTTCAGGAGCTGACCACTGTGAAGCATTGTGGCAGGTGAACCATTTGGATACTGAACTTGTATGAAATCATCTGCAAATACCTTGAATCATCTTACATGTCGCTATATTGAGCTAGACTCAAAAATGGGAAAGATACATCCCTAACAACTTGTGACACATACTGCTTGAAAAAGAAGTGCAGGCAGAACACTTGACTCTTACAACGGTCACTTGTGGGAGTGTCATTGAACTTAATTGACATGCTCATGACCTGTATATGGCTCTCGGCAAGTTACAAACACCATTGATCCAGAAACTGAAAGATTACTCCTGTACTGCCTGTATTTGTTGCTGTTTAGGCATTGAAACCTTGACCTTCATCTTCACCTGCTGCTTAGGTAATGTGAGACCAGGCTCTGCAACCATAGCACCAGGGGCCTTCACCAGATGAATGTTTTGCTCAAGCTCCACTGCTGCCTCTTTCCTCTCCTGGGATTTCTTGCCCTTCATCCTGTTATACCAGAGTGCCACAAATATGTCAACTTCATTAGCAAATATGGAAGCTTGAGAGTTTGCAAGTGGTGATAGTTCAAGACAGTGTTTTGTCGTGTTATGAGCAGCAAATGTGTGGATAAACTGCCCCAGCACTAAGTGAAAGATACAAGCAACCAACCTGCTCTCCCAGAACTTGGATTCTCGCTTTTCACGGACTTCCTCAATTTTCTTGATTGCATTTAGTGTCTGGTCCACCAGATCCCTATTATACCTCTCAGGCCTGTTCCTTCTCCTCTCAAACTCAAATGTTGTGTCCTGCACAAGTAGCCCGCACAATTCACATCAGAGAATCAGTCACTGTGTGACAATCAGATGTCCAAGCTCCCAATTTCCAAACAAGAAAACTGAACAAGTAGCATAAAACTCAAAACTCCATACCATACAAACAAGTGAAACAAGGCATCGTTACACACAAAAACAAACAAACCAGTTTAAATTGGAAGTGGAAATGCCTCTCTGCTTCTTGAAAAAGCAAACATACCAGCTGCCCATACTATTGCCTACTATATTGCTACGTCCCCTAAGACTTGTGGCCAGAAAAAAATCTGCAGAGAAAGGGAGGCAACCTGTGTTAGCTCTTTGCCATGAAGCTTTCTGTAAGCCTTTGTCCATTTCACTTTCCTTGGGTTCCTCTTCATCTTGAAATTCTTGTGACATTTTGACCTGCAAAATCTAAACACCTGCCGAACAGAAAAGAAAAAAACACACCACAGAACTCACTGCTTTATTTCCTTCATAGATCAGCAAGTATAAAGAACACAGAAACTCCAAGCATAAGAAGATCTTTCAAAGGCTGCTGCTCTCCACATGCCAAAGCCAAAAAAAAACACAGGACATTATTCACAAACTGCTTCCACCAAGAAGACACGGAAAATCCATCAAACCCTAAAGAGAGAAAAAGAAACGCAGATAAAATGGTTAAACTGAAGCACGAGCACAGTCCCGAGAACCAACTTGGAGATAGAGAGACGATGGTGATAACGACAATAACAACAACAAAAACAACAAGACAAGTGGCAAGATGAGACAAAGAAAATGGTTGACCTTGGCATCGTTGCGCACAAATTGAATACCATGCCCTGGATACACTGTCGAAGAGCAAAACCAGCACTTCTCCAACCTCATTGTTGCTCGCTCTTTCTTTCCTCCTTCAGCTTATGCGTCTCTTCCTTCTCTCCCGTTCTGGAACTTCGCATTCGAACACACCTCCAGATCCCAGATGCAACAACTCCCGATCTGACCGCCGCCCGCACGCACACACTCGCACGCGCAGGTCACGAATTAGGGTTTGGAGCTTCGAGGATTGGAACCCTAGGAGCAAGGGTTTCGAGAGCCTCGAGGGCTGAAACCCTACAACTCTGAAAACCGTCCGATCATCACATCTGACGATTCTGAAGGGATTTAGGGTTAGCAGAAGGGTCCTGAAGGGTTTTAGGGTTAGCACAAGGGGAAGGGTGGAGGCACGAGGGCGGGGTTGGTTGTTAGAACTTTCTCTTCCTTAACAACAACAATTCTCAGTGAAGCTCGGATCTGAACACAACGGCAGTTGGCGATCGCTGTGTGAGGAGCTCTCAATATTCGTCATGAAGGTATGTGATGTTTCGCTCACGCTTTGTGTGTGTTTTTCCCTTTCGTTTTATTGTGGGTTTTGTATCTTTTTCTGTTTTGGAGCTCAGATTTCACCAGATCTTTGACGCCTTGTTTTGGGTGCTTTGTCGCCGATTTTTTCTACTCGGATCTCGTCCTGGGTCCTTTTTTTCCCTGTTTTTTCCCCCTCTCTTTCTGCTGCACAATTTGTTGTTGGTTAGTTATATTTGTCTGCTTTTTTTTGGGGGGGGGGTGTGGGAAGCCTACTGTTAGTTTGTGGAAATGTTTGTTGTCACCGTAGCTGCTGTTTCTTGTCTTCTCCTAACTGTTTTGTGAACTTTTTCTCGTCTTTTAACGGCACATTTGCGGGGTTTTTCTTGTACATCTGTTCTGTTAGGGAGGAATTGGAAATGGACCTAGGGTATGTGTTAGATATGGGACTGATGTTAGATGCATGGGCTCTTTGTGTTCTCTCTGTAAATTCCCATGCCGAATTGCGATTTGTTCGCTGGTTTGGATGTTGGCATTGCTGCTAGTTCCCTCTCTTTTCCTTCTGTGATGTACACCTATCTCTCCAGCAACAGTGACGAAAGGAGAAGAGGCATTTGAGGACCTTACTGGCTTTTAGTGTGTGAAGTCTGGCCCTAGGGAGAGGAGTGGTAGAAGAAAACGATGTCATGTCCCAGGGTTTTAGTGAGCTCATGATTGTTCTGGATGTTTTTTTTCCCCACATCAAAAGAACTTCCTTCAAAGCTTAGTAATCAAATTGCGTTCTGTTGCAGCTCAATATTGCAAACCCCACAACGGGGTGTCAAAAGAAGGTTGAGATTGATGACGACTCAAAACTGTATGTACAATTTTTCCTCCCACTGTCCCTTTTGTCTTTAGAATATGTTATTTAGAGGATGCAAATCTCAGTTGTATGCAAGGAGGTGTGTCTGAAATGAGAATTGTTGGGTTTTGGGGTTCAGCCGCACATTTTATGATAGGCGATTGGCTCAGGAGGTCAGTGGAGATAATCTCGGAGATGTGAGTTCCCATAATCTGCACTATCCTTGCAGTTTCATCAATCAATTTTATTTTCCTTTTGGAGCATACTGACCAAAATTGTCTTCTAGAATGTCCAGATCAGTACTTACAATTTGGCTCCTTTACTGATGTTAGCAGTTTTCTGCAGGAGTTCAAGGGTTATGTGTTCAAGATTATGGGAGGCTGTGACAAGCAGGGCTTCCCCATGAAGCAGGGTGTTCTTACACAAGGACGTGTGCGGATTTTGATGCACCGAGGTATGCTCCTCCTTGCCTTGTAGACCTGAGTCCTGGAGGTTGGTAGCTCGTTATGGTATTTGGAGAATTGTCCTTATATTGTTGACATACTTCAAGGACGAATGATAACCTTGACTGGGCTTTAGGTTATGAGATTGGCATATTATTCATGGTTTATCTCATGCTATTTTTGTGTTCTGTAGGTACGCCTTGCTTCCGAGGATATGGAAGGCGTGATGGAGAGCGCCGCCGCAAGTCTGTGAGGGGATGCATTGTCAGTCCTGACCTGTCGGTCTTGAACTTGGTCATTGTCAAGCAGGGTAATCGTCTTGTGCTGTTTGGCAATGTTTTATAGCTTGGCTTTGCTGCTGGTCAGAGGATAACCTCACTTGGGTTCATGAAGAGAGCAAAACTTTTAGGCCAGGAGAAATGGGTTCTGTACAACCAGGATGATAGGATTACTACTAGAATTGCAAGACAAATGTGAGAGTGGGTCCTGTGTTGATTGTGTCTCGTCCAGGGTTTTTTCAAGGATTCTAAGACTTTGCATTGTTTTGCATGTGCTTTATGCCAGGTGACAACCCTCTTCCAGGCCTGACGGATAAGGAGATGCCAAGAATGAGGGGACCCAAGCGGGCCACCAAGATTCGCAAACTCTTCAACCTTTCCAAGGATGATGATGTGAGGAAATATGTGAACACTTATCGCCGCACCTTTGTCTCTTCCACAGGTAATGCCCTCCTTATTTTTTGAGCCTGGTCATTGTCTCTAGAGCTCTCTGTATGAATAACCAGATAGTCCATAGATGCTGCTCCATAGTAACAGTTTCTTGTTAAATGTGGCAGGGAAAAAGAGGAGCAAGGCTCCCAAGATCCAGAGGCTTGTAACACCTCTCACCTTGCAGAGGAAACGCCGCAGAATTGCAATCAAGAGGAAGAGGATTGTCAAGGCCAAGACAGAAGCAGCTGAATACCAAAAGTTGTTGGCGTTGCGGCTTAAGGAGCAGCGTGAGCACCGCAGTGAGAGTTTGGCGAAGAAGCGGGCCTCTCGTGCCTCAGTTGCTTCCAAGGCAGATGTCTGAGCATGGATAATCAGTTCACAAGTTGCTCCTCTTATTACAACATATCTAATGAAGAGTCAAATTTAGGTCTTCTTTCTTGGATGACGGCATTGAGCAAACATATGTTCTTGAGACAGAATTTGATCTAATTCAATACTGGTGCTCTTTGAGAACCATAGTTTTGTGTGCTGCAAGAGGGGATAATGCATTACGTCTCTGGGTTTTTGGGGTTTGGAAAATGAGTTTCTCTCTGAAAGGCCTTACTGCCATTCTGTTTTTCAATGAACTTGTTACAGAATGTTGCAGAAATAATAGGGAGTAAATTTTTCTTTATGAGCAAAGCTGTATGGTTTAGTTGGACATCGAGAGTTAAAAGTTCAGGAGTTTTTCCATTACCAAGCTGACCTACTGCTTTGATTGTAGATCCACTGTTGGTCAGCAAGAACTGAAATGAAATGGCATGTAATATCTAGCCTGAGTTTTTGGTAGTTTTATATGTGGCCTGATTTATCAACTTGTGGACTGATGTGCAATAGCTTCTTCTAGGGGGAACCAGAGTTCTTCAGCACACACAAGCGCTTTTCACCAACTGAATCCTTTAGAGCCTGAAATGTTTTTCTTCTGTTCTCATCAAGTCTGGCTGAGGTCATTCTCAATTACCACCAGTTTTGGATGTCTTAAGAAAAAAGAGAAAAACATCAATGGGTTTTTATGCTCAACTACTACTTTGCCAGTTTTGGATGTAGCACAAACACTCTGAATACCCCCAATGGTTGATAGTTACACTTGGTGCCTGTTCCTCAAAACTGGAGTGTAAACAAGCTCTGGTGAATACTTTGAAGTTCGACCACACTTCATAATTCACCTGGTGAACATTCCTCAGTACGAGGGTACAAATGAACTTTGGTGAACACTCAAAACATTCCTCATGGTTCACAAGAATATAAGGTAGGAGCATCAAAACCGCAACTGCACTGTAAACTGAGACCTAAGAAAGGTGCCAAAAACTGTGCATACATTTATCACCTGATGAACATTCCTCAAAATGTGAGTTCAATTGAAGTTTGAATACCATCCACTGGATGCCTGCAATTACTCAGTTATGGATGAACCTCAAAATGAGTTAGTATATGGTTTCACCTTGATAACCAATTAGGTAAGAAAGAGGACTCATATATAGGTAGATAGGTAAGAATCTAGATAACCACTAGATAAGTAGATAGTTTATACATAGGTAAGGGCTGTTTTTACCACCTACCTATTAACAACCTGCTAGTGAGTTGTTAGTAGGTAGGTAGTAAAAAAAAAAAGCAACTGAGCTAACCACCATGGTTAGCTTAGGGAACTGGAACCCAACAGAAAACTGTCTCCAGACCACTTACCATCATCCATCCTTCGTGGTGCGCTGGTGGGTGCTGGTTCACTATGGCCTGTTTTGTGGCTCTATACTCACTAGCAACAGCTGACCCACAGTTCACTAATTCTTTTGTTAGTTAAGTGCTAAAGTATCCATCCATCCAAAGAACCCAAAAACAGCTAACTCTCTTTCTTATTCATTTGTTTATTGGCCTTGCCTACCGAGGCAAGGATATTGTGTTTAGATTCATTACAGAGTATAGTAGCTTAAGGGATTTTTATAGGCCCCTAGGTAATAATAATAGGTCTATTTTTATATGAGGATTTTTGAAAGATGATACTTTGGCTTGTGTTGAAACTTGAGATTAGTTAGAAAGTTGTAATATCTTGAAGGATTTTGGTTTCTTTTAGAGGATTTTTTGGGAAGATTATATTTTTGCATGGTGAAAATTTTGAGTTTTCATAATTCTTCTTTTGCCTAAAGATACTTTTTAGTGCAAATGGCAAGGCCACAGTGTGACACACCCCTTGTTAAAATTTTTGGTGACTTCCATGACAGTCTAACACCCCCAAAGCACAAGGGTAGCTCAGAAAAAAAGAAAACCAAAAAAAAAAAAAGCCAAAACATTGCTAACTCTTTTGAAGGCGCAATTGATTGATACTGTGCATGTCCATGGTTAGTACATAGCTAACTGTTGTGAACACTCCGCACATACAATGGAAAAAGAGTAAACAATCTGCATACAACCATCTATCCTGCACAGTGCTGGTTCCACCTGGACCAAGCTGTTGATGCTCACCTTTGCAAGCTGGTTGGTTGGAGAAGAAGAATTTCTCAGTGGGGTTGCAGAGCTAGCTGGGTTCATTGACAATCAAAGAAGAATTTCTTTGTGTGGGGTGTAAAGCTGCTGGGTTCCTTGGAAAAGATGAATT
>Ga0209208_10004229_pt1 | contig 20443 bp, 19 predicted proteins | sample S1TSphfallax_3_FD_187694 | JGI IMG/M metagenome (GOLD analysis project Ga0209208, IMG submission 187694) | Host-associated microbial communities from peat moss isolated from Minnesota, USA - S1T2_Fd - Sphagnum fallax MG (SPAdes) (version 2) | ecosystem: Host-associated > Plants > Peat moss >...
GCCTATGCGGCGGCGCTCGGCGGCGTGGATGCCTTGGTGTTCGCGGGCGGCATCGGCGAGCATGCCGCGCCGATTCGGGCCCGGATTTGCGCGGGCCTCGAATTCCTCGGCATCGAACTCGATGCGCGCGCGAACACGACCGCGTCCGGCGATGCGGCGACCGTACTGATTTCGACGCCGGGGAGCCGTGTGCGGGTGCGCGTGATCCGCACCGATGAGGAAATCGTGATCGCCCGGCAAACCCGCGAGGTGCTGTCATGACCGAGCCCGCTGCGAATCCCGCGCTCGATGCGGAGTCGCTGCGCAAGATCGACGCGTATTGGCGCGCGGCCAATTATCTCGCGGTCGGCCAGATCTATCTGTGTGCAAATCCCTTGCTGCGCGAGCCGCTCGAACTCGCGCACATCAAACAGATGCTGCTCGGTCATTGGGGCACGACGCCGGGCCAGAACTTCATCTACACGCACTTGAATCGGGTCATCAAGCGCGACGATCTCGACATGATCTACCTGTCGGGCCCCGGTCACGGGGGACCTGCGGTCGTTGCCGGAACCTACCTCGAAGGCAGCTACAGCGAAATCTACCCGATCATCAGTCAGGATATCGCGGGCTTGCAGCGCCTCTTCAAGCAATTCTCGTTTCCCGGCGGCATTCCGAGCCACGCGTCGGCCGAGTGTCCCGGATCGATCCACGAGGGCGGTGAACTCGGCTACTCGCTGAGTCATGCATTCGGTGCGGTGTTCGACAACCCGTCGCTGATCGCCGCCTGCGTGATCGGCGATGGCGAGGCGGAAACGGGACCCTTGGCCACGGCCTGGCATTCGAACAAGTTTCTGAGCGCGGTCAGCGACGGCGCGGTCTTGCCGATCCTGCACTTGAACGGGTACAAGATCGCGAACCCGACCGTGCTCGCACGCATCCCGCGCGAGGAACTCGAACAGCTGCTGTGCGGCTACGGCTGGGAGCCGCATTTCGTGGTGGGCCATGAGCCCGCGCTCATGCACGAGGCGATGGCTGCGACGCTCGATCGCGTGATCGGCGAGATCCAGGCGATCCAGCACGCCGCGCGCACGCAGGGCGTGACGACGCGACCGCGCTGGCCGATGATCGTGCTGCAGTCGCCCAAAGGCTGGACCGGTCCCGAGATCGTCGACGGGCTGCCCAACGAGGGCTCGTTTCGCTCGCACCAAGTGCCCTTGACCGATCCCGCCCATCATCCGGAGCACTTGCGCCAGCTCGAGGTCTGGCTGCGCAGCTACCACGCCGAGGAGTTGTTCGATGCGGCCGGCCGGCTGCTACCCGAGCTCGCCGCGCTTGCGCCGGTCGGTACGCGGCGCATGGGCGCCAATCCGCATGCCAATGGCGGGTTGCTGTTGCGCGAGTTGGCGATGCCCGACTATGTCGATTACGCGGTCGACGTGCCGAACCCGGGCGTCTTGGGCGGCGGCGATACGCGGGTGCTCGCCAAGTTCCTGCGCGATGTCGTGCGCCGCAATCAAGAACCGCGCAACTTCCGGGTTTTCGGCCCGGACGAGACCATTTCGAACGGCTTGGAGGCCGTGTTCGAAGTCACGAACCGGCAATGGCAGGCGGCAACGCTGCCCGGGGATCAGTACCTGGCGCGGGTCGGCAGCGTCGTCGAGATGTTGAGCGAACACCAGTGCGAGGGCTGGCTCGAGGGCTATCTGCTCACGGGCCGCCACGGCTTGTTCAATTGCTACGAAGCCTTCATCCACATCGTCGATTCGATGTTCAACCAGCACGCCAAGTGGCTCAAGGTCACCGCACAGCTGCCCTGGCGACGCAAGATCGCCTCGCTGAACTATCTCTTGTCCTCGCACGTCTGGCGCCAGGATCACAACGGCTTCACCCACCAGGACCCCGGATTCCTCGATCAAGTCGTCAACAAGAAGTCCGAGGTAGTCCGGGTTTATTTGCCGCCGGATGCCAATTGTCTGTTGTCCGTCATGGACCATTGCCTGCGCAGCCGCCACTACGTCAACGTGGTCATCGCCGGCAAGCATCCGGCGCCGCAGTGGCTCAGCATCGGCCAGGCGATTGAACATTGTGCGGCCGGTATTGGCATCTGGCCCTGGGCCAGCAACGATCAGCAGGCGCCGCCCGACGTCGTTCTCGCCTGCGCCGGGGATGTCCCGACGCTCGAGATCCTGGCGGCCGTGACGATACTGCGTGAGCATCTGCCGCAGCTGCGGCTGCGGGTCGTCAATGTCGTCGATCTCATGAAACTGCAGCCGAGCAGCGAGCATCCGCATGGGCTCACGGATCGCGATTACGACTCGCTGTTTCCACCCGACCGGCCCACGATCTTCGCCTTTCATGGCTACCCGTGGCTGATCCACCGGCTCACGTACCGGCGCGCCAACCACGCCAACCTGCACGTGCGCGGCTACAAGGAAGAGGGCACGATCACGACCGCGTTCGACATGACGGTGCTCAACGAACTCGACCGCTTTCATCTGGTCATCGACGTCATCGACCGCTTGCCGGATCCGGGCAGTCCGGGGGCCTATCTCAAGCAGACCCTGCGTGACAAGCTGGTCGAACACACGCGTTACATTCGTGAACACGGTGCGGACATGCCGGAGATCCGCGACTGGACTTGGGCACGCGCGCCGCTATGATGCAGCGATGCGCAGCGAGCAGACCACGTCGAACCGCCGAGTCCCCTGGACTGCGCGCGAATTCTGTAGCGCGGCGATCGCCGCGCTCGCCTGGTTCGCACTCGCCTTGCAATTGCTGCTGACCCTGCAGAACCCGGCGCATCTGCCGGGCAATCTTGCGCTGCGCCTCAACGATCTGCTCAGCTATTTCACGATCTGGACGAATTTCCTGATCGCCGCAATCCTGAGCGTCGTGCTCGGCGCGCCCGGCTCGCGCTTCGCACGCCGCCTGGGCACGCCGGAATTCCTGACCGGCGTCGCGGTCGCGATTTCCTTTGTGTCGCTCGCGTATGAACTCCTGCTGCGCGGGCTGTGGAAGCCGCTCGGCTGGTACTGGGTAGCCGATACGCTGTTCCACGATGTCGTCCCCTTGGCCTTCGTCGCCATGTGGTTCGTGTTCGTGCCGAAAGGCAGCCTCGGCCTGCGGGATCTGCCCGGTTGGCTGATCTATCCCAGCGTGTACTTGGTCTATGCGTTGCTGCGCGGCGCCGTGATCGGCCGCTATCCCTATCCCTTCCTCGACGTTACCGGCATCGGCTATGCCCATACGGCCATCAACGCCGCCGGACTGCTGCTGGTGTTGATCGTGCTCAGCGGCTTGTTTCTCGGTGTCGATCGCCTGCTCGGGCCGGCGCCGGCCCTGTCGCGCGCGACGAGCCGGCGATGAGACGCTGGGTAGGTTTCGGCCGGCTACTGGCCCCCTTATTCTTGCTCACCGCGTGTGCCGCCATGCCCCAAGATCCCATCAAGCCCGTCGCCCACGTCGATCTCGATCGATTCATGGGGCCTTGGTACGTGATCGCCAGCATTCCGACGTTCCTGGAAAAGGATGCCTACGACGCCGTCGAGTCCTACCAGTTGAACCCCGACGGGACGATTGCCACGACATTCACGTTCCGCAAGGGCGGCTTCGCTGGGCCGGTGAAGACCATGAAGCCGCACGGCTTCGTGCTCGACAAGACCAGCAATGCCCGCTGGGGAATGCAGTTCCTCTGGCCGATCAAAGCGCAATATTTGATCGCCTACCTGGACGAGGCCTATACCGAGACGATCATCGCCCGCGATCGACGCGACTACGTCTGGATCATGGCGCGCGCCCCGAGCTTGAGTCCCGCTGACTATGAGCGCCTGCGCGCGCGGGTCGGCGAAATGGGCTACGACACGAGTAAGCTGCGTCTCGTACCGCAACAGTGACGCATCCGCGAACTCGTCGCCGTCACGGACACGACCGGCGCCGGCCCAGCCGGGCACCTGCATCGTCTGCGAGTGCCCGCAAGCCGCCTGACGGCCGGGGGGTGCCGGTGCGGCCGCCGACGGGCTGCCGGTAGGGCGTCGATATCGGGCATAATCGCTCGATGACATTACCCAGCCCCACGCCGTCGCTCGCCGCGACCCCGAATCCGACCCAGACTCAGACCGCGCCTGCCGCCTGGCGCGGTGTATCCCTGGAAGCGGTCTTGTTCGATCTCGACGGCACCCTGCTCGATACGGCAGCCGACATCGCGTTGGCGCTCAATCGCGCGATCGGCGAATTCGGCTGGCCGCCCGTTGCCGCCGCTGCCACGAAGACGCTGATCGGCCGCGGCGCTCCGATGTTGGTTCAGCGCGCCGCCGAGTTGCAGGGCCGCAGCCTCGATCCAGCGACGCACGCGGCCATCGTCGAGCGCTTCTTTCATCATTACGGCGCCCTGCAACAGAACGACGAATCCGCCGCGAAGCCTTTTCCCGGCGCCGTCGAGGGGCTGCTCGCCGTGCACGCCGCGGGCCTGCGCACGGCCATCGTCACGAACAAGCAACAGCGCTTTGCGATCGCGCTCGCGCGGCGGCTGGGGCTCAGTCCCGGCGTCGACGTATATGTCGGCGGCGACAGCTGTGCACGACGCAAGCCGGATCCCATGCCCTTGGTGTTCGCCTGCGAGTCCTTGGGCGTGGCCCCTGCTCGGGCGCTCATGGTCGGCGACTCGATCAACGACGTGCAGGCCGCGCGCGGCGCCGGCATCCCGGTGATTTGCGTTCCCTACGGTTATAACGAGGGCATGGATCCCCGCAGCCTGCCGTGCGACCTTCTGATCGACAGCCTCGCCGAGTTGCCCGCCTTGTTGCTGGCGCCGGCCGTCGCGCGCTGAGGCGCCGCCATGGCCGCCGCAGCGCCCGCCGCCGAAATCGGTTCACTGGCACCGGACTTCACGCTGCCCGGTACCGACGGTGCCGTGCACTCGCTGCGCGCCCTCGCCGGGACGCGCGGCACCGTGGTCGCGTTCATTTGCAATCACTGTCCGTACGTCAAGGCGATCCTGCCGCGACTCGTGCGCGATGCCCGCGATCTCTTGGATCTCGGCGTGACGGTCATCGCGATCAACTCGAACGACACCGACGCTTACCCTGAGGACCGCTTCGAGCGCATGGTCGAACTCGCCCCCAGCCTGTCCTTTCCCTATCTCTACGATGCGACCCAGGCCGTCGCCCGTGCCTATGGTGCCGTCTGCACGCCGGATTTCTTCGGCTACGACGCCGCGCTGCGCCTGCAGTATCGCGGTCGTCTGGACGCGTCGCGCAAAGAGACGGCACCGGAAGGCACGACCAGGGAACTCTACGAGGCAATGCGTCTGGTCGCCGCGACCGGACGAGCGCCCGAGCAGCAACACGTTTGCATCGGTTGCTCGATCAAGTGGCGCGCGAGCGCATGAGCCTCGCGGCGCACGCGCCGGCGCAGCCGTCGGACCCAACGGGCATGGCGGACCCAACGGGCGTGGCGGACCCAACGGGCGTGGCGGACCCAACGAGCAGGGCGGACCGGGACCTGCGCCAGCGCGAGGTGGTCGAGGCGCTTGCGACCGTGTTGCCGCGTGCCGCGATCCTGTCCCGTCACGAGGACACGGTCGCCTACGAATGCGACGGCCTGACGGCTTATCGCGCCGCGCCGCTCGTGGTCGTGATCCCGGAAACCGAGGCGCAAGTCGCAGCCGTCCTCGCCGTCTGCCACCGGCTCGCGGTGCCCGTGGTCGCGCGCGGCGCCGGCACCGGCTTGTCCGGCGGCGCTCTGCCGCATCGCTGGGGCGTGAGCTTGTCGCTGGCCAAGTTCAATCGCATCCTCAACATCGATGCGTCGAGCTGCACCGCGGTCGTGCAGAGCGGCGTCCGCAATCTCGCGATCAGCGAGGCTGCGGCGCCCATGGGTCTCTATTACGCGCCCGACCCGAGCAGCCAGATCGCCTGCACGATCGGCGGCAACGTCGCCGAGAATTCCGGCGGCGTGCATTGCCTCAAGTATGGCTTGACCCTGCACAACGTGCTGCGCGTGCGTGGCTTTCTCGCCGACGGCGAGGCCGTGGAATTCGGCTCCGAAGCCCTCGATGCCCCGGGGCTCGATTTGCTGCCGTTGATCGTCGGCAGCGAAGGCATGCTCGCCGTGATCATCGAGGTGACCGTGCGGCTCACGCCCAAACCGCAGCTCGCCCGCTGCATCATGGCGAGCTTCGACGACGTCGAATCGGCCGGCGCGGCGGTTGCCAACGTGATCGCCCGTGGCATCATTCCGGCGGGTCTCGAGCTCATGGATCAGCCGATGACCGCGGTCGCCGAGGCGTTCGTGCACGCCGGCTACGATCTCGCGGCGGCCGCGATTCTGCTCTGCGAAAGTGACGGCACGGCCGCGGAGGTCGCCGAGGAAATCGAGCGCATGACCGCGGTGCTGACCGCGAGCGGCGCCTCGCGCATCGAAGTCAGCCACGACGAAGCGCAGCGCATACGCTTCTGGAGCGGCCGCAAGAATGCGTTTCCGGCTTCCGGCGGCATCAGCCCGGATTATATGTGCATGGATTCGACGATCCCGCGCAAGCGTCTCGCCGAGATGCTGCGCGCGATCGGCACGATGGCCGAGAAGTACGGCTTGCGCTGTGTCAATGTCTTTCATGCGGGCGACGGCAATCTGCATCCGCTGATCCTGTTCGACGCCAATGACGCCGAGCAATTGCATCGCTGCGAATTGTTCGGCGCGGAGATTCTCGAGGCGAGCGTGCGTCTCGGCGGCACCGTCACCGGGGAACACGGCGTCGGCGTCGAGAAATTGAACTCCATGTGCGTACAGTTCTCGCCCGCCGAACGCGACCATTTCTTCGCCATCAAGCGCGCTTTCGATCCCTTCGGTCTGCTCAATCCCGGCAAGGTCATCCCCACGCTGCAGCGCTGCGCCGAGTACGGCAAGATGCACGTTCATCGCGGCATGCTGCCGTTCGCCGATTTGCCGCGCTTCTGATGGCTCAGGGCGAAGCTGCCTTGCGGCGCTTGACCGAGCGGGTGCGCGCCGCGGCGGCCGGTGGCGAACAACTCGACATCCGCGGCGGCGGCACGAAGGCCTTCTATGCCGAAGTGCCGCACGGTGAGCCGCTGCCGCTCGCCGAACTGCGCGGCGTCAGCAACTACGAGCCGAGCGAACTCGTGGTCACTGTCCGGGCCGGCACGCCGCTCGCCGAGCTCGAAGCGCTGCTCGCGGACGCCGGCCAGTGCCTGCCCTTCGAGCCGCCGCGCTTCGCGCCCGGCGGTACCGTGGGCGGCATGGTGGCCGCCGGCTTGACCGGTCCGACGCGCGCCTACGTGGGTTCGTTGCGCGACTTCCTGCTCGGCGCGACCGTGATCGACGGCCGCGGCGAGATGCTGCATTTCGGCGGAGAAGTCATGAAAAACGTTGCCGGTTACGACGTCTCGCGCGTACTCGCCGGCTCTTGGGGCATCTTGGGCGTGATCTGCGAGGTGTCGCTCAAGGTGCTGCCGCGGGCCGTGGCGACGACGACGATCGTGTTCGATTGCAATGAGGCGCAGGCGCTCGCGCAACTGCTCGCCTGGAATTCCCAGGCCTTGCCGCTGCGTGCGAGTTCATGGCACGAAGATCGCTTGGCTCTCAGGCTCGCGGGCGCCGAGTCCGCGGTGCGCGAGGCCCTCGTTCGCTTGGGCGGCAGCCGGCTCGAGCCGGAGGCGGCGACGCGGTGGTGGCAGTCGCTGCGCGATCAACAGCACGATTTCTTTCAGCCCACGGCCGCCGAATTGACTGCAGGCGATAATCTCTGGCGCCTGTCGGTGCCCGCGCGCACTGCGCCGCTCGCCTTACCGGGCAGGCAATGGATCGAGTGGGGCGGTGCGCAGCGCTGGTGGCGCAGCACCGCGCCGGCCGCGCAGCTGCGCGAGGCGGCCGCGCGCGCCGGCGGCCATGCGACATTGGTGCGCGCGGCCGACAAGGCGGCCGGCGCGTTTGCCAGCCCGAGCGCGGCGATCCTGGCGCTCAATCGGCGCCTGAAGCTCGCCTTCGATCCAGCCCGTGTGTTCAATCGCGGCCGTCTCTATCCGGATGTTTGAGGCCGCCGCATGCAGACGAAACTGAGTCCGGAGTTCGCCGCTACGCCCGCAGGCCGCGAGGGCGAGGCGATCCTGCGCAAGTGCGTGCATTGTGGCTTCTGTAACGCGACTTGTCCGACCTACCAACTGCTCGGCGACGAACTCGACGGCCCGCGCGGCCGCATCTACTTGATCAAACAAGTGCTCGAGGGCGGCGAGGTCACGCGCAGCACGCAGCTGCACCTCGACCGCTGCCTCACCTGCCGTAACTGCGAGACAACCTGCCCCAGCGGGGTCGATTACGGCCACCTCGTCGACATCGGGCGGCAGATCGTCGATGCGCGTGTCGAACGGCCGGCGGCGGATCGGGCGCGACGCTGGGCGCTCAAGGAAGGCATCACCTCGGCGTTGTTTGCACCGCTGCTGCGCTTAGGGACGCGCCTGCGACCTTTGCTGCCGGCGGCACTGCGCCGCAAGCTGCCCGATGCCGCGAGCCCGGTCACGCGTGAGGCGCGCCGTCGGGCGGCGCTGTGGCCGACGCGCGCGCACGGCCGCAAGGTGTTTTTGCTCGCCGGCTGCGTCCAGCCCGCAATGCTGCCGAACGTCAACAGCGCGACCGCGCGCGTGCTCGATGCGGCGGGGATTCAATGTCAGCTCGCCAACGGCGCCGGCTGTTGCGGGGCGATCCGTTACCACTTGAGCGATCTCGACGGCGCGCTCGACGACATGCGCCGGAACATCGATGCGTGGTGGCCCGCGCTCGAGCGTGGCGAGGTCGAAGCGATCGTCAGCAACGCCTCGGGTTGCAGCGTCATGATCAAGGACTACGGGCATGCGCTGCGCCATGATCCGGCCTATGCGGACAAGGCCGCGCGCGTCAGCGCCGCGGCGCGCGACCTCTCGCAATGGCTGGAGGAACTGGTCCCGGCGCTGGGACCGCGTCTGCGGACCGCGAACGCACCCGCGCTGGTGTTTCATGCTCCGTGTACCTTGCAGCACGGGCTGGGCTTGCGCGGCCTCGTCGAGACGCACCTCGGCGCCTTGGGGTTTCAGATCCAGCCGCCTGCCACCGAGGCGCATTTGTGCTGCGGATCCGCGGGCACGTATTCGTTACTGCAGCCGGAAATCGCCCTGCAGCTGCGCGATCGCAAACTCGCGCAGCTCGCCGCGGTCGGCGCGCCGTGCATCGTCTCGGCCAACGTCGGCTGCATCCAGCATTTACAGAGCGGTACGAGCACGCCGGTGCGGCACTGGATCGAAATACTCGATGAAGCACTGATTTAGGGAACCACACGCTATCATGCGCGACGGATCGAGAGGAGTCCTTCCCATGCCATCCATTCGCTCCGGCGCATCGGCCAGTGCGCTGCTGGTCGCTGTTTTGTTTCTGCCCGCCGGGCTGCTCTGCGCCGCCGACGCGCCGCCTAGCCGGTTCGGCCCGGATGCGCCTGAACTCGCGCACTTGGGCGAGTTCGCTGTCGGTGTGCGCACGCTGCACCTCGTCGAGCCCGCACAAGCCGACGTGCTCGCATTCGATGCGGCGCGCGGCACGGCCCCGCTCCACGATCGGGCACTGACCGTGGATCTCTGGTATCCGGCACGCACGCGCGGCGGCGAGCGGCCGGCGAGCTACACCGCGGCCTTCCCCGCCGAACCGCCGGCGCCGCCCGCGAGCTTCACCGTGCCTGGGATCGCCGTACGTGACGCAAAACCCGCGGGCGGCGATTATCCCCTCGTGATCGTCTCGCACGGCTACAGCAACGATCCGGCGGCGATGACCTGGTTGACCGAGAACCTCGCCTCCAAGGGCTATGTGATTGCGGCGATTCGGCACGCGGATCCGTCGATCACCGATGCGGCCGGATTCCCCGAGCCGCTGTTGCGCCGTCCGCTCGATATCGCGTTCGTCGCGAAAGACTTGCAGGCGAGTCTCGCGGCCGAGCATCTGATCGACCCGACGCGTACCGCGCTCGTCGGTTATTCGATCGGCGGCTACGGGGTACTCACGGCCGGAGGCGCCGGACTCGATCCCGGTGGCAATGCCGTCAAGCTCGTGCCCGGTAAACTGCTGTTGCCCTATACGGCGGGCGGCGCAAATCGCGACGATGTGACGGTCAAGAACTTGCGTGCGATCGTCGCGATCTCACCGGCCGGTGGCGGCGCGCTCGCGGCTTGGGGTGCCGAGGGTCTGCGCACGATCCAGGCGCCGCTGCTGTTGATCGCCGGCAACCAAGATCATACGGTCGATTATCAGAGCGGCGCACGCGCGTTCTTCACGCAGGCCGTCGGCGCGCATCGCTACCTGCTGACGCTCAAGGAAGCCGGTCATTCGATCGGTTTGAACCCGGCGCCCGAGGCGATGCGTCAGCACCTTTGGGATCAGGATTGGTTCGAAGACCCGGTCTGGAGCAAGGAGCGCGTCAACGCGATCAACGCGCATTTCATCACGGCCTTTCTCGATCTGTACTTGAAGGACGATGGCGCTCGCGCGGCCTATCTGAACGTGGCTGTGCCTGAATCGGACGACGGTGTCTGGCCCGCCGCCGATACTGCGCCGTATGCCGCCTACAGTTCGGGAACTGGCAGCATCACCGTTTGGAAAGGCTTTCAGCGCAAGCATGCCGAGGGCCTCGAGTTGCTGCAAGCGCAGCCCGGCGCAGCCGCCGTGGCGGCCCCGAATGCGGACTGGGCACTCTTGAGCCGCTATCGCGAGGCAAACTCCTCGCTGCAGCCGGACGCGTCACGGATTGTCTTCATGGGTGATTCGATCACCGAGGCCTGGGCGCGAGAACCAACATTCAACGCGAATCCGCACTTCGTGGGGCGGGGCATCAGCGGACAGACGGCACAGCAGATGCTGGTACGCTTTCGCGCCGACGTCATCGATCTGAAGCCGGCCTTGGTTCATGTGATGGCCGGCACCAATGACGTCGCCGGTAACAACGGACCAGAAAGCGATGCCGACATAGAAGCGGCGATCTCTTCCATGGTCGAGTTGGCACGCGCCAACCAGATCAAGGTGGTGCTGGCGTCCATTCCTCCGGCGGCTGACTTCAATTGGCGCCCAGGACTCAAACCAATCCCCCGGATTCGCCGGCTCAATGCCTGGCTCAAAGCCTACGCCGACCAGGTCGGCATCGGCTACGTGGACTACTGGCCGGCGCTGGCAGCGGCAGATGGGTCCATGAAATCCGATTTATCCCCGGACGGCGTGCACCCGAACTCCGCGGGCTACCAAGCGATGCAGCCGCTGACTCTCGCGGCGATCCAGTCGGCCCTGGCGAACAAGTAGCGTGGGGTAGATTCTTCCCGAGCGCTGCCTCTATTTCTTTGCGCCGCCGCGCAACAGGCTGAGCGCGAGCAGCGCCGAGGCGAGCATCAGGAACAGACTCACCGCGTTGAGCACGGGCGTCGCGCCCTCGTGCATGCGCCCGTACATCATGACGGTCAGCGGCGAGTCCGCGCCGACCAGCATCAAGGTCGTGTTGAAATCGGCGAAGGACATCAGGAATGCGATCGCCGCCGAACCGAGCAGAGCCGGCCGCAGATAGGGCAGCATGATGCACCGAAACACGGCCGCCTTGGATGCACCGAGATTCCAGGCGGCCTCCTCGAGGCTGCGATCGAAGCGGCGCAGTCGCGCGGAAATCGTCAAGGTGGCGATGGTCGCGATGTAGGAGAACTGGCCCAGCACGACCAGCGGCAAACCGGGTCGCAGGAAATCCAGGTCCCAGGAGAACCAATCGTCGGCGAGGTCGGCGAGCCGGCTCGCGAACGCAAGGATGGAGATACCGAGGATCACGCCGGGTAGAACCAAGGGCGCGAGCATCATGATCGACAACGCGGCCTTGCCACGAAACCGTCCCCGCTCGATCAGAAATGCGTTGGTCGTGCCGACCAGCACCGCGAGCACCGTGACCCAGGCCGCGACCAGGCAGCTCGTCCAGATGCTCGTCAAGAGTTCGCTGTCCTGGAACAATCCGACGCGGTCCTTCGCAGCGTTGCCGACGAACCAGTCGAACGTGAAGCCGTGCCAGGGCGGCGCGGGGTAGGGCGCGTCGTTGAAGGCGAAGATCGCGACGATGAGCAACGGCAGGAATAGGAACGCGAGAAAGGCGACCAGATAAAACGCCGTTGCGGCCCGAAACCAAAGCGGACGAGGCAGGGACGGAATCATGTCCTTTGCATCACGTCGCCGAAGCGCTGGCCGCTCAAGCGCAGCCCGACGACGACGATCAGCGTCGACAGTGCAAGCAGCAGGAAGCCGAAGGCCGCGCCTTGCTCCCAATTGAAGCGGGTGATGAACTGCGTATAGATTTGTTCGGTGAACCACTGTGAGTTCTTGCCGCCGAGCAGCGTCGGCGTGAGGTAGTTGCCGAGCGTCAACATGAACACGACGATGCAGCCGGCCGTGATGCCCGGAGCCGCGTGCGGGATCACGATCGTCCGCAGCACCGTGAAGCCGTTGGCGCCGAGATCGTAAGCCGCCTCGATCAAGGCGTTGTCGAGGCTCTCGAGGCTCGAGATCAGAGGTACGAGCATGAACAGCAGCGAGGTGTAGACGAGTCCCACGAGGATCGTCGTATCGTGGTAGAGAAGCTCCACGGGCTCGGCCGTGATTCCCAGTTTCACGAGCAGTCCCGGCAGCACGCCCGATTCCCGCAGCAGGATCATCCAGCCGAGAGTGCGCACCGTCTCGCTGACCCAAAAAGGAATCAGGCAGACGATGAACAACAGCGAACTCGCACGGCCGCGCACCAGTTTCGCGATGATCCAGGCGATCGGAAAAGCCAGTATCAGTGTCAGCAGCGTGGCGAGCACCGACATCACGGCGGTGCGCACGAACACGTGCCAGTAGAGCGGCTCGCCGAAGAACGTGCGGTATTGCGCGAGGCTGAAGGTGTACTGGCGTGCGCCGACGCGCTCGCGGAACGACAGAATCGCGAGGTCGACGTGGGGCAACACGATCAGCAGGCCGAGCCAGAGCAGGGCGGGCGCGAGCAGCAGTCCGAGGCCGAGTTGCGCCTGCCAGGCCCGCCCTAGTTGCCCGGCCTGCCGGCGCGCGGCCTCAGTCATGCTGGCCGCTGCGTGCCGGAAAACACGCGGTCCGCTGCACATCGAAGCTGAACGCGATGCGCTCGCCGACGCGCAGATCCGCGAACTGGCCGGTCTGCGGCAGGGCGACGCGAAACTCGCGCCGCGTCTGCACTTCGCGCAGCAGCACGGCCGAGTTGGCGCCGTCGAACAGCAGACTCTCGACCTCGCCCGCGTTGTGGCCGTGGCCGGACGGCAAGTGCGCGGACTCGCGCGCGAGCAGGACGACTTCGGGCCGTACGAACGCCTCGACGAGATCGCCGGACCGCACGGCCGCGTGGCCTTGCACGCGAATCTTCCAGCCGTCCGCGGTCGTGACCTCGACGGTCTCGGCGTCGCCGCCGGTCGCACGGCCGATGATGCGGTTGTTCGCGCCGACGAAACTCGCGACGAACGGTGTCTGCGGCCGATAATAGAGGTCCTGCGGCGTACCCACCTGTTCGAATCGTCCCTGGCTCATCACCGCGACGTGATCGGAGAGCACCAGCGCTTCGGACTGATCGTGCGTGATGTAGACGAAGGTCGTGCCGAAGGCGGCCTGCAGCTGCTTGAGCTCGATCTTCATGTGCTCGCGCAATTTCAGATCGAGCGCGCCGAGCGGTTCGTCGAGCAGCAACAAGGTGGGCTCGAGCACGAGGCTGCGCGCAATCGCGACGCGCTGACGCTGGCCGCCCGAGAGCGCATCGACGCGTTTGTCGACCGCGGATGCGAGCCCGACGCGCTCCAGCATCGCGAGGCTGCGCTTGCGCCGTTCCGCCTTGGACTGGCCGCGGCGCGCGAGGCCGAATTCGACGTTCTCGCCGACCGACATCATCGGAAAGAGCGCGAGTTGTTGGAACACCATGTTGACGGGCCGTCGATTCGGCGCGACACCGCGCATGCTCTTGCCGCCGATCGCGATGTCGCCGCCATCCGGTTCGATGAATCCCGCGATCATGCGCAGCAGTGTCGTCTTGCCGCAACCGGAAGGACCGAGGATGGAGAAGAAACTGCCGCGTTCGACCGTGAAGGACAGGGAATCGACGGCGACGTGGTCCGCGAAGCGCTTGACGACGGCTTCCGCGACCAGATCCTGCGAGCTCAACCCAGACTCCGCAGCAGGGCTTGGACCAGGGCCTGCGGTCGATAGCCGCTGCCATGTGGGGTGAGTCCGAGGCGCACGACCACGAGCTCCTGCGAACGCAGGATCGCGATCGATTGGCCGTCATGGCCCTCCATCCAAAAGATGTCCTGCGGAAGCGCGTAGGCCTCATCTGGATCGACACCGGGCGTGCTCGCATCCGAGCCCCAGAGCCAGACCTGGCCGTGTCCGTAGGCACCCCGGGAGGCGGCAACGGGGCTCGCCATCATGGCGACATATCCCGGCGGCAACAAGCGTTCGTCATGCCATCGACCCTCTTGCAGCAAGAACTGCGCATAGCGCGCCCAATCGCGCGCACTTGCATACATGTAAGACGAGCCCACGAGTGTGCCATGTTCGTCCGCCTCGATGGTCGCCGTCGTCATGCCGAGCGGGTCGAACAGCCGTGCGGCGACGAAATCCGCGGCCGGCATGCCGGCCGCCTCTGCGACGATGCGCGACAAGATCAAGGCCGTGCCGCTCGAGTAGCTCCAGGCCTCGCCGATCGGATGAATCAAGGGTTGCGAGCGCGCAAAGGTCGCCATGTCGGGCTGTAGATAAAGCATGCGCGTGACGTCGGAGACAACCGCGTATTGCTCGTCGAAGCGCAGACCGCTCGACATGCTGAGCAGGTCGGCGAGGCGTATGCGCGCCCGCGCGTCGCCGGGCGCCGCCGCCCAAAAACCGCTCTGCTCGAGATCGAGCCGGCCCTGCGCGATGAGGATGCCGATGATTCCGGCCATGACGCTCTTGGTCATCGACCAGCCGAGCAGCGGCGTGCGCGCGGAGAAGCCCGACGCATAACGTTCCGCGACGATACGGCCGTGATGCACGACGACGATCGCACGCATGCCGGGACCCGCGAGCTTGGGATCGTCGAGCAAGGGCGCGAGCGCCGGGTTCAGCGTCACGGCGTCGCCGTCCGGCCAGAGCGCTGTATTGGCCGGCGACTCACGGGTGCCCGCTGCCGTGCCGCTGCCCGCTGCCGGGTCCCAGCCCGGCGGCAGCTTGCCGTCGGGGAGCACGCTGCAACCGCGGCCCGGTCGCGCGATCGCAAGGCCGCCGCCGAACAGTCCCAACACGCCGGCGCGGACGATGCCTCGACCGCGATCGACCGAGACGCGCATCAGGCTGAGCACCGGATTCCCCAGGATCTGCACGTCCTCGCGTAACACGGTATCGGGCTCGCGGCCTGCCAGGAACACGTTCGAGCAGACGATCTTGGCGCTGTAATTGGCGGCGACCCGCAACAGCGCGGGCGGCGCGAGCGCCAAGCCGAGCAAGGTGATCAGCAGGGCGAGCGCGAGACCGGCGGGTATCGCGATTGCCGTCCTCTTCGAGATTTTCAGCGTCGACGCTCCAATAGTCCGGTGGGCAACGCCCGGATTGCTGCCGATCATACCCGGTCAGCGGTTCGGGTTAACATAGGTGTCCTTAGGACACTGGAAGAACCGACCATGAGCGAAGCCCAAACCCGTCAATTGATCGATGAACTGCGAACGGTGCTGGCCGACGCCGAGGCGCTCGTTGCCGCCACGGCCGGTACGGTCGGCGAGCACGCTCAGAGCGCGCGCACGAAGGCGGCCGAGTCGGTCGACCGGGCGCAGACGCGGATCGACGAACTCGAGTCCGAATTGGCCGCGCGTGCCAAAGCACTCGTCGACGATGCCGGCGCCTTCGTGCGCGCCCACCCCTGGCAGTCGCTGGGCGTTGCCGCGACGGTCGGCGTGTTCGTCGGCTTTTTGTTGAGCCGGCGCTAGGCCAGTGAGCGAGCAGCCCGCTCCGGCCGGATTGTTCGCGTCCTTGCGCCGCATGCTGGCGACGCTGGTCGAACTTGGCTCGACCCGGCTGGAACTCGTCTCGGTCGAGCTCCAGGAACAGGTCGAATATGCGGCGGGCGTGCTGCTCTGGGGCATCGCCGCGATCTTCTTCGCCTCGCTGACGGTATTGCTGCTCGCCTTCACGATCGTGATTGTTTTTTGGGACCAGCACCGGTTGCTTGCAGCCTGCGTGGTCACGGCTGCGTTCGCCTTGATCGCGCTGACCGCGGTCGTGATCGTGCGTCGGCGCCTGGCCACTCGGCCGCGCTTTCTCGCGGCAACCGCGGAGGAACTCAAACGCGATGCGGCGGCGCTCGCCGCGCCGGAATGAAAGCGCACGCCGACAATCTGGCCGAACGCCGAGCGGCGCTGCTCGCGCGCAGCGCCCGGTTGCGTGCCGAGATCGGCGCCGATGCGGCCGAGCTGGAGACGCGCTTCGCCGTCGTCGACCGGGTCTTCATCGCCGGCCGCTCCGGCTGGGTCAGAACCCTGTTGACCGGCGCGGTGGCCTTGCTGATGGTGACACGCACGCGCCGGCTGATCAGCCTCGCGTCGCGCCTGCTGGTTCTCTACCCTCTGATCCGGCGCGGCCTCGCGCTGTTTAATCGGCGGCCTTGATGCGATCGAGCACGCGACCCTCGATTTCTTCGAGGCCCGGCGGTATCGCGGGATACCAATGGATCGCCTGCAGCGCCTTCTCGTTCGGATAGGCTGCGAGATATTGCGCTTTCAACTTCGGATCGATGTAGGCATCGGTATTGCGCGCGGCCGAGAAACTGCCGACGGATTTGATGATCTTGCCGGCGATGTCCGGACGCGCTGTGAAGTTGATCCAGGCATAGGCGGCCGCATCGTTGCGCCCGCGCGCCGGCAACGCGTAAGTGTCCAGCCAACCGAGGGCGCCCGAACGCGGCACGACGAACTGAATATCCGGGTTCTCGCGATTGAGAATCCAGCCGCCGGTATCCCACATCATCGCCGCGACCACCTCGCCGGTGCGCATCGCATTGAGCAGCTGATCTTTGCTGTCGTAGAAGAACTTGAAGTCCGGCTTGCACGCGATCAGCTTGGCACCGACCTGATCCATGAGCGCGGCATAGGCCTTGGGGTCGGCGTACAAGGCGAACGGATCCTTGCCGAGTGCAAAGGCGAAGCCCATGAGCGTCGGCCGGCGCAGGCGGATCGAGGTCTTGCCCCTGAGTTCGGGCTTGCACAGATCGAGATAATCCGCGACCTGCGCTTTCTTGCTGTTGACCACGAGCCCGTCGGTGCCGAACAAATACGGCAGGCCGTATTGCTGGCCGTCGATGGTGGTGTTCTTGCGCACGATATCGAGCAGCGCCGGCTGGAACTGGTCGAGCTTGACCTTGCTGAGGTCCAGCGGTTTGTAGATGCCGAACTCGCGCTGCGGTCCCGTGATCCGGTCCTGCGACGGTTGCGCGAGATCGTAGCCCGCGCCGCCGGTCGCCCGCAGCTTCGAGATCATCTCCTCGTTGTTCGAGAGCGTGACCTCGACATCGATGCCGGTTTCCTTCTTGAACTGGGCGACGACTTCGGTCGGCACGTAATCGGCCCAGCTGATGATGCGCAGCTTTTGATCCGCGAGCGCCGGGCCTGCGGCGCACAGCAGTCCCGCGGCGCACAGTAGTAGTGCGGCCGCAAGACCAGCCCGGACCCGCCGGCGCGGGGTCAGAACGCGTACCCGATCGAAACGACCAGCGCCTGCGGATTGAACTCGACGTGCGAGGTTCGATCCACACCGGCCGTGATCAAGGTCAAGCGCGTATTGACCTTGGAGGCGGAATACGAGGCATACGCGTGCCAGTGCTCCGCGAGCCGATAGGCGAGGCCGACGGTCGCAGCCGGGCCGAACGAGGGCGGGAGCTCGATCTTGGTCGGGCCGCCGCTCGCCTCGTCACCGGCCGCCGTCGAGCGCCGATCATAAAAGTTCGTGTAATTCACGCCGACTCCGATGAAGGGCCGCAACACCGCATCTTCCGCGAAGAAATTGTATTCCACGAAGGCCGTCGGCGCTAACCAGCGAGCGGTGGAGATCTCCTGGCCGCTGTATGGCTGGGATCCGACCGTCGCCGGTCCCACGCCATAGGTCTTGGTGAGCGGCGGGTAACCGAGCGCGAGTTCGGCCGAAAAATGCGTCGACAGACGGCGCACGTAGCCCACGTAGAGCGTCTCGACGTTGTCGGTGTGAAAATTCAGCCCGGCCGGGACATAGGGGCCGCTGAGGTCGTCGGCGCTCGCGTGATAAAACACGGAGTACGAGCCAAGCCGAAAGTCGTTGGCTGGTACTGCATCGTCGGCGCGCGCGGAGGCGGCGCCACCGAGGCTCGCAACGATCAGCGCCAAGGTGGCGGGCAATGTCCGGATGTTCGAGAGTGTCATGTCCGATCCCTTAGAATAGGCTGAAGAAGGAGCGTGCGGCCACCGTGCAGAACGGTGCCTCGGCTGTGTGAGTACCTTGCGTGACGGCCGCTGCGGCCGCCGCGGCGCTCAAGCCACCGCCCGCCGCCGACTGGTAGTAGACGAGCAAGGCCGCTTGGCTCGCTTGGAAGGCCAATTGCAGCGGCGCAAATGGCGCGAGCGGCCCGGACGTCGCCGGTGTGCCGTTGATGTCGAGCACATTCACGAGACCGGCCGGCAGGTCGCTCCAGAACGCCTCCATCGTGCCGGTGTTGACCGCATAGAACACCGTCGGGTCGGCGTCGCCGCCGCAAAGCAAGGTCGGCGCGCTCGGCGCCCAGGAGGGATTGCGCAGATCGTTGGTGTTGAACGCCTGGCGCAGGTAGAACGCCGGCGCCAGCGTCGGCGAGGGTATCGCGCTCGGGATCGCCGCAAGCGTCGGCGGCGAACCGTGCGGCGCGAGCGGGCCGGCGCCGTCGACGAAGGTCGCGGCATTGATCGCGTAACTCACGCGGTAGTCGTTGGTGATCAGATACGACGTGCCGAAACCCAGATCGAACAACGGCGCGAGCGGCGTCGTCGCGAGCGTCGGGACGGTCAGCGCGGCCGTGAGTTCGGCCGACTCGGTCGGATTGTCGGGTATGGTCACGGTCGGCGTCGTGCTGTCGAACAGCGCGGTCTCCGGCAGCAACCCTTGCGCGAAAATCGTGTCGATCGGCGTCAGGCTCGGCAGCAGCGTGTCGATCCCGTTCGCGTATTGCGAGGAAAACACATCGGTCGTCGCGGTGTATATGTCGCCGTAGGCTTTCTGGTAGCTGGTCGTCAACAGCGGCGAAAACACGGTCGAGCCGAGATCGACACCGCCGAAGAAAATCGTGTCGCCGAAGGCTTCCAGCGCATAGGGTCCCGACATCGGTGCCGCGGCCGTGACGGTCTTGCCGGCCGCTTCCAGCGCCCGCTGCGTCGCCATTGCAACATAACCGCCCTCGGAATAACCGGTGATGAACAGCTTGCCGTTGTCGCTGGTCGCCGCGCTCAGCGTGTTCGGCAGCGCAGTCCGGGCCGCGGTTAGGATATCGGTCATCTCGTCGGCGTTCTGCACCGCGTTCAAGTACGGGTGATAGCCGAGCGTCGAGATGTCGTAGCCGGCATAGTTCGGCGCGACGACGATGTAGCCTTGGGCGGCGAACGCGGCGGCGATCAGCGCGCCTTCGGTGTTGCTCGGATTCGTGATGTCGGCGATGTTGGTCGCCTTGTCCGTGTCGGTGCCGTGGGCGTAGAGCACGATCGGACGCGGTCCCGAACAGGCCGGCGCCGCGCCGGTCGGCACCATCAGCGCCCCGGACGATTCAGTGGTTTCGTTCGCGCCGCCGACCGTCCAGAATTTGACGTAATAGAAGTCGACGCCGCAAACCGGCGTGCTGGTCAGGGCGAGCAGTTCTGCGCCCGTGGCGGTCGCGTTGAGTTCGGCCGCGAACGTCGCGGCATCGAGTGACGCGATGCGCAACGGCGGATCGAGGGCGAGCGTACCGCGCGCCGTGGAATTCGCCATCGATGAGGTGTTGGAGCTCGAGCCGCACGCGGCCAATAGCGTGACGGCCGCAGCCGCAGCAAACTGCTTGGATAGATTGAACATGCCTGTCTCCTGACGCGGGCAAACCGTGAATGTGAATCCCCCAAAAAAAGGCCCGGTCTGGTTTTGATGACGATTCGCCGAGCTGATTGGCGGGCGATTCTACGCGATTGAAAGAAAAGTGCCATCGATCGTGGCACTTCCCGGCGGCGCGGGTTGCGCGGCGCGCTGCGCTTGGGCTACGTCGGTGCGGACGAGATTTGTGCGGTGGTCGGCGGGGCGGCGCGGATTATGACCGGAATCGATTTGTAGGAGGGCGTGCCGCTCGCCAGGTCGTGATACTCGAGCGGCACGAGGACGTTCGCTTCCGGGTAATAAGCCGCCACCGAACCGCGCGCGATGACGTAAG
>Ga0209208_10004230_pt1 | contig 20443 bp, 25 predicted proteins | sample S1TSphfallax_3_FD_187694 | JGI IMG/M metagenome (GOLD analysis project Ga0209208, IMG submission 187694) | Host-associated microbial communities from peat moss isolated from Minnesota, USA - S1T2_Fd - Sphagnum fallax MG (SPAdes) (version 2) | ecosystem: Host-associated > Plants > Peat moss >...
CAAGATTGCAAAAACGAAACTGAAACTGTCATGGCTTCGATAATACCTGGCCACGCTCCATCGTCTTGCTCGTCTTCTGCTGCAGAGCTAAGATCAGAACTTGTGTTCAAAGAAGACGACGAGGACGACGAGGATGACGACGAGGCATCATCTCCATTGTCCGCATGCTCGATGGCATAAAACTGGCGCTTAATCATGGCTTCTTCGCAAAAACTTTTTCAGCCTCGAAAAACAAACAAAGATTCTTTCAACGCTCAAGCGCTTCTTGCATCCTCTCTTCTCGATGTTCTGGGCGTCTGCGTGTGTTTAGGGTTTGAAGTTCATTAGGGTTTGATGCTGGACTTCTCTTCTCAGGAAGAAAGACCGTAAAGATCCGGGACTCACTGTCTTCGTCATCGTCTCTGCTGCTGCTGCCGTCGTCAGATTCACGTTGTATGTATTTCTAGGAAGGCGTGCGTGAGATCTAGGGATGTTGAAGCATTTGACGAAGGTAAGAATAGAGTTCAACGCCTTCGATCTGAGGGCAGCTTCGGCGCTTGAGTTTCTAGCGCAATGCAACTCTCGGAAAGCGCGGAGCTCCAACCCTAATTGCGAGGTTGTGGTGAAGAGACGCACGGACGATGCTCCTCCTCGTGTGGCTGTCACCTTCACCAACGGCCGTGAGGAAGTCATGGATGGGACCGCCATGGCGGCTCAGCACATTAGAAAGCGTATCTTGGAGCAGGCGGAGCTGATGGAGACGGAGAAGATGTTCAGGGAAGCAGGCTATGACTGGCCTGTCATCATTCCGTTGGAAGAGATTGAAGCAAGCAAGAGATGAGAGAGTTCTTTCTATTTCTTTCAGATGTAGGGTAAGAAACATACAGCATGCAGGCTGCTTTCAGATTGCACAAGTGTTTCTTGCATGACAAAAGCTGGGATTTTCAGTTCCATGAAACCCCAGCTCTCTCTCTCTCTCTCTCTCTCTCTCTCTCTCACTCAGTTTCTGTGCTGTAGCAACAGCATCCTTCGGTAGCTCTTTGAGCTCTACTGCTGTTTGGTTTGGACTCGGCAATCAATTGAACCATAGCTTGCTTTTAGGAGAGAGGTAGAATTTCTCAATGCACAGAGAGTAAAGGTTGTTGCATGGAGTGAGCAGCTGGATGCTGTGTGTGTACATGCTTGGCAGCAAATGGCAAAGCTTATGGCAAACATGCAGTTCATGAATATTATAGACAAAGTCTGTTTTGTACTTCCTTCTTTGTGAGATTCACAAATGACTGACTGTTGTAGAAGAGCCAAAAGATACAATTCTTTCAAGGTTGGCTCAAATTGGATGTCTGAAGGAACTATTGCTACTTATGAAGATAGTTCTTAAGCAGAAAGTAGTGGTGGCCTCATGCTGGCTCTTGCTAATATACTTCTCTACACTCACTGTCAGATGAAGCCAGTTGGGGAGTGTGAGTTGCAGCAGCTTGTCACTGAATTTGGTGATGATGGCCTGACACTTTTTGATGCACTTTGTCAGCGGCTGCTTCTTGTATGGTTATTACTGCACTCATTGTTGTGTTATCCTCAAAAGGTTTTTGTTGTGGAGGTTTATCTGCAATCTTAGAGATATGGGAGTTTCATATTCAGTATATGAAAGAATTGGTGCATCTGTGAAGAATTGGTGCATCTTGTGTTCAAACTTGGGCGTCACGAATACTTTAGTCTTCTATATGTCACTGTTGTTGAGGTGGGCTATTTTCAGGCAGATTGGTGGTTTTTCTTTTGCTTCCTGTTTTGCTTGCTCTGGAATTGTAGATCTTCACTTCCATGAGCCTGCTAAAGGCTTCTCTCTTTTTGATTCAGGTCTGTGGTTGGATGTTTGTGGATGGTGGATATGATCGTATCTTGTTGAACCCAAACAGGGGGATCATGTAACGTGTTTTGTGGAGTGTTTGGTACACAAGTGCTGTTTTCACATTTACTCGTTTCTGCTGGAGTTACAATTTCCTGACACTTTGAAGGCTGTGATGGCACTCATTCATGTCATTTTGTTGTTTTTAATTGACCAGAACAAAACCAGAAAGGCAACAGAAACTCAGGACGCAGATTGTGTATAATGGTTTGCCCAAGTTTTTGGGCAGATTATTATATGCTTATCCACTCCCACTGTTGGGAGCTGATGAACTTGGTGGGTAGTCATGGCAGCTCGTCACTGCCGTTCGTGATGAAGGTGATGGTCTGTGACTTTGTGAGTTACTCTCATGAGGTTATGACTGCACTCATTGTCGTGTTACCTTTAATTGTTGTTGTGGAGATTTCTCTGCAACTTCATCAAGCTTTTTGTTTGACCAGAACTCACAGAACAGTGATTACCTTCAAAGTAGTGTTGTGGAGATTTCTCTGCAAATCTCATAGATAAGTTTTCTCAGCAATGTGAACCTTAGGCTGCTTAGATGTTTGCTTGTACAGGTACAGACTAGAATGAAATGATTTTCACAACCACAAGCTTGTTGCAGCTTGAATGAGGATTCTATTAACTTGTTTTGATTGGCTAACTTCATGACTAAATCTTGCCATTGCTTCAGGAAATGCAACAGAGGTGTAAATGCTTTTATATGGCTCAAAAAGTTTTTGGGGGAATCATTATATACTTATTTAAACCCAGTGAGCTGATGAAGTTTGTGGAGAAGTCATGGCACTACTCAATGCAATACACCACTTGTTTTTTGTTGTGTTGCTTCCAGACTGCAGTTGTGGAGTTCCTCTGCATTCTCATCAGTACAAGTTGTAAAGATAATTATATGTCTCTTTGTAGTTAGAAAGTCTCTGTGAATAGCAACCAGGCCTAAATTACAAACTCCAAAAAACTGAATCTTTCCATTATCATAAAAATCTTATCATGCTTCTAGCATCACTATTTCACAACACCAAATACTTTCTGTCACTATACCCAATAAAAATTCATTTACACACACCTAAGATGCACTCTTTCTCAAACACTCCTGGAACATGGTTCTCTTGTAAATCATATAACTATTGACTGTTTATTTTGGATGTAATCCAGTAAACTCAGAACAAGAAAATGGCTCTCATAAAAGCACCCACAGACTTTAGAGCAACATGAATATATTACATGGATCAAACATCTTGAAAGGATCAATCATTTTTATGGACATTTTACACTAATATTGGCAGCCTGCTTGGGCCGCCAATAGAAGAATTGGCTGATGTCTTCCCAACCTATTAGCTATGCTGGAAATGTTGCTGTACAACTTCCCCCACTGTTTCAAGGAACCACGTGCCTGCAAGGTTCAATGTCTCAAATTGTATTTATCCCACCTACGATACACCACTGAAGCTTGTTGTGTCCAACTAAGTTTCTATGGTACAGGCATGACAACTTCACACAACCACAACATCGGTGGTGTCTGGAAAGCTACAGAGAAAAGACATTTTGGATTAAGGCAACATGGAACCTGGCAGCACCTTTCAGCACCCAAACAGTGAATCTGCCTGCAGTCTCCAACTTGGAAGTCAGCAATCATCATCGTAATGGACTGAATCAATAGGACTCAGATCTCGCCCCCCATTGACACCCTTTTGAGCCTCTTGGTGCTGGTGCTCTTTAGTGAAGAAGTCTCAACAGACTTTTGTATTCCAATTGGTTTCCTGACTCCCTGTGAGTTTAGTCACCTTCATAATCTTCCCCACCACTACTGTCACCCTCTCCCCTCCGATGCCTACTTCGAATACCACGACGAACCACCATCTCTTCATCCTCTTCACTATAATTGCTCACGACTTCCTCACTTGATGGTGATGATGGGGCATCAGGCTCTTCCTCTTGGCCAGCTGTGGAAGCAACTTTCTCATGCACCTCAGATTTTCGTGCAGTCTTTGACACTTTCCTTTTACCCCGAATACCATCATGGCCCTCATCAACAGCAAGCAGTCGCCTGCGTCGTGCTTTGCGCTTGCCCTTGGGCACATCCTCACGAGTTGCAACAGAATCCTTGTGTCTTGGAGGGTCATCATCCTCATCTGTTGCATCTCCTCCATAATAATCCCTTCTGTGCTTTTCAAACTTGCCTTTCTCAATACCATCATGGCGGTGAGGAGGGGAGACCCCTCCTTCTGTCTCATCATCCTCCTCTGATTCAGTCAACCCTGAGGGTCCTTTCCATCGTCTTCTCCTGCTGGATGGAGGCTGCACCTTCACATCAAACAAAAAGTGATGTGAACCAGAGATGTTCATTCAGGAAACATGCATCTGATGCACACAGACAAATTGAATATCCAACAAGTAACTGCCCACCAGAAAATGATAAGGGAGTTGTATGCAAATCACCACATGACCATCAGGACATAAAACCCCTTGAAGAATAGTTCATGTTTATTCTTAATATGAATGTGGACTATTTTAATCTCTCATAATACAGGAAGTTGATGCTCAAGAAAACCAAAAACCTTTACCTTGTTAGTCCTGTGATCAGGATGGTGGGAAGATAGAGTACGTTTCTGTAAAGCATCAACTGACACCTGGCGGTGACTACTATGCAGGTATGGCTCTCCAGTGACTTTTCGCAGTCTCTGCACATGCTGCCACCCACATTGAGATTAGATTGCTGCTTGTTTATGAGCTAGACACAAAAAGGTGGTAATGTAGGGATCTCCTGGAAGAGGTTAGGCAGCAAAAGGGCCTCTGGAACATGCCACACATAGAAAGGACACAGGAATTAATGGCAAGTCAGGCTTTAACATTAATTGGTGTCACTTGATGTCAGGCCCTGCCTACAGCACACCCCCTAAGGCAAATCTGTATGCTTTGCTTGGCTGAAGCACATATGCAGCTTATAGACACCTTCGATTACCAACACTCCAGAAGCCATAAGCCTCAGGCAAGTAATGCGTTAAACAGGAACTAATGGTGTTGCAGCCTCAACTTGGTTGACAGACTTGTTTCTCACACAAGGATACAAATTAATGTCATCAGCATATGTGACCCAAAGCATGACCTGCCAAATGATCCCATCCTCTAGAAGTGAAATGAAGAGACTCAAATTAATGTCAAGTATCAAGGCAAACAGCAGATGAAGACATACTGGAGGAGCAGCTTCAACTGTGGCCACAGAAGAAATTGGACCTCTTGTGCCTTCGTCAATCACTCCTGCCAGGAAACACCAACAAACAACTCTGTGAAAATTTTCCAATGCATGTGCTTACTCATGAGAACAACAAAAATGTAAGATAATAGAACTACAGAAGCTTTCAGATGACACAATAGCAAAACAGGGCATTATGACACACATGAGTTGCAAGTCCCAAAGAGCTGAACAAAACTGGGATAAACTGCGCAGCTCCATGTAGGATCACCTTCACCTATCTCCGGTACTATTGGTACTTGATCCACCTTGAAAGTTGCTAGAGCACTCAAAGTAATGGAAAAACGACCAAAAATACAGCAATGCCAGCAAAGCATCCTTGTACATAACCTTCTAAGACCCTCAATAGGCATGCAGTTCCTTCTAAGAGTCTTTTCAGCTCAGTCTTAACAACTCCCCTGGCAGTGCTCTGAAGGCCTGCTAAGCAAGTCAATAACTGAATCCTCCCACTCAACTATGCTGTTCAAATACTCTGCAGGCAACCCTGAATTTGGTCCATCCAACAAATGTACTACAATCTGCTCATAGACTCTTGACAATCAGCAACAAATCAATTGGTCCCCAAAATAGTTTATGCTGTTGCCCCCATAGACTTGACTTGATTACATCAAGTGCAATTTCTGGGTCTATGCTCTTCCAGAGTAAGCAGAAGCAATAATGGTCCTTCCTCACAGATATAGGAAATACAAGTGTGCACATGGCAATTATCTTACACTATGCCCATATAGAGCCATTTACAGATGTGATAAATAGCATATTCTCGCTGCCATCAACACGAACAATCTTTGTCTTTGACAAATTTCTGAGTGTCAATTAAATCTAGATTCCACCACATACTCAAATTCCCTTAACGGTCCTTGCACCACAAAGAAAAGGAACTTACCAGGTCCAGAGAGATGTCCACCATCAGCAGGACTCTTCGGTTCAGCAGAATCTGAAGAGTCATCAGTGCCCTGTGGCACTATTATGGAGAGCTTTCCTCTGGGAAAACTGGAGTGACGAGCAACACCTTCACCCGAACTATGTGCAGAAAATGGAATGGCAACTGCCTTCTCTTTACTGGATTCACTGTCTGGGGATCCAGATCTGGATTTCACTTTCAAGAATGCTGCTTCTTCTGTCCTGCCTGAATCTTCCTGTCTCCTGCTAAATGATACTGGGGGTGAAACACCTGAAACCTTTCCACCCTCATCCATGTTTCCAGAAGAGCTTCGAAAGTTGTCCTTGGATCGATCTTCACGCAGTCTTTTTCTTGGGACCTGCAGCTAAAGAAGAACTGCTTAGTGACTTCAGACAGCAAGTTAACAAAAGCTCACACTCCTTGAGCTCTTGAAATCACATCCTCAGTTGGTAAATATGCAGATGCCACTCTGAATCAACAGAATATGATTTCCTCTCCAGGCAGAAGAAAATCTCAGTCATGGCACTGAAATCACTTGGAACAGCTTGAACAACCTCACCAAAAAGCTTCTACTACTTGGCCTTGCAACCAGGACAACCTCTAAAACACAACTCACATAAGGGGGCCCAACAAATGAGACAAAACTGATGAAAACAGCAGCTGTATACCCTGATGAGCCTTTTTATCAACTGTCAAACACATAACCAAAACTGCTGCAGAACATCTACACAAGTACTGCAGACTAGCTAGGAGCAACAACCCTAACACAAAACATGTGTTTACCAAATGGTGATCCTTTTGACTGGACCCTGCAGGTGTAGTCATGGCACTTGCTGATCGCTTTGCAGGTGTGACAGTCAAGGACTGGCTTGACGATGTCAGCTGATGTGTAGTATTTGTCTGCCGTACTCTTGGTAACCGAGGAACTCTAGGAGAGCTGTTCAGTTCTTGGTGTAGTTTCAATGCCAACTGTAAGAAAAACAAAAGCACCAATTAAAAATCACATGCATACACACAAGTGAAAATACTTCAACAACGTGAGCAGCTAATACAAGCACATGACATGTAACCCAAACCACCAGAAATAAAGGAGACAAAAAAACAGCAAGTTACCTCTTCATCATTCATAGTTGTGACTGATGTTGCCTGGCTTGTAGTGATGGCTGGAGCCACACGCTTCACTGCAGTTGGAGGTGGTGGAGGTGGCATGGTCAAGGTAGACTTGGAAGGTAGAGGTGCTGCATTCAAGCCACATTTCTCCTCCTTGTGAGATGTACTTACAAGTCCTGGCTTGGATGGAGTTGTTGCAGTATTCTTGCTGACCTGACCCACAGAGGTCGATTTTGAAGGTGTCGACATTAGGGACGGAACCTGCTTTGTTGAAGAGGCTTGACTGGACAAAGTTTTTGAGGAGTGTGAATGAGAACTCTTGGAAATGGAAGTCATGTGCTTGACTGAAGAAGACTGCAAGGAAGGCTTTGCTGATGTTGGAGCTTTGAGAACTACACTTGCTGGATGCTTGGAGTTTTCTTTTACTGACAATCCAGATGGTAAAGGTCCTTGGCTACTTGTCCGCACACCAACAGCTTTTGAAGGCTTGGTCAAAGAAGTGCTGACCTCATTCAGCTTTGAGGGAAGGCTGATGGCTCTTGTGGGTACCTTAGAAATATTTGGTAGCTTGATGGGCACAGATGAGGCTGAGGACAATGGACCTGACTTGTGGGAATGCAGTGTACCAGATGGCAGCTTGCTATTCAATGCTGTTGTTGAAGAGGTGGTGCCACCACTTGAGGGTCTCCCACTCAGGACAGGGTGCGGAGGTCTGGATGAAACACCTGGAGTTGTCCACTGAGAAGGTGGAGAACAAGGGCTTGAGCTGGAGACTGTTTGCTGGGGCTTGGAAGAAGGGGGTGATGAGGGAGATGATGAAAGAGCTCCAGAAGAAGGAAATTTTGGTCCTGAGGTGCCTCCAGGTTTTGGCACAAGGCCTGAGCCAGGGCCTGGAGGCTTGCCACCACCTGTGCTTGCAGAATGGGGTTCACTAATAGAACTGTTGGTTGGCTGCTGTGACGATGATACAACATGCACATGATGGCCACTTGACTGCCGTGCTTGCTGGCAAACTGGAGGTAAAGAAGGAGAAGAGGGATTCAGATCCACAACTGCATTTTGTGTTCTCTGCCCAGATTGCCCTGGCTGCTCCGGAAAATGTGTGTGAGAAACACTACTTGTGGTAGGTTCAAGGTTTGAGCTTTGCCCAACTGGTGCTGATGACTGACTGATTGAATGTAGTTGCTTTTCTGGTTCTTGCTGGTGGCCAAAGGTGGAGGGCAATGGCTTGGAGGACAATGGAGGAGGATTTTTGTTGTTGTTGTTATTGCTTAGTGATGACAGGGAAGAAGGGTGTCCTGACATCATAAATTTCATAACCTGTGGCTGAAGGTTCTTCTGCATCTCTGAGAGAGTTGTCTCATCTGCACCTTCAATCCCAAATCACAACTAATAAGTATACTGCATATCAAGGGCTATAAATGCTCCAATGGCCCCTTGAGGTATGGCATCTAGGATGCTTGGACAATGATAATGATTGACCACCACAGGCAGTCCACAAAAGAAATGACCAAACTTGCAATTCTGTGTTGGGAGGAGTACCTGCCAGGCTTAACTGTCACAAAACTGCTGAAAGCTCATCATATGTGCAATAGGGCACAACAAAAATATTGACCAGAACTTTGAATGGAAGTTAGAACATTAGACCCATTGAATAGAGCTTAACCCTTAAACATCAGAATAGGGCTTTACCAGAAGTTGTTCTTGCAGGCTCTGACTCATCACTCCCAACAGGGAGTCCCAGTCTCTCAGGATAAGCTGGCAAATGCTGCTGATTCAAAGGCCCTGAACCCTGCTGCTGCCTTTGCTGTTGCACAGATTGCTCCCCAAGTGCAACTTCTTCACTAGACAGTGGAAAGCGCCCCAATGTGCAAGCTGACCCATGGCCCCCATGCTCCAAATTGACTGCACAGGTACCACAAAAAAATAATTACTTTTTCTTCACATTTCCACAAACACTTTAAAGCTGACAAAACAGGTCACAACAGAGCAATATATTACTCATTTGACATTAGTAGGGGCCCCAAAACCTGATAAGCCTCTGAGCAAGGAGTATTTGTGATAGCAGGCAACCAGTCATGACTTTCAGACATGTGAAATAGAACTCACATGGCTTGTCCTCGGCTGCCTTGCAACTGGCCATTTCTGACAATCTCGAGCTTGGAGGGTCAGCTGACATGTCATCTACTAAATCTGTGTCAATTGTTGGAGTATGAGACAAAGTTTCCCTGGAGGGTGTGGCTTCAGCAAACACTGGGCTCTTCTGGAGAGGCAGTGTATCAGGCCGTTCCATCTGTAAGTCCAACACAGTTTCTTGCAGGGGACCAACAGGATTTCCAGCACCTGGCAACACCTGTTGACGAGGAGAGCTTGCAAAATCTGCAGGGAGTGAAACTTCACCCCCACAACCAGGAGCTGGCACATCACCACCTTTGTAACTAAGTGATGCAATAGTCAAAGAATTCTGGTTTTGAACATGGTCATCAGCTTTTGCTTTAGCATTTAAAGTCTGCCCAGATGCAGCCGCTTCTGGCATATGCAGGGGTGTTGAAAATGGTACAGATATAGCCCTTGCACTTCCAAGACCCCAGCCAGTGTTACTGAACATCTTGCTGGAAGCTAATGTACTGGAGGTAACTGATGGTGCCGATGTACCTACTATTGAGGTTGACAGCTTTGGCGACACCTTTGTTGAGTCATGTAATTGCTGAGGTGAGGCAGCTTGCTCACCCTCCTTCCTGACTTCCTGGCCACTTGCAGCTTCAATGTGTGCTTCTGGCATATCAACTCTCAGAAATACCGCTTCACTCACAGGTGAGTTGTTGGTTTCTCCTCCAGGCATTACCTGATATATGAACATCCCCATTGTTACTTTGCATTCCACCAACAAGGAGAGAGAGAGCAAGAAACAGAGGGATAAAGTGAGACCACAGTATACAAGGAAGACCATCATCTGAAAGTCCAATATAGAACAACACAAGAATTACAACACCATCGACAAACACTACATTTGAATGATGGAGTGAACTTTGAGAGCACATATTCAGGACCTACAACTCCAAGCAACAATGTCATTTGCTGAAGAAAAAAATAGAAATATCTTACCTCCAAGACCTCTTTGGGCTGTGATTCTCTTTCTCGCTGACAAACTGTTGCTTTTTCATCTTGCACAGCTGTGGGCAGTGTAGTAGCTGTGCTGCCACCTGCATTATTATCCCTTTCAGCATGGCTGCCCTCCACCACAGCTGCCTTATAATTGTCCCCAGGCCTTCCATTCCTTCCCAAAAACTCTGATTTTGTGGAACAACCAAGTTGCTCCATTTCATCGTTCAGTTTTTTTGATCTAGATACATCCCATGTTTCTTGGGGATCAATCTGCTTTGGATCCTTGCACCCAGAGTTACTTCCAGCTGCACCCTTTGGTCTTGCTTCCTCTGTGATTGGCATACTAGATGCAAGACAACTAGGTCCCTCTTGGAGCTCTGGTTCAGAATGAGGCAGATCTCGTAACTTGGCACACTCTTGGCAAAGAAACAGCTCTGGCCCACCACCTGATCAAGAGAAACAAATAGCAGCAACCTGAGTTTCAGCATGTTTGAAAGTAAAAAGCTTGTGCTCAATCTCATCAACTCCTCACACTACTACTCTGCAAGAGATATGCACCCAGTGTGTCTCCTCCCTCTGCATGACTTTCAAATCTGAGTGTTGCAAAGAAGACTTCTCAGAAAGTTCCACAGTCTTTTGCTGCAAGATTTTGAGGATGTCTTTGAGGCTGACCAACCTCTTGTGAGAATCAAACTTCAAACTTACCAGAACCATGAGCTTCACGACATGAAACTTGCTCAATCTTTGCACATTGACTGCAGAGCAAGATACCTCCATCCATGAACTCCTGTACTGCCATCTTCTTCATAGCCTTGGGATTCTTTGGCGATGTCAAAGGAGACTTCAAAGAAGCTACACTGCCAACAATGCCAGCAACCTCTGAAATCAACCCATCACCACCTTTCTTTGAGTGCTGCTGCTGCTGCAGCTGTTCCTCGTCTGTTGCTTTACCACCATCTCCACCAATCCTTGCCCTCTTCTTCACAGAGTGATCCTTATGACTGGACTCATCACCTGCACGTTTACCATGGCAATGTGATCTCTCCTCCTTGTTGAACCCTCGTTGATGTTGTTGTTGTTGTTGCTGCTGCTGTTGTTGTTTGGGTCGATGCTTGCAGTGCTTCCCTTCACCTCCTCTCTTACCATCACCACCACTGCCACCTCGCCTTCCATGCTTATCCTTGTGGTTGATGGTGGTGGCTGTATGGTCTAGCAATGGCTTCACATCCTTGTGATTCTTCTCTGTTTCCTCATCCTCATGTTTCTCCATTGTGTTTTCATTTTCCTGACTCAAAGTACACAGATCCAGAAACCCTAAGAGAAGAAAAAACACCCTCCAACTCCATAGAAACAAGGATTCCACTGAGGAACAGGAAGAAAAACAAAACCCTAGCAAAAGAAACGAAGACAGTGGGGGAATTTTGAAAGCCGGCAATCATTAGCAAGATACTGTGACAACTTCTTCTTCTTCTTCTAATTCAGCAGGGTACAAAGAGACTGAACCAGTTTGTGCTGCGGTGAGGAGGAAGAATCTGGCAGCAGATGAGAGAAGCCATCTTCATATGGCCACGGCGCCAATTCGTTGGACTCGATGTGCAACACCTTGGGCACATAGCCTGTGAACTTCCACAACTGCTGCGAGAAAACCTTAGAAACCCCAACAAACATCCGCGCATCTCCCCCCGGGATGCCGTGTACGTGAGCGCGCTCCTCGCTGAGCATCTCGTGAGCGCTGGTGATGGGGGTAGTGGTCTGGTGCTGCTGCTGCTCGCTGCTGGCGAAGGCCTCCACTTGGTGACCTAAAGTCTCCAACACCTGTGTCACTTCCGCCACCTCTTCCAGCTCTTGCTGCTTCTTCTTCTTGCTCTTGCACTTGTCGCACACGAAAGTCGCCAATCCTTTGGGCACACGGCAGCAATGTGTGTGCACCCACACACCACACTTGTCGCACTCCACCATCTCCTCGCCATCGTCGAAGTTGACACCGCATGGACAAGCCACGATCCAGGACTCGTCTCCCCAATCGTCGGACTCCGAACTCGAGGGATGATGTGCCTTCCCTCCCATCGCACCCACCCCCCGCGCAACAACAACGACTCCCACCCACTCTTATTATTTTCCTCAAATCCCCACTCCACACTTCATCGCTCGCGTTGCACGGCTATGCATCCCCGCACCCATCGCTCCCTCCTCCTTCTCCTAAACCCTAACCACAGACCCTCGCTCTCCGCTTCCTTCTCCTCGCTTGCGCGACAACAACAACGCTTTGCGAACGCAGAAAAGTGTCCGAAAATCTGAAGCGCGAAGGTGCGAACAAAACCTAATGTAGGAAAGAACAACAAAGAACGCCGTCTGCACGATGACGTGAGTCGCCGTTTTCTCCGCGACGACGACACCACCGACGTGGCGTGAGGAGTCTCGGTAAGGCGCGAAAAGTGCGACGATTTCTTCAGGAGTTATTTTTTTACGTCATCGGATTGCTGCGCTACATCAGATTGATTCCTGCATGTTCTCACGACGCAGCATTGTTGTTGGAAAAGGGAGGATCGGTAGTAATTTTGTGGTTGTCTCTTCTGCTGCTTCTTTTTTCTTCTTCCTCCTCCTCCTCCTCCTCCTTCTCCTTTCGGAGTGAAGACGGTGATGGCAAATGCAGCAGACAGGCTCACCAAACTGATGCGGATGAGCTTGAGATCTGCGCAACTTGGAGTCCATGTGAGAAGAACTTCTCCTTCTCCTTTTGTCTTCGTTTTTATCGTCGATTGCTTGTCTCATGGCGAGCAAACTTCACTTCTGTGAAGTTCGGATGCGTGTGTGGCACTTGCAATTTGCGGTTTCGGATCAGAGCTTTTGAGCATCAATCATGTCCACCATCATCATTATCATCATCATTCGCTGGAACTACGAACAGTTTTTCTTGCAGCAATCGACACGTGTTTGGTAGTGTAGTTTGATGATGAGCAAGCGCAGTGCCAACGGATGGGAACCGAGTTTCTCTCTTGTTTTCTTGTCCGATGAGAGAGAGAGAGGGTTGCTCAGGAAGGAAGAATGCTATTCCATGAAGCTGCAGCTCTGTTCCTTTCTGATTGCCATGTGTGCAGAAAAGCAGGATTCCTAGTAGCAGGGAGCTTCAGCAGCAACAGCTTCTTAAGCAAGACAGGGGAGTAGTGGCAATGGAGGGAGCAGCAAACTCCAATTTGTCCATCTTTGCATCCTCTCACTCTGCCAGGTAGGTCGACTTCTTATGCAGTTCTAGAAACACACATGTGCTTACTTGGTGAAGAAAGACACGTGATTCACATGTGACAAAGAACTTCCTTTGTCAGGGATCAAAACTCCCTCTGAGCAAGTGATGGATCCATGTTTCTGCAATCAACCGAGCAGTGGCAAGGTTTTCTGCCACACTTGGTTTGCAAGAATCTTGTGATCCATGTTTTGTTCATTTTGTATGATCTTTGTTTCTCATCCATGACTCTGACAGATGTGACAATTCTATGCTTTTTTTGAGTTGCAAATCTATGGTCTGATTCTGAAACCAGCACTCTGCTGCTTGTGCAATACTTGACAGGGTGCTGAAGAAAGTCAGTGCGCTGATGCATGAAGCGATTCACATGAAGAAAACAGATATGCCAGACAAGACACTTTCTCAACTTCGCGAGGTATTTTGCTTAATTTGTAAGTAACATTTCTGCTAATGTACAAATGCCAGTTGATGTTCAGATCATGGGTCTTGAGAAGGTGAGCAGATATTGAACCTGCATGAATTGAATTTCTGTTTTTTGGCTGTTCTCTGCATTTCTGAAGTAGATCCTGTTCTCCAGATTCTCATATAGAGCCTGTTTCTCTCGGCATTTGTGATACAGATCATTGTTCCTATTTTCTGGCAGTAAGTGTTCCTCAGTGATTTTTGAACTTCCAGTGATTGTTGAATTTGTTCATGATGTGGATCCTGTTTTCTGCATTCTGATATGGATCCTGTTCTCTGCATTTCTAAGGTGGATCCTGTTCCTGTGTTCTGGCTGTAAGGGTTTTTCTGATGATTTCTGAACCTTTTGTTGATTACTGAAATTGTTCATTGTGCATGATGATGTGTTTGTGGCTTCTTGGTGTTCCAAGGAGTATTTGAGATTGGATGAAGAAAACCGGCGTAGAGCTTTGGTGGTCTTGGCCACCAAATTTGGAGTTGATAGAGAGCGGGTGCAGGGCCTCCTTCAACATTACAGCAGCTTAAAGCCTGGTACTCCACTCCTCCAAGATTTGTCTTCTGCCTTAAATACATACATGCATGCATGCACCTGCACACACACTCTCATTGTGAAGAGTAGGATAGATTTCACTCCTGTTCAAGTCAGCTGACAATAGGTATATATGTATGTTTTGTGACAACAGGTTTTAAGGTAGAGACATAAAGTATACTTCTGTGTTTTCCTTTGCTCCTGTTATGCTTTTATGGGTGTTGAGCTGTTGATTTTTTCACAGCTCTGGTGGTTATGGAGGGTAGCAGTTGAAGGTGCAGAAGATGAAACAGAAGAAACTGCAAGTGATTGTGGTGTGGTAGCTGCACGATACCGTGTGGAACGGGACTTACGGGCAGCGCTTGTGCCATTGTCATCACGGCTGTTTGACCAGATAAATGGCCAGGCGGGTGGTCTCAAATTTCTCGTGGATCTTCGTGCAGATTTAAAAGCTTCTCTTCAGTATGATGATGCTCCATATCATAATCTCTCTGCTGCTGCTGCTCCAATTGACCTTACCTTAAGAATTTTGATAGTGAACCTGAGCAGATCCCATATTCCAAGCTCAGGGTTACGATGCAGGGTATTGTGATTTTGAGGAAGAGATGTGATTAGTGGGTGTTATTGCAGGCAGAAAAACTTGGCTTCACTACGTGCACTGGATTCAGACTTGAAGGGCATGTTTGCAACATGGCTAGGCCCTGCTTGTCTGGAGCTGCACCAAATAACCTGGAATGACCCTGCTTGCCTGCTGGAAAAGATTGTCACATATGAGGCAGGTTCTACTCACTCAATTGGAATACCATACATCTATTCATGAGAATTGTTCCTTCAGGGTATTGTTGACATCCATATCATGGCATGTGTTGTTGTGAAGGTGAATCTGATTATGTAGTAATTCCATCCTCACCAATTGTTCAAGACACTCCTGGACTCCAGATATACTAATTGGGTCAGCAGTGGTTTCGAAGCTCATTTGTTCAGCACTAAACCTGCATGTTTCTAGCCTGTCAGTAAATTGACTTACACTGGGCTGCAACCAAGGATGTTTCTGATATCTTTCATTCCTGCAGGCTGTGCATCCTATAAGTAACCTATATGATCTTAAACGGAGACTGGGTACTGGACGCCGCTGCTTTGGCTTCTTCCATCCTGCAATGCCAGGTTGATAATCCCTACCATAAAGAGACTAAGTTTTGCATTTGATTTGGATCCACAAAAGACTGAGGCTCATGTTGGCTGAAACTTGTGTATTATTCAGTCAAGTGCACTGGTGACTCATGATATGTTTGGTTGATTATCATGCAAAGTCTACAATTGATTCTTGTGCTGATATAGGTCTTTGGCTGTATAGGTGAGCCACTTGTTTTCATTGAAGTGGCACTTACCAACAACACTGAAAACTCCATTCAGGTATGGTTATGTCACTCTGATTGGGAACAAAGAGTATGCTTCAATTGCTTCATATTCCCAGGTCACAGTGACCTTACTTAATTTTGTTTCACTGCAATGTGTTGCAGAAAGTGTTGTTTGATGAGGCCATTTGTGAAGAGAACCAGGCAACCACTGCTCTTTTATATTCAATTTCTTCTACACAGGTGCTGTTCTATATGCATTTCTCTTCAAATGGAAGCTTTGTGCTGGATAATTCAGTTTCTCTAACTTGTTGTCTAGAGGTGGCACACCTGCTGTTCATCTTCTTGGTTTGCCTTGGATTTGACTCAGGTCCCCCAGCATACACAAGACACTTGGAAGATTAGTGCTACCTGTCATTTGTTTTGTTCCTGCATGTTGAGAAACAATGCCAGGGAAGAAATGGGGAACTGATGCAGCCAATTGGGGGATATACATGTGATCTGGGTGTGGACAATGGATGTAATGGGTTTTGGTCTGACAACCACGGCAGCCAGGTCTGGCAGGCATTGACCTAGGCAATTTTCTTATAAAACGGGTTATATGCCTTCTCCAACATGACATGCCCCATATTCAGGTTATCCACTTCCCATTGCAGTGTCACAGTTGTTCTCTCCCTTTCACAGTTGTTCTCTCCTTCCACAGGATGGTTGCTGTGAGTAAGTAGCTCCTGTGTACACTCCTGAAGACCCAGCATCTCAAGACTCTGCAAAATACAGTCTGGTCATGTTTCATTATCATCTTGCATTTGATCCACCTCTAATGAAAGGTCTGAACACAGGGAGATAGATTTATGCAGAGCTGGATGTTTTTTGTCAAGCAATCTCTTCATTGTTATAAGCTAATTTTGTCTCTTGCTTTGCTGTTAAGATTCTAGAATCAACTGCCATGAATAGGGAACCAAGTCAACATTAGTACATCATTTGACTGCTTTATGTGTGGCAATTGGTGCAGACATTTGTGACACTCAGTCCTATCCCAGGTTTCTTGCAGTGGTTGTTACCCAAGTTGGCTTTGCAGTCCAAGCCTCCTGGAAGCAATTTCAGAGAGGAACTGCTGTTGCCTGTGGAGGAAGAATCTCTGAAAGTTGCATATGGGTGGGGACCCATATATATTGCACAACTGACTTCTGGTTTACATTGTGCATTGTGGCTCTGGGCATAGTGAATTTGCTTTCAGTGAGCTCTGTTGTTGTGGGTGGTCTTTTGGAATTTCGTAATGCCAGAGAAGATAGTAGCCACCAGACATGCCCTGCTCCTTTTGGATAGCTATCATAGGATTAACAAGGTGTCAGAAGTTCATATTCCGGCACACATGTAATTTGTCTGAAGAGATTATACCGGTACTGATATGAAAAGTTGCAGTGGTACTGGCGGAGAAAATGTTGGTGCTGTTATAATGTATGACCTCCTATCATCTCCACAACAGGAATGGATCAAGTCAGGTCCATTGGTTGAAGCATTGCGCACACCTCTCATGCGCATTTGTGCAAGGTAGAGAGTCCTGACTCTGTGATATGCCTTGCAGTATTATTTGACTGGGATCTTGCATGTAGCCAACTGGTGGTGCATGTGGGATTGTTTGTGCTATACACAGGTATATACTGCAGGAGAAGAAGAGAGGTGCTGCATTGGATTACGTCACAAATTTCCATGTTCGCAATGGTGCGGTGGGTCTTTTCTTCTGCACCCTCCAGAGACTAGCTTTCTGGTCTAAAAGCACAATCCTGCCTAATACATTACCAAAGACATTTACCAGGAGCAGCTCATTGTGCAACTTTTCTGGATCTCAATGCTCAGTTCTCAGTTGTGGGAACTATGCTTCCAAAGTACTTAGTGCCAATATTTGTGAAAATTGTGCACACATTTCCACCTTTGTGAACTGCCCTTCTTTGATAAACTATTTCACACTGCTCTTATTAGTCTGCTATGATACACACTTTGTTGTACATGACCAGTAGATTTAGGTTTATGTGTATGTATGTGCATTTGGTGCTTGATGGCATGAAAGTGACTCAATTCATATTCAGTAAGTGTTGTTAAAATCAAGCACAGCATCCATATGGTGTGGAAATTTTACATGTGTATGATGGCTGTTACAGAGTGTGGAACAACTGAATTGGATGGGTGACACCTCAGACAAAGGTCTGGAGAGAAGTGCTGGAATAATGGTGAACTACCTCTACAGGTGAACAACCAAACTAGCAGCAGCTTTGCAGACAGACAGACTGTCAACCATTGAAGTTATAGATAGTAGTGCAATTGGAAATCAATTGTGTTGATATGAAGTTTTGGGTTTTGATGCTTCAATGCTTTGTTCCATCTGGTGCATTTTGTTGTTGCAGGCTAGAGAAGATTGAGGAAAACAATCAAGCCTATCTCAACAAGGGCACAATTGCTGCGTCTCCAGCTATGGAACAACTCCTAGAGCCACTACCAGGTACAGGCTTGCAAAGCAGTGGAAATGCAACCTGATAACTCTTTCCAGCACATGATGGAAATCCCTCTTTGTTGTCACGGTTGTTTCATCTCTGTCCTCATGGTGTAGTAGAAGGCAAGTCATTCAATTCTTGCATACAAAGCAGTGTAAAAGACATTCATTACCATTTTCAACTGTAGATTGGGTGCTAAACAGCATCGTTACAGGGGTTGCGCAAATGTCCAGAGAATGTCTGGACTATTTTTTTCAATTAGTACTGTGCAACTCTAGGGTGGGTTGCATTGTCTTTGAATCTGATGGTACCATTCATTGCCATATCCATCTGTGCATGAGTATGCAAGACAGTAGGATTGGCTGCTTGGTATGAACGAGTGATCCTAGAATGGTGTGTCCTCTAAATGGGGACCTTCAGAGGTAGTATTTCTGGTATCTTACCTCATTTAGGCTGTAGTTGAATGACTGACTGGTTATCTTGTGACAAGAGAAACCATGTTTTGAACCTACAACTGATATGACTATAGTGAAGGGGATGTGAAATTTCACTGTTTTGGCTTCCAGCTTTCTTGTCAAATCTCACCAGCTTGTATAGTCATGTGATTTGAGAGGTATCTACAGGGTATTGCAAACCATACTAATTGATGGATGAAGAGGATGGCCACTTGCTTAGAGATAGCCTGATTTTGGAATTTGTCTTGTAGAGAGATGTGCCAAAATTATTTTGAGACCATGGCAGGGCTTTGGAGATCTGAGGAATAGGTGTTTTCCTCACTATGCATCTGTCAAGAGAGAACACCAGAATGCAAATCAGGTGAGCAACTGGTTCATTACTAGGACCATCGGATGATTTCTTTGGTTTTTTCCTGGTTTGAAGAACTTGAAGGAAATATGGTGAAATGGATGTCAGTGTTTTGAGATGTATGTGTCCATGACATTGGTGCTCTTATTTTCTTAGTGCTGTCCAACATATATTCCCAGCAGAATTGTTCTACCTCAAAGGCTTGGCAAACAGATCAAGTATTTGCTTCCTGCTATCCCTTTAGCTCTCCTTATCTTGGTATTGATTCAGTTTTTATCAGTGCACTTTTCCTCACCTTGGCTCAAAGTTCCACAGACTTTTGTGTTCCCAATATCTGCCAAATACATTCAATCCAGCCTTGATAGGCATCATCATTGGTTGACAACTGCACTCTGAGAAAATGGTACCAAGAATTTCAACTACTGTGAAAGAAATGTGCACTCTGCTTGTTTACAACTGGGTAGATATCTTGATTAAGTCACGAATAAACAAGAGAGAAGTTCTTTGGAGGCTCTCGATAGCTTTATGGATGTTTTCCAACTTATGGTTAGGTCATGCCAGAAACCTTAACCATAAGTTGGAAAACATCCATAAAGCTATAGGCCCTTTCTTTTCTAGATTGTTAAGTAATGTTAGAGCTTAAAAGAGAAAAAGAAGAAAAGCTTTGTATAGAAAAAAGGCAGAGATGGGAACCCATCAACAAGAAGTACAGGGGAAATAAAAGCTGGAGAACACAAGTCATGAAAGAAAACAATTAAGACACCACCAATACATCAATAAAGTAAAAGATCATCAATTAAAAAGGCATATTTTGCCATGAATTGGCCAATGACGGAGGTGCATTGGTTGCAATGTGTGAAAGAGATGAAGATTGCCTCCCAAACACAGCAATATGCTGAAGAATCTATGGAAACACATTGTCAATAATAAGAAATAAGCATTATGAGAAAAAAAAAAGGGACCTTTGATGATGTGCCATGATGACATGAACACTAGTTTAAAAAAGTCAAAACAAGAATGAAGACAACCATAAGTTTTCATGGCAAGGGGAATGAAATTGTTTTTGAGTCCTCCATTTTTGAGATTTTTGAGAACAATTTCATTCCCCTTGCCATGGAGATCAAAATGTGTATGATCAAAATGTGAACAAAATTGAGTTTTCATGCATGCTCTATGTATGATCATGTTTTTTCATGAGTAGCAATTGTCGTTGCATATGATGTTATGGACAATGCACACTATACCATGTCCGAATGAATTGGATTAGTTATGATAATGTTTGCTAAAGTCCAAAAATTATCTTTTGTGATAAAAA
>Ga0209208_10004231_pt1 | contig 20439 bp, 21 predicted proteins | sample S1TSphfallax_3_FD_187694 | JGI IMG/M metagenome (GOLD analysis project Ga0209208, IMG submission 187694) | Host-associated microbial communities from peat moss isolated from Minnesota, USA - S1T2_Fd - Sphagnum fallax MG (SPAdes) (version 2) | ecosystem: Host-associated > Plants > Peat moss >...
TCGACACCGAGCCGTTCATCACCCTTTCGATTCAGGAGGTGGTCAAAACGCTGATCGAGGCGATCGTGCTGGTGTTCGTGGTGATGTACATCTTCCTGCAGAATTTCCGCGCCACGTTGATCCCGACCATCGCTGTTCCCGTGGTGTTGCTGGGCACGTTCGGGGTGCTTGCGGTGCTGGGCTACAGCATCAACACGCTCACCATGCTGGCGATGGTCCTTGCCGTGGGCCTGCTGGTGGACGACGCGATTGTTGTGGTCGAGAATGTCGAGCGCGTCATGGAGGAGGATAAGCTTTCGCCGCGGGACGCGACGCGAAAATCCATGACGCAGATCTCGGGCGCGCTGATCGGCATCGCCTTGGTCCTGTCGGCCGTGTTCCTGCCGATGGCGTTCCTGGGCGGCTCGACCGGAGTGATCTATCGGCAGTTCTCGGTGACGATCGTCTCCGCGATGGTGCTGTCGGTATTGGTGGCGCTTATCCTGACTCCCGCGCTGTGCGCGAGCCTGCTGAAGCCAAAGTTGGAAGGTCAGCCCAAAAGGCGGGGACCGTTCGCCTGGTTCAACAAGGGATTCGACTGGACGAACCGGCGCTATACCGACGGCGTCGGGCGGATGATCACCGGGTCGATCTGGTCGATGCTGGCCCTCGTGATCATCGCCGGCGGCATGGTGTTCCTGTTCACGCAACTGTCGTCGGGCTTTCTGCCGGACGAGGACCAGGCGCTGGTTTTCGGCCAGGTGACATTGCCGCCCGGGTCCACCGCGGAACAGACCGAAGCGGTCAACAAGCGCGTGGTCGATTACCTGCTCGCGGAGGAGAAGGATAATGTCGTCTCCGCTTTCTCCGTCGTGGGGTTCAATTTCGCCGGGCAGGGGCAGAATGCCGGGTTCCTGGCCATCAGCCTCAAGCCCTGGGCCGATCGTCCGCTGGCGTCGCAGTCGGGCGCGGCGGTGGCCGGGCGGGTGATGCGGCATTTCGGGGGAACGCGGGACGCCTTGATCATCGCCTTCCAGCCGCCGGCGGTGCTGGAACTTGGCAACGCATCCGGCTTCGACATGGAGTTGCTCGACCGCGCCAACCTGGGTCACGACAAGCTGTTGGCCGCCCGGAACCAGTTGCTCAGGATGGCGGCGAAAGATCCGCGCGTCTTTGCGGTGCGGCCCAACGGCATCGAAGACGCGTCGCAATACACTCTGGTCATTGACCACCGAAGAGCGAACGCATTCGGGGTGACGACGGCCGACATCAATACCTTCATTGCAGGGGCGACAGGCTCCACCTACGTGAACCAGTTCTTGCGCCAGGGACGGGTCAAGCAGGTTTATGTGCAAGGGGATACCGCGTCGCGGATGCTGCCGGATGACCTCGGCAAATGGTATCTCCGCAATTCCAGTGGGGCGCTGGTGCCGTTCTCGGCGATCTCGACCGCCAAGTGGTCGATGGGCCCGCAGAACGTCCAGTCGTACAACGGTGCGGCCTCGTTCGAAATCCAGGGCAGCCCGGCTCCTGGCGGCAGCACCGGAACCGCGATCGCAGCGATGCAGGAAATGGCGGCCAAGCTGCCGCCCGGCATCGACTATGAGTGGACCGGCCTGAGCTTCGAGCAGGTGCAGGCCGGGTCACAGACGACGGCGCTGTTTTCGATCTCCGGGATCGTCATCCTGTTCTGCCTGGCGGCTTTGTACGAGAGCTGGGCGATCCCGATCGCGGTGCTGCTGGTGGCGCCGCTGGGCGTCATCGGCGCGGTCATCGCGACACTGAGCCTCGGATTAGACAACGACGTGTATTTCCAGGTCGGCCTGCTGACGACGGTGGGGCTGGCGGTGAAGAACGCGATTTTGATCGTGGAATTCGCCAAGGGGTTCTACGAGGCGGGCGAGTCATTGCGGGATGCCGCACTACACGCGGCCCGCGAGCGCCTGCGGCCGATCCTGATGACGTCGCTGGCTTTCGTCTGCGGCGTGTTCCCGCTGGCGATCGCGTCCGGCGCAGGGGCTTCGGCCCGCATCGCGATCGGCACGGCGGTGGTCGGCGGCATGGTCACCGCGACTGTTTTGGCGGTGTTCTTCGTGCCCGTGTTCTTTGTCGCGGTGCTCCGGCTGTTCCGGGTCAAACCGGCGGTGAAGCACGACGACAGCCCGCTACCTGTCAAGGCGGCGGCGTAGATCGTGCGAAGGCTTATCCTGGCGTCGATGCTGCTGGCGTGTTTGCCTGGATGCAGCCTGATCCCAGACTACGACCGTCCTGCCCTGCCGACGGAGGCCGCTTATCCGACCGGTCCGGCCTTTACTGGTCCTGGCGCCCCGTCCGCCGGCGGCGTCGCCGCGGCCGATCTGGGATGGCGGGATTTCTTCGTCGATCCAGTGCTGCAGGACCTGATCGCGCTGTCTCTGGCCAACAATCGCGATTTGCGCGTGGCGGCGGAAAATGTCGCCGCGGCCAACGCGCAATATCAGGTGCAGCGCGCCGGCCTGTTCCCAACCATCGACGTGGTCGGTTCGGCCGACTTCGCGCGTGAGGCGCCCGGTCAGGAGGGCGTTCCTACGCCGCTCCATCTCAATGCGTACAGCCTCGGTTTGAGCACCGTCTCGTACGAGCTTGATCTGTTCGGCAAGATCCGTAGCCTGAGCAAAGAGGCGCAGGAGAAATATTTTAGCCTTGCGGAGACGCGCCAGAGCACGCAGATCAGCCTCGTCGCCTCGGTCGCGTCCGCGTATTTTACCTGGCTTGCTGATCGCGACGCTCTGCGCGTCTCGATCCAGACCGAACAGGCGCAGCAGCGTTCGTTCGATCTGACCAAAATGACCCTGACGCAGGGGACCCAAACGATGCTCACCGTCGCTCAGGCGGAAACGACTCTGCGCACAGCGCAGGCCAGCGTGGAACAATACACCAGGCAGGTTGCGCAGGATCTCAATGAGATCGTGCTGCTGGCAGGGGCCACATTGCCGGACAGCCTGCAGACCCGGATGATGGCGCAGGACGGACTGGCGAGCGAAGTCGCGTTCCCCGCCTTGCCGGCCGGGTTGCCTTCAGATCTGCTGCGGCGCCGGCCGGACATCCGCGCCGCCGAGCACACTCTGCTGGCCGCCAACGCCGATATCGGCGCGGCGCGGGCGGCGTTCTTCCCCTCCGTCACGTTGACGGGCAGCGGCGGCACGGCCAGCGGCGGCTTGAGGAAGCTGTTTGGCGCCGGGACCGCGTCCTGGCTGTTCGAACCGCAATTCAGCGTACCGATCTTTGATGCGGGCACCAACTTCGCCAATCTCGACTACGACAAGATCCAGAAGCGGATCGAGATCGCAGATTATGAGAAGGCGATCCAATCGGCATTTCACGACGTGTCGGACGCGCTGGCGGGACGAGCGACCTATACCCGCCAGCTCGACGCGGAAGCGAAGCTCGTGGATGCCGACCAGCGCTACTACAATATTGCAAAGATGCGGTCCGATGCAGGCGCCGACACCTATCTGAACGTACTGGTTGCGCAAAGCTCATTGTTCTCGGCCCAGATCAACCTCGTCGCGCTGAACCTCGCCGAACAGCAGAACCTGGTGACGCTCTATAAATCGCTGGGGGGCGGGTGGACGGATCGGGTGCAGCCGCACGCGACCTAACTAGAATTCTTTGTTTTTCATCGGGACCTATTATCATCTATCTGGCCCAGAATGTCGCACCGTAAAACGGGATTGCTGATTATCATCGACCTCAAGGACCACAAGGCCATTGTCACTGGATTGCTCGGCCGGTTCGCGTCCACCGACGAGGTGGCGAACATGGTCGTTTATGCCTGCTCCGAGCAGGGCTCGACCACGTCTGGCGCGGCCCTGCGGGTGGACGGCGGGGTTGTGAGGCTTGCCGCCTAGCACCTCCGCACATTGATTGGGAAACGCGCTTTATGCGAAGCCGAGTGTCTGAAGCGTTTGCTCGATCGGGGGTGGATGTGGCGAAAGCCTGGAAAGCCTCAGCCGCTCCGAACAAACACGACCGCGACGCAACGGGGATGAACACTGATGGTGCGCTCCTGGAGTGGATGATGGGTGGCGTGCTGGTGATGGCGACGGCGTTAGTCCTGAAGCAATCGGTTCACTGACATGTCGCGCTGCACGAGCTGCCAGCGCGGTATGCGCCGCCACCACCCATGAAGAACCCGCATTCAGCCATGTTCGTGTTGTTTCTGGCCGCCCTGGCAGCACTTCCGCCGCTCTCGATCGACATGGCGCTACCCGCCTTGCGTGGCATTGCCGCCAGCCTTCACACCGCCCCTGGGCCCGCTGGACTGACGCTCAGCGTGTTCATGGCCGGGTTTGCGATCACCCCGCTAATCTATGGGCCGTTATCCGACCGCGTTGGGCGCCGGCCGGTTTTGCTCTTCGGGCTCGGCCTGTTCACCGCTGGAAGTGCTGCCTGTGCTTGCAGTTCCACCATCTTCCTGCTGCTGGCGTCCCGCTTTGCCGAAGGTGCAGGCGCCGGCGCGGGTATTTCAATGGCCTTCGCGGTGGTGCGGGATTTATTCGCAGGCGAGGAATCCCGAGCGAAGCTTTCCTATGTGCAGATGGTGACGTCGGTCGCCCCGCTGCTGGCGCCGAGCATCGGCGCACTGATCCTCGGGTTCGCCAATTGGCGGGCGATTTACGGCATGCTGGGCGGCCTGGGCGCTGTGCTGCTCGCCGTCATTGCCTGGGGTTTTGAGGAATCCCATGCCAGCACGGCCGGCGCGGGCTCGCTATTCGGGCAGATCCGCGACGGCTATAAAATCCTGTTTGCGAGCCGCCGGGGAATGGGCTTTGCGCTGGTCTTCGCGCTCAGCTTCGGCGTGCAGTTTTCCTTCATCGCTGGCTCGCCCTTAGTATTCATGGGCCATTTCGGCGCCTCGGCGCGGGTTTACGGGCTGATCTTTGCGGCAACCTCCTGCGGCATCATGGTCGGCGCCTTTTCGAACACCAGGCTGTCGAAGCGCGGCATTTCCGGAGGGCTGGCGCTGCAGGGGGGAATTTGCACCTATCTCGCGACCGGCATCGCCATGCTGGCCCTGGGCGCAACAGGTAACCTCCACGCCTTCAACCTGACGGCGCTGCTGGTGCTGAGCGCTTTCGCCTTCGGGGTGATCGGCCCTAACGCCTCGCATGGCGCGCTTGAGGCGATGCCTCAGATCGCCGGCATTGCGGGAGCCATCCTCACCTCGCTGCAGATGGGCGTCGCAGTGCTGGCCAGCACCTTGGTGGCCGCCGCCTATGGCATCGTAGGCATTTATGCGATGCTGTTGCCGATGCTGGGATTCAGCATTCTCGCCACCCTGGCCTATGTGCTGATGGCGGGGCGCTGACTAGCGCCGGCTCGTGATGAAAAATGGGAGCGGTCGTTGTCCCGGGTATGATCCCCAATCCACCCGTCGTCACGACTGGCAGGTTCGTCATTTGCAGGACCTGCCGGCTCCGGGCAAGATAGTTACGCTGCGGGTGCGTCTGTCACGATGGCGATGCCAAACCAAAGCTGCGAGCGTCAAACCTTCAGAGACAGGGTTCCCCGGGCCGCCCGGGCGTGTGCCCGAAGGACCCGGCCGGAAGCCCCATAGAAGGGCGTCCAGCACCTCCATGAAGGCGCGGGTGACCGGTTGCCTCTGTGCTGGACTGGCTGGCGGCGCTTGGCGCTTCAGGCGCGCGCATAGACCATGATGCGCGCCTTGGCGTTGCGGTCGAGGGCTCCGCCCCATTGGCACTAAGATAACAGCGCGCCTGGGTAGCTGCCGGCCGGTTTCCCTGGCTCCTGGCCAATCTGTGCGGCCGTCCCGGCCGTCGTGACGACGCGGACGGCCATTTTCAGGGCCGGGAAACGAGCCTGGCGACGGCCTGGATATGCGCCTCGCCGGCCATCCGGGCCTGATCGGCAGAGCCCGCGTCGATGGCGTCGATGATCGCTTCATGCTGCCGGCCCGCGCCCTTCAGGTTCGGCAGGAACCCGCAGGTCTGGCAGATCAGTACGTCCGACATCACCCAGTTCACCACCTGGCGCGCATGCATCGTTGGGGAGCGCGCCGCGGCGTAGACCATGCCGTGAAACCGGTGGTTCAGATCCCGGTAGTGCGTCGCCGAGTTCTGTTTGCGGCTGGACAGGGAAAGGATTTCCGCGTTGATCGAACGCAATGTAACGACTTCGGCAGGCTGGCGCCGCGATGCAGCTAGTTCGGCCAGCAATCCTTCCAGCCGGCCGAACATCAGGAAGAAATCGCCGATCTCGCGCATCGACGGCGCGATCACCTCGCAGCCGACCTGCGCGGTGATATGCACGAACCCGTCGGCCCGCAGATCCCCCAGCGCGGCCATGATCGGCTGTCGGCTCGCGCCGGTCTGCTCGGCTATCTGTTTGACAAGAATCTTGTCGCCAAAACGATATTGGCCGTTGAGCAGACGTTCCAGCACGAACTCCCGGACCGCGTCCTTCTTGCGATCGCCGCGCGCCAGTGCGGGCACGGCATCGATCGCCGAAGTCGGCGGCAGAAGCGGTCTTCTCGAAGTCGCGAGCGGCCTGATCACGCGCCGGGATTTAGGGCCATCGGCCGCCGATAACAAGCAGACCGACGCTTGCTGGCAGCAGGCTAACATGCTAGCGTCCTAATTATCAATCGTCCGAACCGGGGAAGCGATGCCATGATCTATCGTGACAGGTTCCAGGGCCGCGCGGCCATCGTTACAGGCGGCGCGGCGGGCATCGGCCTTGGCGTGGCGCAACGCCTGATTGCCGAAGGTGCCGCCTGCCGCCTGCCGCCTGTGGGACCAGGACACGGACGCGCTGGGCATGGCCGCGCGGCAGATCGGTGCCGCTGCCGCGCAGGTGGTGGACGTGGCCGACGTGGCGCAGGTCGACGCCGCGATGTCGGCGAGCCTTGCCGCTCTTGGCGGCCGGCTGGACATCCTGGTCGCCGGCGCCGGCATCGCCGGCCCGAACGCCACGGTGCGCGACTATCCCATCCAGGCGTGGCGCCGCGTGATCGACGTCAATCTCCACGGCGTGTTCCATTGCAATCGCGCCGCTGTGCCAGCGATGGAACGCCGCGGCTATGGCCGCATCATCAACGTCGCGTCGGTGGCCGGCAAGGAGGGCAACCCGAATGCCGCCGCCTATTCAGCATCCAAGGCCGGCGTGATCGGTCTGACCAAATCGCTCGGCAAGGAACTCGCGCGGACCGATATCCGCGTCAACTGCGTCGCCCTGGCCGCCGTACGCACCGCCATCTTCGACCAGATGTCGCAGGAACATGTCGACTTCATGCTGTCGAAGATTCCCATGGGCCGTTTCGGCGCGATTGATGAAGTGACGGCACTGGTTTGCTGGCTCACCAGCGACGAAGCGTCGTTCAGCACGGGCGTCGTCTTCGACATCTCGGGCGGCCGCGCGACGTAGCCGCCTTGTTGGCGTCGGACTAGCATGCTAGCCTCCATCTACGGTCGACGGGACGGTGTTCTGGGCGATGCGTTACCATCCCGGCGCAACGACGACGGTAAGAAAACAAAAGCTTCAAGGGAGAGGGCGATGATGGATAGTTGGCCGCGCAATGCCTGGTATGTCGCAATGTACGTGCATGACCTGGGTGCCGGCCATCTCGTCGCTCGCACCATGCTGGGTGAAGGCATAGCCCTCTTCCGCGACGCCGGCGGCCACGCTTGCGCCCTGGCAGAAGCCTCCCCGCACCGGAACGCCCCGCTGAGCGCCGGGCGGGTGCTCGATGGCGGGCGCGTGATGTGCGGCTATCATGGGTTGGAGTTCAACACCGCCTGCGAGTGCATCCGCAACCCGCACGGCACCGGCCGCATTCCGGCCGCGGCGACCGTACGAGCCTTTCCGGTGTTCGAGCAGTTCGGGATCATCTGGGTCTGGATGGGCGACCGTCCAGCGGACACCACGACCCTTATCGACCTAAGCGCCTTCGCGCCTGATTCGGGCCATGTCGTGGGCAAGCCCGACTGGCTGCCGATGGAGGCGCCCTGCGACCTGATCGTCGATAACCTGCTGGACCTCAGCCACGTTTCCTTCCTGCATGACGGCGTGCTGGGCAATGCCGAGACCATACCGGCGCAGACGACGCTCAAGCGCGACGGCGACGCGATCACCGTCGAGCGTTTCATGGCCAGCGTGGCGCCCCCCGAGTATTTCTATCTTCTATACCGCGGGGACGATCGGCCGGTGGATATGTGGCATTCGATCCGCTGGGAGTCGCCTGCTTCGCTGTTTCTCGACGTTGGCTGCACGACCACCGGCGCGCCCCGCGACGCCGGCACCGGGGTTTTCGCGGCGCATCTTCTGACGCCGCAGACCGCGGCCACGACGATGTATCACTTCCTGGGCGCACGGTACAATCCGCCGCCGCGAGAGGAAGCCGACAACGCGCGCATCCAGGCCAGGCTGGCCAAGTTGCGGCGTCTGGCGTTCGCGGGTCAGGATGAGCCAATGATCCGCGCCCAGTACGGCGTCATCAGCGCGCGCGGCGGAAAGATGAAGACGGTAGCGCTTGAAATCGATGCCGGCGTCCTCCGTTGGCGGCGGATCATGGACCGTATCCTGGCGGGAGAGCAGGGGGCGCCACCGCCGCCGACGCGCGATGTTCGCGCCGCGAGCATCTCGGCCTGATGCGGTGCGGGCCCGCCCGGCGTTGCCAGCCTGCCGCCCCGGCAGCAGCACCCGGAACGGTGAGGAGGCGGGCCACAATGAAAAAACGCCACGGGAGAATGACGCCATGAGAATCCTGACCGCCGCGATGCTCTGCCTGGCGGCCGCAGGTATAGTCTTCGCACCTGCCGCAGGTGCGCAAACGGCTTACTCGGACAACGTGATCCGGATCGGCGTGCTGACGGACATGAGCGGCCCGCAATCCGCCGCGAGCGGCCCGGGGGCGGTCATGGCGGCGCGCATGGCGGCCGACGATTTTGGCAATACGGTGAACGGCGTGAAGGTGGACATCGTGTTCGCCGATCATCAGGGCAAACCCGAGATCGGTTCCGCGATCGCGCGCCAGTGGTTCGATGCCGATGGCGTCGATACGATCGCCGACTTGCAGGGATCGCCCATCGGTCTCGCCGTGCAGTCGGTGGCGCGGGACCGCCACCGGATCCTTCTGCTGTCCAGCTCGACATCCTCGGAATTCACCGGCAAGTCCTGCTCGCCGACGACCGTGCAATGGACGGTGGATACCTACAGCCTCGCCGTCGGCGCGGCGCGCGCGATGACGGGGATCGGCGGCAAGCGCTGGTTCTTCCTCACCGCCGATCAGGCCTACGGCCATGCGTTGACACACGACACCACCGAGCAAGTCAAGCGGGCCGGCGGGACCGTGGTGGGCGGTGCCACGTTTCCGCCCGGCACCGGCGATTTCGCCGCGCTGCTGCTGCAGGCCCAGTCATCCAACGCGGATGTCCTGGCGCTGGCGTCGGCAAGCGGCGACACGATCAGCGCGATGAAGCAGGCCGCCGAATTCAGCCTGGACAAGACGATGAAGATCATCCCCCTGCAATCGGTTCTCACGGATGTCCATGCGATCGGGCTGCCCATTGCTCAGGGCTCCTACGAAACCGCAGCGTTCTACTGGAACCGGACGGAGGCGACGCGCGCGTGGTCGCGGACGTTTTTCGCGCGAACGAAGGCCATGCCCACCGGCTTCCAGGCCGGCGTGTATTCATCGGTGCACAATTACCTCGCCGCCGTTCAGCGGGTGCAGACCGACGCCGCCGCCGCCGTGATGCGGGAATTGCGAGCAACGACGATACATGACGTGTTCGCCGATCCGGGCACGATTCGCCCCGACGGCAGGATGGTGCACGACATGTACCTGCTGCGGGTCAAGCAGCCGGCGCAATCGACCGGGGAATGGGACCTGTACGACGTCGTGGCGACAATCCCAGGCGAAACGCTGGCGCGCCCGCTTTCGGAAAGCCCGTGCCCTCTGGTCTCCCAGGCGGCGCTGCAGGACGCCGCCCAGGGGAAGACGCCATGAGCATCGGGTTGGTATGCGCCTCCCACACGCCGCTGATGCGCGATGGCGTGGCCTCGCCAGAGACTCGTGTGAAGGCCGAGGCCGGCTTCGCGCGCCTCGCCGCATGGGTCGATTCGTTTAGGCCAGATTGCATCATCCAGTTCGCGCCCGATCACTTCAACGGTTTCTTCTACGACCTGATGCCGTCGTTCTGTGTCGGCGCAGGCGCCGTCTCGCTGGGCGACTGGGGCGGCGGTACAGGCAACCTGCCGGTGCCGGAGGATTTCGCGCTGCGCGTGCTGCACGCCGCCCGTGCAGCCGATCTCGATCCGGCGGTTTCCTACCGCATGCCGGTCGATCACGGCTTCGTGCAGATGTGGGAAGCGATGTTCGGCAACTTCCAGCGCTTCCCGATCGTGCCGGTGTTCGTCAATTGCGCCGCACCCCCGCTTCCCAGCTACCGGCGCGCGCGGCTGCTGGGCGAAGCCATTGGCCGTTTCGCCATTGAAACCGGCCAACGCATTCTGTTTGCGGCGTCCGGCGGCCTTTCCCACGACCCGCCCGTGCCGGCCATCGAAGGCGCGCCGCCGGAGATACGCGACCGCCTGACCGACGGGCGCAACCCGACCGCCGAGGCGCGCCGGCAGCGCGAAGCGCGCGTGCTGGAAGTCGGGCGTCTCGCCGCCGCGGGGGAAGGGCCGTGCCTGCCGTTAAACCAGGCCTGGGACGGCGACTTTCTGGGCCGGCTGCGGCAGGGCGATCTGCTGGCCCTGGACGCGCTGACGGCCGACGGGGTCCGCGCGGTCGCGGGGCGCGGCGGCAATGAAGTCCTGTGCTGGGTTGCGGCGTTCGCGGCACTGTCGGCAGCGGGAAGCTACGATGTCGGCAACTTGTTCTATGAGGCGATTCCGGGCTGGATCGCCGGCATGGCGATGGTTACCGGGGAGACGAGAACAAAGCAGGAGACCTCACCATGAGCGATGCCGCACCGCCACGTTTCGCCAGCGTCTGGTCCGATCTCGCGAATACCGCATTCGCACAAGGCTTTCTTGACGCCGGCGGGCTGCGCACGCGCTATCTGATGGCCGGCGACAACACGAAGCCGCTGTTGCTGCTGCTGCACGGCGTCGGCGGTCATGCGGAAGCCTATACCCGCAATCTGGGCGCCCATGCCGCCCATTTCTGGACGGTCGCGATCGACATGATCGGCCATGGCTGGACCGACAAGCCGGCGATCGACTACCAGATCGCCGATTACGGCAAGCATGTTCTGGCGGTGCTGCACGCGCTCTGCCGCGAAAGTGCGATGCTGTCGGGCGAAAGCCTGGGTGGCTGGGTCGCGACCTGGCTGGCCGTGCATCACCCGCGCGCGGTCGAAAAGCTTGTGCTGAACACGGCCGGCGGCTGGACGGCGCACCCCGAAGTGATGGCGCGCATCAAGAAACTGTCGAACGAGGCGGCATCGGACCCGAGTTGGGAACGTATCCGCGCGCGGCTGGAGTTCCTGATGTACGACAAGGCCACGGTGTCGGACGACCTGATCGAAACGCGCCGCGCGATCTACGCCCAGCCTGGCTTCGCCGTTTCAATGCGGCGCATCATGTGCCTGCAGGACATGGATGTGCGCCTGCCCAACATGATCAAGGCGGCGCAATACCGTGCGATCAAGGCGCCGACGCTGGTGGTCTGGACCTCTCACGACCCCACCGCGACGCCGGCCGAGGGCGCGGAGATCGCCGACATGATCCCCGGCGCCCGCTACATGGTAATGAATGAATGCGGCCATTGGCCGCAGTTCGAGAACGCGGCGCTGTTCAACAAGGTGCATATCGATTTTCTGCTGGGTCGGGACATCGGCGGCAGCGAAGGGGTGCGGGCATGACCGATGCCGGCACCCTCGCGGACGCGCTGCACGCGGCGCAGCGCGACGGCAGACCCATCCCGCCATTGCGTAGTCGGCTTGATGGCGCCGATGCGGCCTATGCGGTGCAGGAGTTCAACACGAAGCGCGCGCTTGATGCGGGCCGTCGCCTAGTGGGGCGCAAGATCGGCCTGACATCGCCCGCCGTGCAGGCGCAGCTCGGTGTCGACAGGCCCGATTTCGGAATGCTGTTCGCCGACATGGAAGTGGGTGAAGGCGAGCCGATCGCCACCGATCGCGTACTGCAGCCGAAGATTGAGGCCGAGATCGCGCTGATCCTGGAGCGCGACCTGCCGCAGGAACAGCCGACACTGTCCGACATCGTCCGCGCCACCGCCTATGTGGCGCCGGCCCTGGAAATCGTCGGCAGCCGGATCGCCGGCTGGGACATCAGGTTTGTCGATACGGTGGCGGATAATGCGTCGTCCGGCGCCTGGGTTCTCGGCGGCCCGATGCGCCTGCTGGCGGGCCTGGACCTGCGCGGTTGCGCGATGACGCTGCGGCGTGGTGACGTGGAAGTGTCGCGTGGCTCCGGCGCGGCGTGCCTGGGACATCCGCTGAACGCGGCGAAGTGGCTGGCGCGCGAGATGGTGATGCGCGGGCGTCCCCTGCAGGCCGGCGACATCGTTCTGACCGGCGCGCTCGGCCCGATGTGCGCCGCCTCGTCGGGCGACACTTTCGTGGCCCGGATCGAGGGGCTGGGCAGCGTCAGCGCGGAGTTCGCGTGATGGAAACGACGTCGTTCGACACCGACGTGCTGGTTGTCGGCACCGGCCCGATGGGTGCCACGACGGCGCTGGCGCTGGCCACCTACGGCGTGCGCGTGATGGCGATATCGAAATGGAACTGGCTCGCCAACACGCCGCGCGCCCACATCACCAACCAGCGCGCGGTCGAGATCCTGCGTGACCTGGGCGTGGAGGAGGAAGCGAAGAAGCAAGCGACCCCCTGGGACCAGATGGGCGACACGCTGTTCACCACCAGCCTGACCGGACCCGAGGTGGCGCGACTGCGCACCTGGGGCACCGGCGACGAGCGCTTCGGCGACTACCTGCGCGGCAGCCCCTGCACCAATCTGGACCTGCCACAGACCTATCTGGAGCCCATACTCGTCAATCACGCGGCACTTCGTGGCGCGCGGATCGCGTTCAACACGGAATACCTATCCTCCGCGCAGGATGAGAACGGCGTCACGGCGACGCTGAGGAACCGGCTGACGGGAACGATCTTCACGCGACGCGCGCGGTTCCTGGTCGGCGCCGACGGCGCGAATTCGCCGGTCGCGGCCGAGATCGGCTTGAATTTGGTGGGCGAACTGGCGCGCGCCGGGACGGTCTACGCGCAGTTCCGCGCCGATCTGTCCCGCTATGTCGCCCACCGGCCGAGCATCCTGCACTGGATCATGAATCCGGCCGGCGGATTCGGCGAGATCGGCATGGGCTTGCTGCGCGCCGTGCGGCCCTGGGACGAATGGATCGCCGGCTGGGGCTTCGACATGGCGAAGGGTGATCCCGACCTGACCCAGTCCAACGCGCTGGCGAGGATCCGCACGCTGGTGGGCGATCCCGCGCTTGACGTCGATTTCGTATCGATCGCGCCCTGGTACGTCAATCGCGCCTATGCGACGCATTACAGCCTCGGCCGCATCTTCTGCGGCGGCGATGCGGTGCATCGCCATCCGCCGTCCAGCGGTCTCGGCTCTAACACCTCCATGCAGGACGGTTTCAATCTAGCCTGGAAGCTGGCGCTGGTGGTGAAGGGTCAGGCGGATATCGCGCTGCTCGAAAGCTACTCGGCCGAGCGCGCGCCGGTGGGCAGGCAGGTCGTCGAACGCGCCAACCAGTCGCGCATCGACTATGCCCCGCTGCGCGCCTGCTTCGCCACGTCCGGCAGCGACGACCCGGTGGCCGCTGGCCTGCGCAGAATCAAGGCGCCGACCCAGGAGGGTGCCGTAGTGCGCGCGGCGCTGCGCGACGCGTTGGCGCTGAAGCATTACGAATTCAACGCGCACGGTATCGAATCGAATCAGCGCTACGTCTCATTGGCCGTGGTGACCGAAGCGGATGCGGCCGAGGAAGTATGGCGGCGCGACCGCGACTTGTATTTGCAACCGACCACGCGACCGGGCGCCAAGCTGCCGCATGTCTGGCTCGTCGGGCGCGCCGGCACCCGCGTCTCGACGCTCGACGTCGTCGGCAAGGGGCGTTTCACGTTGCTGACCGGTCTCTCCGGCCAGGCGTGGCGCGCGGCTGTCGAGGCGCTGCGGTGCCCGTGCCTGCGCATCGTCGTCATCGGCGAGGACGCGGATGCGCAGGACCCGTACAATGTCTGGCACGCGGCGAGTGAGATCGAGGAAGCGGGCGCGCTGCTGGTGCGCCCCGACGGCTATGTCGCCTGGCGGGTCCGCGAGTCGGTCTGGACCGCGCGGCAGGGCACTGCCCTGTTATCAGACACGCTCAAACGGCTCGGTCTGCGCCATTAGATTATTTTGATGCTTGCGGCTTGGCCCGGATAGGACGGTTCATGCCATCCCTGGGCACGAACGTCACTCCAGCCTCGGGCTGGCTTTCCGGCGCCATGGCAAGGAAGGCGGGATGCCCGGCAGCCAGCGCGGCGACCCGGCCGATCCGTGGCAGGTGCTCAAGCGGAATCTTGAAGCGGTTCCGCATCGACCTCGCCGGCCGACAGCAACCGTGACAGCGTGGCCCGAAGCGCTCTCCAAGGGCCGACTCCGGCATACTCCCGTCGGCCAGGTCGCGCACGATCTGGTGCAGTCGTCCAATGCCTTCGTCAACGGCGCCGTGCTGTCGCTGTTCGCGATCGCAGCCGGCTTGGTGGTGCTACTGAACAAATAAGGCGTATGCCGACAGAAGCCGTTATTCGCATCTACCTGCGGACACATGAAAAAAGACGCCAGACGGTCTATTATCGCTTCTTACAGCATGCTATCGATATCTGGCACTGGCTCACGCGTCGAAGCCCGCAAGCGCCAACTCGCCCGCCTGAATGGCGCAAAACCGCCGACGCCTCGGGCGGCCCTGTCGCTCGCCAAGTCCAAAGCCTACCAGGATGCGGCGGACGTCCCTGCGGCGCTCCGAGCCTACGCCTCGAACCGCGGAAACTACAAAGGTTGGTGCGAGAAGCCAATGGTCGTGAAGCTGGACAGCTTGCCCGTCCTCGCCACGGCGGCTTGTTCCAAGACGGCGATAATCGAAAAGGCGGACGTGGTCTGCCGCTGGCAATCCCTGCAGTGGCAAAGACCGACGACCTCCGTTTCTCCCGTCGCGGCCCTCGGGGGCGGCTACCGCTTCGGACAACGGGTTGACTCCGGCTTGCTTCAGCTATGTTTGGCTTCGTCGCTGCGGCATTAGATCTTTAGAGGGAAGCACTCGCGTCACGGCTCCCGGGCAACAGTCAGTTCACCACCCAACCGGCAACAGCGACGCCTTGCTTTGCCGTTTCGGCTACCACATCACCCTGCGTGGCCGGATCGTCCTCATCAGCGAAACGATCGTCTGAGTGCGCCGTCATCGCGGGAAGCGAGACGAGGCCCCGGGGCATACGCGCCGGCGGCCGGATCAGGGCGAGCAGGCGTTCCGGCCCATGAGCGAGGGCGGCTGCAAGCTGGTTGCTTGCGGCAAGGGCTGACCCTGGCGGGCGCTGCGACCGCGTCCATATTTCTATGGCAAGGGACGGGGAGAGACGGCATGGGTGCGATCGGACGGCGGGCGGTGTGCGCGGGGCTGCTGCTGTCGCCAGCGGCGGCAGTCCGGGCTGCGCCAGGGGGCACCCTCCCTGGCGACACGGCTTGGGCGTTCAGCTTCCCGTCCCTGGACGGCGGCACGGTGGAGTTCGCAGGCTGGCGCGGCCGCGTGATGCTGGTGGTTAACACCGCCTCGTTCTGCGGCTTCGCCCCCCAGTTTCGCACGCTGGAGGCCCTCAACCGCGGCCGCGGCACCGACGGGCTGACGGTGGTCGGCATGCCAAGCAACGACTTCGAGCAGGAAGCCGACAGCAACGCCAAGGTCAAGAAGCTGTGCGAGCTGACCTACGGCGTGCAGTTCCCGATGACAGGACTGACCCATGTCATCGGCGCCGATGCCAACCCTTTCTACGCCTGGGTGCGGCGGCAGCGTGACTGGTCGCCGACGTGGAACTTCAACAAGGTCGTCGTCGGTCGAGACGGCCGCATCGCCGCGCTGTTCCGCGCCCCGGACGAGCCGGACGGTACGGCCGTCACCGCCGCGCTCGATGCAGCCTTGGCCGCGCCGGGCACCTGAAGCCCGCTGCCAGCGCCAGCGCTGCGCGCGCGAACGGGGAAAACCGGAGGTTTCCCTGCAGCGATGCGGCTCGGATCGTCACTGGATAGCGGAGACGTGCGCCATGGCGCGGCTCCGTGAGGCCTGCGAATGCGGGGCGAGTAGAGCTGGAAACGCCGCCATGTCAGATGTCAAAGACTATTGACTCCGGTGGGAAAATTAGGTATCCATGTACGCAACGGACTCGCCCCGCCTCTTGACGAAGCGTATATGGGCGTATTTCTCATGCCGGGTATATTGGTAGTCCTTTCACGTCGGCAGGTCGTAGAAGCTGAAAATGACGTCGTCGCCGTCGATGTCGATCTCGAGGACGCGATTGATCGGCTCTCCGAGCTGGGCGAGTTCGGCGAGCGCATCTGCAAATAAGCGCCTCTGCTCCGCCCGGCCGACGCTCGGAACGATGATGACGAGACCGGCGTGAAGCGGCTGCGCGGCATAAAGACGGCGGAAGTCGCTGGCGTTGTTCGTAACCAGAACCAGACTTTCCTCGCCGGCATAACGCACGACGTTCCAGTCTTTCCATCCGGCCTTTCCAACGTGAGCAATGTGCCGGGCTTCGTGCCCTGCCTCGTGTGCGATCAGAACCAGATCGATGCTGAGACATTCATCGATCAGGAACCTCATGCCACCGCGATAGTCGCCAGCTTTCGGCGGGCACGATGCGTAGGTTCGCGATCATGCCATGGCTGCGCGCGCGGACGGCCGCGGGGAGGATAGGCGGCGGCGTAAAGCGGGGCGGCGCGAAGCATCTCGACCGTGAGGCGCGGGTATCCTTCGAGCAAGTCCGTCTCGGTCGATCCCTGGGCCAGAAGGGTCGCGATCAGGTGCACCGGAACCCGCGTGCCCCGAAACACGGGATCGCCGCCCATGATCTCGGGATCGCAGACCACCAGGTCACGGGCACGGCGTAGCGCCCGCAGCGAGGTTGCCAGCTCGCGGCGCGGTTCGCGCAGGTCGATCTTCAGCAGCCCGCCTTCCAGCGACACGGTGTTGCGCGATCCGCGTGCCAGGGCATCGAACACCTCCCGGCGCAGCTCGGGCACAAAGCGGTCTGTCAGGCGGCGCTCCAGCGTGAGCGATACAAGCGCGTGAAGGTCGAGCAGCCTGGTCGCGTGACCAGCCCTTCTGCCCGAAACGGCGGGAATAGTCTTCTTGTCGATCGCGTTGTTCACGGCCTTCAGCGGCAGCCGCGTCAGCACGGCTGCCTCGGTCGGCGTGAACAACTGATGGTCAGAGGTCTGCATGAAATATCCTTCTCCGTTTGGAGAATATATTATTCACGTCGGATTTGCAAGGAAGGAGCGGCCCGGGCCTCTAGCCCCGGGATCCTTGGCTAGACCCGGATGCGTTCGACCTCGTCCAGGCTCATCGCGTCATGCCTTCGGTCATAGAGCTGGGTTGTCCGCGTGCTGGCTTGGTTCGCCATCGCCGCCGCCTTCTCCAGCGTGCCGCCGTTCTTCAGGTAGGCGGTGATCCCGGTTGCCCGGAAGCTGTGATTGCCGACCCTGGTCATGATACCCGCCGCAGTGGCGCGGCGCGCGATCATCGCGTAGGCGTTGGCCTGGGGTAGGGGTGTCCGGGTGAGCTTGGCCGTGCCTCGGCCAATGGTGCGGAACAGCGGCCCCTTGCCGTCCTTCATGATGCCGGTCTGCTCCAGGTAGGCGGTCAGGTCCTCCTCAACGCTGTGATGGCACGGCATCGCGTGCGCCTTGCCGCCTTTCTCGCGCAGGCGCACCCAGAGGCGGCGGTTCTGCACGAACACGTCCTCGACCTTCATCGCCAGCGCCGCGCCGATCCGGGCGAAGCTGTAGACCATGAGCGCGATCAGCGCCCGGTCGCGTAAGCCCGCCGGACTCGTGACATCGATGCTGTCCAGCAGCGCCCGCGCCTAGGCCGGTTCCAGCACCGGCGTCTTGCCCTGGCGCACCACATGGGACGGGCCTCGCACCGATGCGGCAGGGTTGGTCGCCATCACCTGACCCATCACCAGCCAGTCGAACAGATGCCGGATCGCGGCGAGCTGCTGCTTCACGCTCGGCGCTGCCTGTGCCCGCGTCTGCTGCTCGATCCAGGCTGCGACGTGAAGCGGCTGCACGGCGGTGATCGACGCCACGCCCATTGTCTCGCACCAGGCCAGAAAACCCGCCACAGCCCGCCCGTAGGCCCGGCGTGTGTGCTCATTGCGGATCGTGCCGGCGAAGAATTCCAGAAAGCGAATGGTGGCGTGGTCGCCGGCTGCGCTGACTATCGCCGGCAGGGCGAGTGAACTAGCGAGAGAAGCAAGTGCAGTTGTCATACCGCTTCACTTTCCACGACGCGCGGCAGCGGTCGCTTCTGTCGCATCTGCCACGTCTCGATCAGAAACAGGGTAATGGTGCTGGCGCTGTGAATCGCCAGCCGCGCGATCCTGCCGTCGACGCGCTTGAACCCGCGTTCGCGACCGTGTGCATCGCCGGCATGGGTCCGTAGCGATCCGACACCCTTGGCCACGCTCGTCAGGCCACCCAGCACTTGTCTAATGTCGGCAGCGATCTCGGCCGGAAGGTCCGAGCGTGCAGGTGATAGGCCAAGCGGGTCCTGCACGGATTTAAGCACGCCCTCGATGTCTTTTTTCGCCGGCAGCGGTAGTTTCAGTTCGGCCAGGATCGAGCGGCACACGGATTCGACGATTGAGCAGGCGGCCGTAACCGCATCCTCGGGATCGTCGTCCGCGCTTTTCATCGCGCGCTCAATGTCGCGCTGCACAGTGTCGAAGTCGATTAACACCGCTTTAGCCGACACGGCTGAGACCACAGCGCCGGAGCGCCCCAGCGTCATCAGCTTCGGCTTGCCGCCCAACAGCGTCACCTCGAAGCCGTCCTGGACCAGGAAGCGGTTCAGGTGGTCGATGACCGCTTGCTGCTTCTCGGGATCGTTGATGTAGTCGTCGGGTTCGGCGACACGCTCGATGGCGCGGGTGATCTTAGTGCTGGCGTGTGGGTCTTCGTCACGCAGGCCGCGCAGAAAGTCGAGCAACCTGGTGACACGCGATCCCATGCCGCCGACGCGGAAATCAAGATTGCACTCCATCATCAGCTGCTCGATCTGGCCCGCCGTGCGGTAAATGCCGATTGGGGGCACGTTGCTGTTGCCCGCGCCGCCGGTCACAACATCGGTCAGAGCCTTCAGGGTAGCCAGGGAAAAGGAGGTGTCGAGCATAGGCCACCCTACCACGATTCATACGTATGATAGTTGACATTATCACATATAAAAACGAGCCTGACGGAGGGGCAAACCGACTGGCTTCTGTGAGCAAGACTTCACCTCGACGCCGAGCCGCGGCGTCGGCTTGTTGCCTTCGCTCCAGTAGCCTTGACATGATGGTGTCCGTTTTCGTCCGCATGAGACTGGCTGTGCCCCTGCGGCGGCGCGGTCTGAGGCACGAAGCATACTTGGCCATGCTGAACGCCGCGCTCGGCAATGACCGCGTGCGCGAACGCCCGCACCTCATGCGCATCGCCGCGCAGCACCGCGACTTCAAGACAGTTCTCTGAATCCAGATGGACGTGCAGTGTTGCGACCTCGAGATCGTGGCGACCATGATGCGTGTTGGTTAGCCGTTTGGCCAGTTCGCGCGTGTGATGGTTGAACACATAAACCAGCGTGGCTAGGCAGGCCCCGGCGACACCGCTTTCCGCACGCGCGCGTTCAAGGCCCAATCGCGACAGATCGCGCATCGCTTCCGAGCGATTCGTGTAGCCATTGGCCGTCATGAAGGCGGTCAGCTCCGCCGCGAACTCGTCGGATACGCTGATTGTCACCCGCTCCATTGGCCACTCCCGATCCGGTACCCGTCGGTCATCGGTATATAGGGGCGGATAACCCAGGGCGACGCGGAACGATTCCGTCATTGACGGCTGCCTTCCCCGCTGTGTAGTCACTTTTTGGCAAATCTGCTTAATCACCGGGGGCCTGCGATGGCTGGGTTTCGCGTGGCCAACGCCTGTCTGGTGGCAGGCTTCTGTTCGGCGCTGATCGTTCCGAACCGGGCCGTGCGGGCCGCCGCGCCCACTCCCGGCCAGTCGCCGCCGGCCGAGGCGGGGGTCACGGATCAGCCGATCGACGTCGATGTCGTGCGCTCCCGGGCCGATCTCCTCGGCACCGCGACCAGCGCCAGCCAGGGCGCCGTGACGCAGGAGGAGTTGGCGCTGCGTCCGGTCTATCGCGTCGGGCAGCTGCTTGAATCGGTCCCC
>Ga0209208_10004232_pt1 | contig 20437 bp, 8 predicted proteins | sample S1TSphfallax_3_FD_187694 | JGI IMG/M metagenome (GOLD analysis project Ga0209208, IMG submission 187694) | Host-associated microbial communities from peat moss isolated from Minnesota, USA - S1T2_Fd - Sphagnum fallax MG (SPAdes) (version 2) | ecosystem: Host-associated > Plants > Peat moss >...
CCATGAGATCCGCGCGCCCTACGCCCTCCTCGCCCATCTCGCCCCTGCATTCAGGGCCCACGGCCTCTTAGGCATAGAAGAGCTCGACAGGCCGACTGTGCGGCACGGAACCCCGCCGGCTCTTTTACGCTGCGAACTCTCTGCGAGCGGTTACCAGCTTCAAGCTCTGAGTCCGCTGAAAGGCTCGTTAGGCTATTTCGCAGTTTTCAGCCCGCCCAAACCGGGCTGGCGGCCTGGGAGCGCCGTCCGCTGCACGGGTTAGGACGTGATCTTCGGAAACCTCGCCTCTGAGGAGGAGCGCGGCGGCGCGTTTCTTAGGAGCCGCGCTAAACCGTCATGGACATGCCGCGGTAAATCCGAGCGCGATAACGCGAGTCTTCCGCATCTGGCAGGGGGGCCCCGAGGAGCAGGACGGCGCGCGCAAAGCGTTTCACCTCCTCGAGGTGTTCCTCAAGATTGCGCGGCTCCTCGGAACGAACTCTTCGGGTCAGGTTGATTTGATTTACCGGCACATCGTGAACCAGCCGCTCGTTCTCAACCGCAAGGGTTGCCGTAAAGGCGTGCAGGGTGGTTTTGATAAAGTTCGCCAAGGCGAACCCAGGCCCCTTGCTGGCTGGCGGAACGTCGGGGGAGACGATGACGAGCTGGACCGCATCGTAGAGGGATGCCTTTCGGCTCACGCGGAAGTGGTGAGTCAGATTGGCGTCCACCAAGGATGCAAACCCCTCTCCGTCCAGATGGTCCGTCTCGCCGAAAAGAAAGTCAGGCAATGGCGAGAGGGGGGTAGAGACCACAGTCGTCGGGGTTCCCCACTGTCGGCGCGCCAGGTCCATGGAGGCTTCGATGTCGTCAGCGCAGGTGAGGACCTCAAGGGTCCCTGCCGAAAGATCCGAAAGCGCGTCGCGATACTGGGCGCCGGCCTCTGAGGTTTTCACCATCAGTACGACGCGCGCGACGTGGCACTCCTCGACAAAGGCTCGAGCGGCCTCCGAAAGATAGTCTACAAGGTGCTCGCCGATAAGCCACACGGTACGTCCTCGCATCTGATCCAGACGCTCTTGCTTGGGACCGCCGAAAAGTTCCCGTTCCGTGGTCGAGCGCTCAAGGGTGAGCCCTCCGGACGGCATGAAGGTTTCACCGCTGACCGCTCGGTCTGCGAGGAAAAACACCGTGGCTTGAGCCACTTCACCTTCAGTGGGCATTTTTCCGAGGTTAAGGAGCGACAAGACCCCCTGCCCGACCTTGCGCGCTTCGTCCTGCACCTTGGCTGCAGGCAGCCATGGGCGATCTTCCGGCGGCGGACGCAAAAGCCACCCGGCGTCAGCACGATCCGACCATTGGGGACAATCCAGGAAGGCCCCCGAGAGACGCAATCTGGCGACCAACCGCTCAGCGATGGATTCGGTCATGAGGTAATCGCCCCACGAGCAGTCGTCCTCGCGTTCGCGAGCGCATTTCAAGGCTAACTCGCGCAGCTCGTGCGGATTGTCCGTATCATGGGCCATGCGCACAATGTCGTTGCGGGAAAGGCGGTTAAGCACGGCTTCGACGCGAACGCCGCGGCGCATCGCCTTCACCGTCGCCTCATAAACCGCGTTTAGCCTTTTGTTTTCCAGGATCAATTTGCCCCTACGATCAAAGAGCCCGGGGCGTCCGGCGACGCCGGCAAGGCGATCCCCATCCACTGGTCCTGGCGCAATGGCGTTGATTTGGATTTCCGGGCCAAGGAAGCGGGCCATAGACTCTACAAGGGCCCGCTGTCCGGCTTTGGAAACCGCGTAGTCGGCACGGTTAGGATAGGCGACGGCGAGGTACTTTTCGCCGCCGAAGTAACTTGAGACGTTCAGGACATAGCCCGAGCCCTGGCGTTTCATCAAAGGCACGGCCATCTGCATAAGGGTGTAGTTGGAGATCAGGTTCGCGTTCAGCGTGCGCCTCCAGGCTGCCAGAGACATGTCGACCACCATCTCCTCAGCGCCAGAAATACCGGCGTTGTTGATGAGATAGTCGATGCGTCCAAAGGCCTCCAAGGTCGCGTCAAACGCCCGCTTAAGAGCGGCGGGGTCGGCGACGTCTATTCCCGCCACCGCGCGGACCCGTCCCTCCGCTCCTGCGTAGCCCACATCCTCCAATTCGCTAATGATGCGCGCCCGCGCCGACGCCAGCTCGTCCTCCCGGCGCGCGACGATCATCACCTTAGCCCCGGCTAGGGCTAAGAGACGCGCCACCTGCCCACCGATGCCCGCTGAGCCGCCGGTGATGAGGGCGATTTTTCCGAGGTGCAGGCCCGCGATGTTTTCCGAAAACCCGGCCACCGCCTTGCGCGCTCCGGTGGCCTCGCCGATCAGGCTGGGCACGTCCAGGTTGATGTCCGGAATGCGACGGTCCTTCATAAGGATGCGGGCCGCCTGAGCGGCGGAAAACGGGGCGTTTTCCGGCTCGCTATTGGGGTGACGCACGATCTGGTTGCCCCACGGAGCCACGGCAATGCGCCCCTTTTCCCGGGCGACGGCCGCCTCTTCGCGCCAAACACGGATGAGCTGCTCGACGGCGGCGCTCAAAATCTTTGCATAGGCCGCACCGAGGGGGTTGTCGGGCGCTGGGTTTGACATGAAGACGAAGCGCGGATCACGCTCCGCCTCGGGAAGATCTGACCAATAGCGCGCCAGGGTGCGCGCCACCGCCAACGTCCCCACAAGTTCCACGTCGATGAAATAGTCGAGATCTGCGTCTGAGACTGCGCTTAAGGGCGCCGTCAGCCGGTCCTTGTCCAGGGCGGGCAGCACCACCGCGCCAGTCAAGGGGCCGGCTTTCGATGCGAAAGCAAGAAGGGTTTCCGCCATCTGCGCCGGATCAGATCGGCGGAAGACGCTAACCGTAATTTTCCCCACCGCGCCTTGAGCCTCAAGGCGAGCGCGGGCGTCTTCGGCCGCCGCCGGATCATCAAAGCCGAGGAGAACCTCGGCGCCGCAATCAGATTGGGTCCGGGCGATGGTCAGGGCGTCGGCCACCTGATCGCCAGCACAGACGATCACCGCCTGACCTGACCCATCAACGGACCGAAGGGAGGGGCGGGTCAAGAGGGTGGAGCGGGATGGTTCATCCACAGTCATGCCGTGGGTGACTTCGAAATCGGCGCCGTTGAACCCCGCCGCCTCATCGCTGCCAAGAAAAACGCAGGTGCGGGCGATGTCCGTCGGGGTGGGATAGGTTTTCCCGCGGGGCGCGCCGTCGACCCCGCGCTCAAGGGACATCAGCGCGAACATCTGAGCCTCCGTCGCTCCTGGAGCGTCGCCTCGTATTCCATCCATGGCGGCGAACACGGAGCGGATACGTTCGCTCGCAATCGGGCCTGGAAAAAGGAGGTTGATGCGAACGCCCCGCGGCCCGAGTTCGTGGGCGAGACCGCGAGAGAGGGCGTTGAGCGCGGCCTTGGGCACCACATAGGCCGCCCGCCCAAAATAGGGGGTTCGCGAGAAGATGGTGGAGACATTGATAACCGAAGCACCGTCTCCGAGCAGGGCGCCCGCGGCGCGGACCATGTTCCAGGACACGGCGAGAATATTGCGAACGGCGTCCCCCACCGTCTCTCCATCGGTCGAGCCCCCCGCGCGAAGGTCTTCAAGGTCCCTGGCCGTGATGGGGAGATGTGCGATGAGTTGTTTAGGGCCGGCGGATCCGGCGTTGTTAACAAGGATGTCGATCCGTCCCCAGCGCGCGGCGATTTCAGCCATGCCAGCGCGGACAGACGCCGGGTCCGCTCCGTCCATGGTGACGACCGCGGCGCGAGCAGCGTCCGCGCCGGTGGCGTCGAGGGCTGCTTGGCGGGCCGCCGCAGTCCGCTCCGGAGTGCGGCCGGTTAGGATCACCGTCGCTCCCGCTTCGAGATAGTGGCGCACGATCTCGCCGCCGATGTTTCCGGCTGCGCCCGTGACGAGGGCGATCTTACCGTCAAGTCTTCCTCGACCTGAGGGGCTTAGGACAGGACGCACGGCGGACGCGTCGCCCGGGGCCGGCGTCCGACGGGCGCGGGGGGGTGTCTTGCTGACGACAGTCACCGGCTTGCTCCTGAGGCCTTAGGTCTGAGGGGGTATGCGCAACGAATTACTGGCCGCCGGTTCCGTCTTGGGCCCAGCGTTCGAAAAGGGCGTCACGGCCGCGCAGGCCAGCTTCAGGAAGCGCGTGGTTGACCACATAGGTTGCGCCTGAATGGCGGTTGTCCCACATGGCCTGATGGGCTTCGGGGAGCCCCTCCCACGGGACCACGGTCGGGTCTGTTATCTCCAGGAGCCCAGCGGCGATCATGTCGTTCATCCGCGCCACTTCAAAAGCATTGCACAAGTGCGTGCCGAGGATCTTCGCCGTCGGCATGATGATACGCCTTTGACGCGTCCAGACCTGGGGCGCGTAGAAGGTGTAGCGGCGGCCCTGCATGGCCTCGCAATACACCACCCGCCCGGTGAAAGGCTTCACGAGGGACGTGGAGACGCCCAGGGTGTCTTGCGCGGCTCGCTCGATGATCACGTCCGGATTACCCCGGGGATTGTCGGCTGTCCGAAGCACCTTGCCGATGGCGGCGCCGAAGGGCTTGAGCGTCCGGTCCTGATAGTCGCGGACGCCGGCTTTGAACGCTTCTATATCCTCCCGCGCCATCGGTAGGCGCGGCATGGTCTTGGGCCAGTCGAAGTTTCGTCCTTCGCGGCGCGCGATCTCCTCAAGACTGACCATGCCGGCGACGGCGTCCTGGAAACCCAGGGACTGAAGGAACTCCCTCTGTCCGTCCGTGCGCGTGGCCACAACGATCCGCGCCCCAAAGGCCCTGAGCGCCTCGATCATCTCAAGACCCACGGCATCCAGCAGAGATCCGTCCTCACCACCATAGTATACGAGGGCCGCCTCCCCGCCGCGCAGCATGGCGCGCGTGAGCATCTCCTCGGCCGGGGCGGAGCCTGTCTTTCCCATGAAGCTGAAGTGGTAGCCCGAGGAGGCGCCGTAGAAGGTCAAGGCGCCGCCTTCTCCGAGAAGTTGGAAACTTCTCGCGAAGGCCGTTTCGCCCGCATGGCTGACGACGTAGTCCGCTAGGCGCCCCTCGTTCAGGTCCTTAAAGGTCTGCACGAGCGGGGCTCCACGCTCCTCCCATGCCCTGGCCTCATGGGCATCTTCCGGCACCGCCGTAAAGAGGGCGGCGAAAGCCGGGTCGCTACGGTTGAGGGCCCCTACGGCGCCCTGGGTCTTGATGAAGCGCGCCCGCTCGGGGCTTGACACCAGACCAGTCACCGCAAGACCTGCGCTCTTTGCGCTCTTAAGCGTGTCGAGACCCGTTCCTGTGGCGGCGCCCTCGACGAAAAGCCGCTTGCCGGGAGCGATGTTCAAGGTGGTGAACAGCGCCCGAGACACCGTCCCAAGGTTCAAGACATAGGAACCAGCCTGCTCGAGGGTCAAATCCCCAGGGAGTCCGTGCAGCTGAGGGGCCTGCACCACCAGAAACTGGGCGTGACTGCCTGTGGCCGTCTCATAGCCCTGGATGGCGAAGTCGGCGAACATAGGGTCCTGTCCAGCCTTGGGTGACAGAAGATCGCTGGTGCCCGAATAGACGCAGACTAGATCTCCAACCTTCAGCCTGCCCTCGCGTTTGGCTTCAGACCCAAGGGCCGCGATCAGGGCTACACCGCCCGAACCCGTGATCTGAACGTCTTCCTCGTGCGCATCGAACGGCGATACAGGGATCCCCGTGAGGGCCCAGATATCATTGAAGTTCACCTCCGAGGTCAGCATGTAGACGAGGGCGTCGTTAGGGCCTGGTTCGTCCACAGGAACAATCAGCTCGCGCTCGGACAGGGCTGGGGGCCCAAATCGAGGGGCCCCGGTATCTGGATCTCGGGCCACGCCGAAGGCGTACTGTCGTTTTGGGATGGGGGTGACGCCCGGGTAGAAGGGCGCGCCGACCGGCAGCAGCTCGCCCTTGGCCTCAAGCTCGGCCGCACGGGCCCCGTGCTCGGCCTCGATCCAGACGCCGTTTCTGCGCACAGGTAAGGGAGGGCTTTGTTTATCGAGGAACTGCTGGATCCCCGTCTTGCCGCCCTCGGGGTCCACCACCGCTTCGGCGAAAAGCTCCGCCTCCTTAGAGAGGCCCGCGCTCAGGCCCTTAAGCCACCCGGTCCGGATGGCTTCGATGGCCCTGTCCCGGGCGCGTCCACGACCCGCCCAGTCCAACTGTCGCCGGATCCGCAGAATAAATTCGTCACGAAGCGCCGCCTCGAGGTCGACCGCTCCAGGCTCTTCCCAGAGCGTCGTCATCGCCTGGCGCGCAGAAAAGGCTTTCCCGAGGACGCTCGCCTCGCCATGAAGGACGTAGGCCCGCACAGCGGCGTGAGCGAGGGAGAGCGCGTCTTCTCTATCCTCGGCTATGGCGTCAACGAGGCCCATCTCCAGAGCCGCCCCGCCATCGATCGTGCGTCCGCCAAGAATGAGCTCGAGCGCGTCGCGCACCCCCGCCTCGCCTCGCCGTTCCGCCAGAAGCCTGGGCAAGCGCTGCGTGCCGCCGTAGCCGGGAAGGAGGCGAAGACGGATCTCAGGCTGGCCGAACCGCGCGAAGGCTTCCGCAATCCGGAAATGGCAGGCCAGGGCGAACTCCATTCCCCCGCCGAGCGCGACGCCTTGGATGGCCGCAATGCAGGGCTTGCCCATGGTTTCGATCTTGCGAAAGGCGAGCTGAGCGTTGTTCGGAAGGACCTTGGCGTCCTCGACGCTGTGCACCTCTTCAAGAAACTGTCTGATGTCCGCGCCCGCAACGAAGGACGCCGTGCCGGATCCGGTAAAGACGACGGCGCAGACGTCGTCCCGGTGCGCAAGATGGTCGGCGATAATTACAAGTTCGTCGATGGACCGCTCGTTCAGGGCGTTCACCGGGGGATTGGTCACCGTCACCGTCGCCACCCTGCGTCCCGGCGCCACGGCGTTGTATTGCACCACAAAGTAGCGATACCGCTCGAAAAGTTGTTGCTCCTCGCTCGCCTTTTGGCGCCGCTTCCAGGCCGCGATGACATGGCGAAGCTGCTCGAGGCTCTCGGGATTGCGCAGGGTCGAGGTGTCCCCGACGTCTAGGTCCTCAACGATGGCGCGGACCATGCGGCGCATGTATTTCCCGCTGCGCGTCTCGGGAAACTGAGGCACCTCAAGGAAATCGGAGGGCGCGGCGACCGCGCCTTTCTCCTGGCGAACGAGCTCGGTGAGCCGGCGCCTATCCTCCTGGGTGAGGCGTCGGTCGGGCACCAGGGTCACCAGGGCCAACGGGGTCAGTCCTTTCTCGCGATGGGGCGCTCCGACGACGAGCACATTGCCCACTGGCGATGCAGGATTGAGGGATTTGTCGCGCAGGATGGCGCCTTCGATCTCCTCAGTCCCCATCCGATGTCCGGAGACATTGATGACGTCGTCGCTGCGTCCATGCAGCGAGAAGGAACCATCCGGATGGCGCACGGCGAAGTCGCCCTGCGTGTAGGCCCAACGGCCCTTCCAACGACTCCAATAGCCATCCTCCCAGCGGCGGGCGTCGCCGCGCCAGGCCGGATCTATCCGGGTCCCGTCGACCTTGAAGCCGTCGCTGTCGCCCCAAACCGTACGCGCGAGATAGGGATAGGGCATGGAGATGACGATCTCCCCACGCTCACCGTCATCTGCCCGCCGCCAGGGCCGTCCCTCGTCGGATGCGCGTGCAAACAGGCCATGCGCCGTCTGAGGGGCCGCTTCAGCGTCCTCCACCCAAACCTCACCTCCAATCCACGGCGTCGCCCAGGTGTGGGCGTCTGCGCGTAGGGGATAATCCCTGTTCCCATAGAAGTGGGTCCAGACAATGCCGCCGTGTTCCGTAGCCCAGTAGCTATTGATGTAGTTGGCGGTGATCTGCTCCATGGCGAAGGCCTGAACCGAAGGGGAAGTCGGCTCGGCGCAGAAGGTGGCCACCTTCAGCGAGGACAGATCGTAGGTCTTTACGTCACGCAGGTTCTGAGGGTCCTGCATCACTGTTTTGAGGAAGGTGACGCCGGCCTTGAAGATGGTGACGCCGTAGCGCTCGATGATGGACGCGAAGCGTCCAGAATGGGGAAACACCGGCGCGCCCTCAGTAATGACGCTGGTGACGCCCGCGGCAAGGGCGCCGCAGATCATGTAGCTTTGCCCGGTGATCCAACCCGGGTCGGCCACCACGTAGATGACGTCTCCAGGACCTGCGTCGAACGCCGTCTTCATGGTTTGAACGACACCGGCGACATAGCCGCCGTGAACGTGGACGACCCCCTTCGGTTTACCGGTGCTTCCGGATGTGTAGATAAAGAAGAGTGGGAATTCGGCGTCCACCGCTAGGGGCGGCGACACCGACCAGATAGCCCGGACGAGATCCGTGTCGGAGAGTTTGAGGAGATCTTCCGGCTCCTTGACCGAGAGCCCAAGGGCAGACGCGCCCTGCACCAGGGCCTCAGCGGCCGCATTGGTGAGATCATGCCCCCACTGGTCCCGATCGGCCCTCCAAATTAGATCAGGTTGAGCGACATGCTGAACCACGACGACCGTGTCCACCCGCGGCGGCGTTGCGACGAGAGCCGAGGCCAGGGCGATGCGCACCTTAGATGCGCGCGCCGGCTCGATCGTTGCGGCTTGGTCGGCCAATCTCCTGCCGACTTCCCGCATAACGTCGCTGCGTTCGACGGTTACTTCCCCAGCGAGGGCGGTGCGAAGGCCGTCGAGGATGGCGCTGATCTGCTCGGCGTTCAGCGCGAGGTCCGGATTGCCAAGCTCAGCCTCCACCGCCGTCAGGGCGACCCCAGCGGGGACATAGTTGTCGAGCGCGGGATCTGTGAACGCGGTCTTAAACGGGGTGACCTGGGCGTTGCGGTACCCGCCGTCTGCGGTGATGACGACACGCGCGCCAGCGTCCTGAATGCGATCCGACAGGGTCTTGTCACTAAATCCGCCGAACACGGGCGTATAAACAATGCCTGCCCTCTTAGCCCCCTCTGTCCAGTAAATCTGCTCTGGAATGTTGGGCATGTTGATTGCGATCCGGTCGCCCGGACGAAGGCCGAGAGCCCGAAGGGCAAGGGCGCATTTCGCGCTTTCAACGAGGAGAGTGCGCCGCGAAATCCGATAGGCGTCCGCCGGGCCGCCGCGACCGCCGTCCATGGACATGTCCCATCGGTCGCCTTCGAAAATAAGGGCAGTTTCTTCGCCCCGGCCAGCCAGGACGTGGCGATCGACTTCGTTGAAGGCGGCGTTGGTGAGACCGCCTTCAAACCAGCGAAAGTGCGGTGGCTCGTCGGCGTTGAAAGCACGCGTCCAAGGTTCGAAGGCTTCAGGCAAATCTGCCGAGAGCTTAAGGCCTGTGACCGCGTCCCAACCCGTCCACCCTCCGGCGGCGTCGTCCAGGGTGAGCCACGCCTCTCGGCCGTCAGGGAGGGAGACCTTCCAGTGGATGGCGCGCTTGGCGCGCTCGCCGTGGAACCAACCCGGATCCGCTTCGCAGGCGGAGCGCATGGCCTCCCAGTCAGCGGCGGACGCCACCAATCCAGTTGTCGCAGACGGCTTAGTCCTCATCGCCACTGTGCCGCCATCCGGCGCGCCCTCCCCATCGTCGTTCGCCTTGGAGGGTTGAACCGCCCAGATCAAAGATCATGGTGCGGTCGCGACCTCTCTATTATGTAAAAGCTATGCGGTACGTCTGGCGACGCTTCGAAGCCGGACCAGAGCAAAGCCTATGGATCTTTTCAACGGTAACACGTCAGATCGATCTGACAATGAGCGTAACAATACGATCTATAGTTATTAAGGTTCCGCGACATAGGCGCTGGGGCTCATGTCGATTACGTCGCCGCCTATCCCTCCGGGCCTGATCGTCTTGGCGCAGCATACCGTCAAGGCCGGCGTGCTCGCTCAAGCTCGCCTCATTGAAGGCAAGGCGTCTTCTGGGCGCGCTTAAGCTGCGTGATCCTTTCAAGGTGTGAAAAAGAGCGTGTCTTTTCAATTTGTTAGCCTTCAAACGCCGTGGCGATGACGACCGCAAGGCGCTCAAAGACGGCGAAGGCTATCGTCCAGGAGCGCTCAAGGCCGACGCCCAACATCCTCCGTTGCCGTTAAGCGACCCTGGAGCGGGCGTCGGGTCCGACGTCGTCGCTCCTGACGCGGCTCTTCAGCGCGTCCCGATCATGGACGCCAGCCTGTCAAGGAGACCGTTGTCGATGGGGATCTTGACAACGCCCTTGGCAGGGGCGCGTACGCCGCCTTGATTGCTTCAAACGGACGACCGCGTCCGGATCGAGGTTGACGGTCGAGGCGCATGGAACACTGCTTCCCGTGTCCTCTCGCGCCCGAGCTGGGCCCTAAGCCGGCTGAAGATGCAGCGCAGCAGACTGAGCGGCGAGGGCCTCAACTGGCGTCCAGTTGAGGTCGCCGGCGTAACGCCACGCCATCCGACCTTGGTCGTCGAGGGCGATCAGGCTCATCCAACGATTGTCGAATAACCGCCGTACCTCCGCACGCTTTCTGAGAACGCCGACGATCGCGTCACGGGGCGCTTCGATGCAGACGCAGAGGCGCAACGGTTCATGGATGTAGCCGTCGCCGTCATGGATGGATTGCCAGGGCAATCCCGTTCGCAAGATGCCGCCATTCCCCTCAAGAACGCCGATCCCGCCGACCACATTGTGCAAGAGTTTGCTGCCCGCGCCGAAGGCGTCCGGCGCCACAGCCGATCCAAAGTATTGCAGGCTGATCCAACTTGCGACGACAACCGGCGCGGTCATGATCATCTCGAGAATGAGGAACTCAGGATCCCGGCTCCAAACGTAATCGTGGAGAAAGACCCGTCCTTGAAGGTTCTTGTCCCTTGTCCGCTCCCGGGGCGCGGCGATGAAGGCCTGGCAACCGGCAAGCCCCCACTCCGGCCTCACCTGCGACCAATCCCGGCCGCGCTTGAGCAGCGCATTCCCTCCGCGCGCACCAGGAAGGCGCCGGGCCCGTTCTGATCTTGCAAGGACACCCGCATCCTTAAGTTGCTCAAGGATCCACGCGATCTCTTCCGTGCGGCCTTCGGCCCTGCGGTCGTCGCAGAAAAGCGCGACCTTGTCCGTCGTGGTGTCGTGCAGCCCCGCCAAGAACAGGACGTCGTCAGGAATCACAATGCCCCGGTCCGCAAGTCCAGCGCGCACGTGAGTGTCGTTGAAGAGCGACGCGGCGAGGCGGGCGTTCACATCGCCCGGGTGCCCTCCACAGGCCCCGCAGGCCAGGGCGCTGGCGTGGGGATTGTTCGTGACTTTCGCGCCGTGCCCGATCAGGAGCACGAGGGGCGCAAATTCGTGCGTCAGGGACATGGCCCGCAAGATCGTCTCCGCTGTTGCTATCCGCGCGGGCATCTCGAATGACGCCTCAAAGTGCGGCGCTGGATCCGTCTGCTCCCCCTTGGCCTTTAGCCCCAGGGCGTCGACGACAAGCTTTCCGGCGTAGAGCGGCCCTGAAGCTTCCACGAAGGCGAAGGACGATACCGCCGCCGCCTTGAAACGCCCCCACGCGCGTGCGGCTCTGGCCCTCACCCGCGCGCCCGCTTCATCGCGGCCGACGCCAAGTCCGTGGGCGCACGTTGATGCGATCGGACCGACGAGAACCGGCATCCGCATTTCATCGACGTCGGAGGCGAAGCGCCGATGCCGCGCCGCTAGTCCAAAAAATCCGGCGAAGCCCAAGGTCTGAACCTCCGGCGTGACGCTTTCGAGGGCCCGGCGGAAGACTTCTGAGCGCACGTCGATGCAAAAGGCGGCTTGACCCCGGGGCCGCCCCTCCCGCGCGGCCGGCGCGGCGGCGGCGAGGAGGCTTGACAGACGCCGCTCGGCCGCCCGCTCGGCGCTCGCCTGCAAGAGGCTGTCGACCACCTCGTCCATCGTGGGGGAAATAGGTGCGGCGTAGGCCTCAAGGGCGTCAAGCCAACCCTCGGTAAAGCGATCGCCGTAGCGATTGAACAAGGCCTCCTCCCAGAGAAGGCGCACTGCGAGAAGGTCAATCATGGCGTCTGCCGCGCCTTCCCGCGTCTCGGCGTCCCAGGCCAGGCGGCGAACGTATTGGGCCCAGCCTCCAAGGGCAGTCAAAAGACGATGAAAATAGGCCTCTAAGGCGCCGGCAGGGACGCCGAGGCGCTGCGAGGCCCTGACCAAAACGCCCTCGGCAGTCTCGGGAGCGTCAAAGACGAAAGCGGCGAACCCGGACAGGCCCGCGATTTCTGGAGTGAGATCGTGAGTGGCGCCGGCGCGCCAGGAGAGATAGGCGTTCTTTCCACGCGGAGAGGCCCAGAGCGCCTGGCCTTCATCGAAGTAGCCCGACGCCCATGCGCCGAACCGGTCTTCGATCAACCCGCACCAATTCGTCCCCGTTGCGCCAGCGGCGAGTTCCGCTACGGTTGGAAGCGCCTTGACGACGGGCGTTGGTCGCAAGGCCGCGTCCTTCAAGGCGGTGACGGACAAGACCACGTCTTTCGGCGAAGATCCAGCAAGGGCGTCTTTAAGGTCCTGGTCGGTTATGCGCCCCGCTGCGATGGCCTCACAGTACCACGCCCGCGGCATGGTCAGGCGAACGCCCGCGGCCCGGCCAAGACGGGCGCTCGCCGCCTCGAGGGGTTCGCACGCTTGGCCAAGAAATGGATTGACGGCGACGCTCGATGAAAGGGGCCACGCCGGCGGTATCGCTTGGGCTGCGCTGACGGCGGCCTGTCGCACGCGAGCGACGGGCTCATTTTGAGGCGGATCGGCAAAGGTCATGGCGGCCTCCTTCATCTCAGCCGACATGGTCGAGGGACCAGGCGCCGGTGATCCGGTCGAACAGGGCGTTGGCGTAGAAGCCATTGGAGAGGTGAACCCGCAGCCCCGCGGCGGCCGGATGGTAGGCCCATAGGGGGAACATGGCTTGCACGACCGCGGTGGCGCCAAAACTCGCCAGGGCGAGGATGATGAGGCACCATTCCAGGGCCCCGGGCTGCGGCGCCGCCGGCAAAGTTCCTGCGGTGGCCCATGATGCTGCAATTTGAAGGGCGAAATAACTGACCGATGCGGCCAGGGCGTAAAAGGCCGTGCGGCGGGTCAGGGCTTTTGGCGCCTGATCAGCGAAACCCTGAGCGAGGAGGTAGGCGACGCCGAATATCAAGATTGCGCCCAGGGCCACAGCCTGGGGCGACTTATGCTGAAAGCCGAACAGCAGACCGATAAGCAGATAGATTCCCAGGGCGGCGACAAAGGCTCGCCCGACGGCCGAAGCCTTGGGCGTGGCGACGGGACCAGGACGCCGGTTCGCCGCTATGGTCTCCACCGCCCCGCCGGAAGACAGGAAGGCATGAGCCTTATAGAGCGAGTGCGCCACGATATGAAGCAGCGCGAGGGGGAAGAGCGCCAGGCCGCATTCCAGCATCATGAAACCCATCTGAGCGACCGTGGACCAGGCGAGAGAGGTTTTGACGGCCGGTTGGGTCAGCATCACCAGGGCGCCGCAAATTGCCGTGAACCCCCCAAGGGTCGCCAGAGATGCAAGGACGCCAGGCGCAAGAACCATCACGTCGGCGAAGCGGATCAGCAGAAATCCGCCGGCGTTGACGACCCCCGCATGGAGCAGCGCTGAGACGGGCGTCGGCGCCTCCATCATTTCCGTCAGCCAGCCCTGTGTCGGAAACTGGGCTGATTTTAAGCATCCTGCCGCGGCCAACAGACCGGCGGCGAGGTACATCGCTCCATCCCCTGGCGAGGACCTAGCCCCTTGAAGGATCACCGTCAGATCAAGGCTGCCGAACCGCGCCGCAAGGACGCCAAGCGCCACCACCAGGGCGACGTCGGACAGCCGAGCGGTGATGAACTTCTTACGCGCCGCCCGCCGCGCGGTCGGGCGGTTGGGATAAAACAAAAGCAGACGATGCAGACACAGACTGGCGCCAATCCACCCCAGCGCCAACTGCGTCAGATTTTCCGCGGACAGAAAGAGCAGAACGGATGAAAGGGTGAAACAGAGCCATCCGAGGAACGCCCCTTGCCGCGCCTCTCCGTAAAGATAGGTCCGCGCATAGCGAACCACGATCCAGCCGATAAAGGCGACGAGAAGCAGCATGACTTCGCTGACGGCGTCCAGCCGCACACAAACGCCCGCTCCCCGCCATCCCAGAAGGACGCTTCGCCCTGGGCCCATGGCCAGCAACACAAGACCTGAAGCGAAGGCGGCGAGCATGGCTGCGCCGGCTCCGCCTTCCGTGACCCCTAGGAGCGTTGGGGCGCGGCGGGCGTCGGCGAAGAAGGCCGCTATTCCGGCGAGCCCCAGGAGGGCGCAGGGCAGACCTGCAATGAGGTATATCGGCGCCACATCCTTCTCCCAACTACCCTTGGGTGTTGGATATCGGGAAGTTTTACTTAAAAAAATTTCTTTATAAGCGACGAAACGTTCTATTTTATGCAACGAGATGGCCGAGCTGAATTTCAACCACCTGCGGTATTTCTGGGCTGTGGCGCACGCTGGCGGCCTGACGCGGGCCGCTGAACACCTCAACCTCTCGCCGTCGGCGCTCTCAGTCCAGCTGCAGAAACTCGAACATCAACTCGGCCATCCCTTGTTTGAACGGGTGGGACGGCGGCTCGAACTAACGGAGGCGGGAAAAATCGCCCTCGACTATGCCGATACGGTTTTTGATGCGGGAAAGGAGTTGGTGAGCACCCTGCAAGGCGGCCCATTGGCGCGCCGCCCAATTCTCAGGGTCGGCGCGCTCACAACGCTGTCGCGAAACTTTCAGCTTGATTTCCTCCGTCCCCTCGCTGGACGGCCCGACGTTGAACTGATCGTACGTTCTGGAACCACCAAGGACCTTTTAGCCCAGCTCGAAGCCCACGCCTTGGATGTGGTGCTGGCGCATACGCCGGCGCCTAACGATGGACGCACCAGCCTGCGCAACCATCTTCTTGACCAGCAACCTGTCAGCCTCGTTGGCCGTCCACGTCCGCCTGGATCTCCGTTCCGCTTTCCACAGGATCTCAGTTGGGAGCCCATCCTCCTTCCGGGCCTGGAAAGCGACATCCGACTTGCGTTCGACCGCGTTCTGGAGCGCGCGGACATCACGCCCATCATTCAGGCTGAAGTCGACGACATGGCCATGCTGCGGCTGCTTGCGCGAGAGAGCGCCGGCGTGGCCTTGGTGCCCCCTATCGTGGTGCGTGACGAACTGGAGGCCGGCTCCTTGGTCGAGCTGTGCAGGATTGATGAAGTGACTGAAAGTTTCTTCGCCATCACCCAGAAAAGGCGCTTTCCGAACCCTCTCCTCACGGCGCTTTTGAGCGCGCAACCGATATCGTGACGCGCCGCACCAGGGTCGAGCTCGAAGGCGGCAAGGCGGCTAAGACACGACTGGACGATCGCAGCCTTACCTCGTCGAAGCTAATGCGTTTGATCGCATGAACGCTACGCTTCATTAAACATACTGTGAGATTAGGTTCCTGAAAGACGCGTCTATAATCAGACCGCTGGAGCGCAGCAAGATGATTTGGCTAAACCCAGGGTCTGACGGCGACACAATACGCGCGCTCATGCAGTCTTTCGCCTTCATTGAATTTACGCCGACGGGTGAAATTCTCAACGCCAGCGCTCAGTTCTGCTCCACCATGGGATACGCGCTGGCGGAAATTAAAGGCCAGCACCATCGAATGTTCGTCGAACCAGAGTTCGCAAAAAGTACAGCCTACGTAGAGTTCTGGCGCCGCCTCGGTTCGGGAAATTTTGACACGGGCGAATATAAGCGCATCGCCAAAAGCGGCGCTGAGGTCTGGCTACAGGCCTCTTACACGCCGGTCAAGAATAGCTCGGGCAAGGTCGTCAAAGTCGTCAAACTGGCGCTGGATGTCACGGCGCAAAAAGCTTTGGCCGCTCGAAATGAGAGTATTCTCACCGCCATCAACCGGTCGCAGGCTGTTATTGAGTTTGAGCCGGACGGCACAATCGTCGACGCCAACGAAAACTTCCTGAAGACCGTGGGATACGGCCTTGATGAGATCAAGGGGCGCAAACACGCCATGTTTGTAGAGCCGGACTACAGCGCTAGTCCTGAGTATGTGGATTTCTGGAAACGCCTGAAGGCGGGCGAGTTCCTCAGCGCGGAGTTCAACCGGCGAGGCAAGGGCGGAAAGTCCATTTGGCTCGAGGCGTCGTATAACCCAATCATCGACCCGAACGGTCAGGTTAAGAGGGTGGTGAAGTTCGCTACAGATTTGACCACCCGCATGGCCAATGTTGGTCTAGTGGGTTCGGCCCTCGCGGAAATGGCGAAGGGCGATCTCCGCACGCGCATTGGCGAGAAACTGATTCCCTCGTTGGATCAGCTGCGTGTCGACTTCAACGCGGCCGCGGACAGGCTCCAAACCGCCCTCGTTTCGGTCAACGCGGCCGCGTCGGCCATCGAGACGGGTACAAGCGAAATCGGCGCCTCGACCCAAGATCTGTCGCAGCGGACAGAGCAGCAGGCGGCGTCTCTTGAAGAAACGGCGGCGGCATTGGATCAAATCACCGCAACTGTGAAAAACACGGCCGTGACCGCCGGACGCGTCCGCCAGGTGGTGGCCGCCGCGAAGCAGGATGCGGAACGGTCCGGCGTTGTGGTGACGGAGACGGTCACCGCCATGTCGGCTATTGAGCACAGCTCGCGGGAGATCGGACAGATCATCGGCGTCATCGACGAGATCGCATTCCAGACGAACCTTCTCGCCCTCAACGCCGGTGTCGAGGCGGCTCGGGCCGGAGACGCGGGCCGCGGCTTCGCCGTCGTAGCGTCGGAGGTGCGCGCCCTCGCTCAGCGTTCCGCGGACGCGGCCAAGCAAATCAAGAGCCTCATCGCCAAGTCCGAAAGTCACGTCTCCCGGGGCGTTGCTCTTGTGGGCGAGGCGGGATCGACGCTGCAGAAAATCGCAGGCCAGGTCGCTGAAATCAACGCGCAGATGTCGGAAATCGCCGCGAGCGCCGAGGAACAGTCCACCGCCCTCACCCAGGTCAATACTGCGGTCAACCAGATGGACCAGATGACCCAGCAAAACGCGGCAATGGTAGAAGAGACCACTGCCGCCAGTCAGCACCTCGCTGCAAGCGGGCGCGATCTTAGCCGCATGATGTCCGACTTTAGACTGGGTCAAGCCGCCGGCGAGGTTGCGTCCATGCGGTCGACCCCGCGGCTCTCGGTGTCGCCGCGCGGCATCTCGCGCGGGCCCATGGTCGTCGGATCGGCGGCGCGGAAAGCTGCTCCTTAGGCCGCCTCTGAGACTTGGACGGAGTTTTAGACTTCGCGTCGGAACACTGACCGCCGCGTCCATAACCGCCTCACTGAAGTCTTTGGCGGAGATGCGTCGGGCCTCTGCATCGCGGCGCTTGTGTTCGCCACGGACCAGGAGCGAAAGGATTGATCGATGAGGCGGCGTTTTGGTCCAAAACGCGATCGCTCTTGCGGACGAGCCTCATTTCTGGCGCGAGGGCCCTGCAGCGGTGATGAAGGACTAGTAAAGTCCGGCGTAATGTAACGCTCCGGTGACGACCGCCATGTCGCAGGACGACGGCGACGCGACCCTCCTGACCTTCCCCCGAAAAAGTGGACGGGGTTATGCCGCTCTTCGCTCGTAGTCGGCTGGGGATTGAAACCCCAGGGCGGAATGCAGGCCGCGTGAGTTCCCAGCGTAACAAGGTCCACAGTGTCAGCACATTGCGCCGTGTCGCGTCCGAACTCGGCGTCACCGAAGAGGCTATCTGGAAAGCCGCCGAAGGGCTCGATACCGAGGATGGCCTCATCTGGGTGTACGACGTCGGCGAAGAACAGACGCTCGCCTTTACCGATGACGGCATTGAGGAGCTACAAAGCGCCCTCAAGAACTATCGCTGAGCGCCTCGGCCCGAACCATCCCACGTTCAATGGGCCCTGCAGTTCTCACCGAATGGGTACTCAACATTTGTGATAACGTTTCTTAGACGCGAAAAATTTTGAGCCTCGTTGAGCCGAATTTTTCGATGTTATCGGAAAATCTCTGCCCTCCCCTCGCCACACATAAGGGACGTTATGTGTGGCTACTTGGTATTATCAGACGCTTTTTTAGTCAGGTTCGGCCGCTTTGGTTTTGCGGTTTTTCGACGGCGCGAGGCTCTCTCGGCCTCAGCCTTCTCAAGGATTTTTGTGCTGTTCAATGCTGCCTATCAAGCGACATCCGGATCTGACCCCCTGGCGACAGCTAAAACTGACCCCCTGTTGGTTGTTGGTTAGCGGCTTGTCCGCGGAGTCCATGGGAGGGCCCCGCGCTTGGCGGAGCGCTTCCAACGAGCGAACGACGCCGAGCGCGGGAGGGACCTGTGGGCCCCCGAGATCAAGCCGCCGGGGGTGGGGGTCCGGGGGCGGGGGTTTTCATGGGTCATGCAACCTGCTCCGGTTGAAGGGGTTGGGTCTTGATCAGCCCGGATCGGCGCTTTTCTCGCAGCCGGTAGCTGTCGCCACGGATAGTTATGACGTGGCTGTGGTGCAGCAGGCGATCGAGGATCGCGGTGGCGACCACTGCGTCGCCGAACACGGCGCCCCACTCGCCCACGGAGCGGTTGCTCGTGATCAGCATGCTGCCGCGCTCGTATCGCCGAGAGACCAGCTGGAAGAACAGGTGGGCGGCGTTTGGATCGAAGGGAAGGTACCCAAGCTCATCAATGACGAGCAGCTTGGGCTTCGAGTAAAACAGCAGCCGATCCTCAAGGTGACCATCGGCGTGCGCTTTGGCCAATGCGGCGACCAAGGCCGGGGCGGAGACGAAGAGGACTGAGTAGCCCTCCCGGATGGCCTCTCGCCCAAGGGCGATCGCCAGGTGGGTCTTGCCGACCCCTGGCGGCCCCAGGAGCAGCAAGGCGTCGCCATGGGCGACCCACCGGCAGACGCTCAACTCGCGGATCTGACCCGGATCGATCGACGGCTGGGCGGAGAAGTCGAAGCCGGCGAGGTCGCGCGCGGTGGGGAAGTGAGCGATCTTTGTGGCCATCTCCACACGGCGTTCGTCTTTACGAGCGACCTCCCGCGCGCACAGGAAGGCGAGCGCCTCGCGCAAGGTGAGCTCCTGGCGAGCGGCCTCGTCGAGAAGCGTGTCCAGTTGATCACGGATCGCCGTCAACTTGAGGCGGGTAAGCATGGTGTCGAGGTCAGCCTGATCGAAGGTCATCACCAGCCTCCCCCAACGAGCGCCTCGTACTCCTCCAGGGGGCGCAGCAGATCCGGCGACCGCGTGGCCGCCTCGTGGGCGGGCGCAGAGCTTTGAGCGAGGCCCTGGAAGTGAGCCGCTTCCACAAGTCTTTGTCTGCGCCCGGCGCTCTCGGGGTGGATCGCCACCTCCTGGCCGCCGTGCTGGATGCTGATGCGGCCGCCGGCGACGACGACGCTGACGCTCTCCCCTATGAGCCGCCAGGGAACGCTGTAGGCGTTCGTATCGACCTCAATGCAGCAGTCTGATTGCACACGCCGGATCAGGTCCCGTATTTGCCGGAACGGCGGGCGTCCCTCGAGGCGCCGAAGCGCAGCGGCCTCGTCTCGTCGGAAGCGTTCGATCGGCGGCTCCCCGGTCGTGCCGTGATTACGGACGTCGGCGACCTCCCGCATCCACCAGCCCAGATGCGCTTCGAGCGCCCCCCAGCTGGCGAAGCTGTGGCCCGCGATTGCGTTACGCTTCACATAGCCAACCCCGCGCTCATCCTTGCCTTTGGTTCGGGCCCGGTAGGGGGCGCACGCGCGCGGCACGAAGCCCCAGTAGCGGGCGAACGCGTGCAGGCGTGAGTTGAAGCGGACCTCTCGGGTGACGGCGTCGTGGTGATCCACAAGCGCCCGGGCGTTGTCCATGAGCACTTCTTGCGTCGCGCCGCCGAAGTGATCGAACGCCCCCTCGACGCCATCGAACCAAGCCGACTGCCGCTCATGGCGGAACGGGCGGACGTAGCAGCGGCGGGAGTAGCCCAATGTCCCCACGAACAGATGCAGTCGGCAGGTCTCGCCGCCGATCAACGCCCGCGTCTCGCCGAAGTCGATCTGCAGTTGCCTTCCAGGCGGCGTCTCGAACCGCACCGTCGCCAGAGCCTGCGCTTTGATCTCCTTGCGAAGGTGAGCCACCGCACGCTCCACGGTCCGTAAGCTGACCTCGACCCCCCGTTCTCGCGCCAGATCCTGGCGCACCACGTCCGCATTCCCGTGGTGACGTCGGAAGCTCTCCTCCAACCAAGCCTCGTGATCCGCCAACACGTTCGATCGTTTGGGCGTCTGGAAGGCGACAAACCCCTGCGCCTCCAGGTACCGCTTCACCGTATTGCGGCTGACGCACAGCTCTTTGGCGATCCGCTTCGTTCCCCAGCCAAGCTCCCGAAGCCGCAACATGGCCGCCACCTCGTCCGG
>Ga0209208_10004233_pt1 | contig 20436 bp, 17 predicted proteins | sample S1TSphfallax_3_FD_187694 | JGI IMG/M metagenome (GOLD analysis project Ga0209208, IMG submission 187694) | Host-associated microbial communities from peat moss isolated from Minnesota, USA - S1T2_Fd - Sphagnum fallax MG (SPAdes) (version 2) | ecosystem: Host-associated > Plants > Peat moss >...
CAAAAGGTTCTTTCATCACTCCACATTTTCAATACCTGGGAGCTTGCAAACTTTTGTTGTAACTTTTGTAATATACTTCTAGAAGTTTATGAACATATTTGAGAACTTTCACAAATAGATGCACAAGTAAGGGTTTCTTTCCATTACCTTGTTATCATCCCAGTTTCTTCCTGAGAAATTGTGAGACAACAAGGTAATGGAAATTGATTGAAATCTGTGTTGAAGGAACTGTAATCACTTTCCATAATTATGGAAAGTGAAACTATTTCAAAAAACAAATACATGTGTATGCTATGAATGTTGCAAATTGTAAAATCGGGTGCTTGTTGTAGGGAACTTTCTTGAGGGCTTTGTTTTAAGAAAATGTTCTCATAAAGAAAAAAATGACAGCAATAGTCAATATCTAACAAGTCACACAATTTGATTGGACACAGCTCTCACAACTTTGTATTTTGGTGAATGCTCGAGAATTGAGAGCTATGAGATGACTGTGATCATGCCATACAAGTGTCAGAAGTTTCTAGACATATTCTAAGTACTGGGTAAGCTAATTGATCTTGGTTTGAAAATTGAAATTTCTTGCAGATCCAATATAATCATGGGGTTGGGTCACAATTTTGACATTACCTGGAGTGGGTGTGGTCTTCTTGCCAAAGAAGGTACACTGATCAGGTGAGAAATCCAAGAGACTAAAAGTTGATAAAGAAGAAGAAGAAGAACCAACAGCAGCACGCAGTCGGTTCCATCTGTAGCTCATGATGGAATGTCCATAGTGGAACAGGTTCTGGTTCTGAATGTGCTGGGAAATTGTCATCTGATCAGCAGGATCAGCAGCAGCAGCATTTGCATTAGAATTAGCTGAGTTCTGATCAGCTTCTTGCAGCTGCAGCCTGTTGCCTTGGTGACCATAGTTATTACATCCCTGGATGACTGCTTTCAGGATTTGTGTTGCTCTGATCTGAGAATCCTGAGAAACTCCGATGGTATTCAGCTCCACAAACTTCACCATCTTCTTTGCCACTGCCGCATCTTTCACAATTGCCCATCTGTGAATTGTCACACCCGCTTGATATAATTCAATGCTGAATTTGCAATAAATATGCAAGCTTTAATGCAGGAGGAGGAGCACAAGGAAAAGAAGAAAAAGAAGAAGTACTAGGCTGCATCGACAAACATCCAGCAGCTTTAATGCAGCAGGAGGAGCACAAGAAGAAGAAGAAGTGCTAGGCTGCATCGACAAACATCCAGTAGCTTTGATGTAGCAGAAGGAGCACTAGAAGAAGAAGAAGAAGAAGAAACCACAGTAGTTCTTAGAGTAGGGGAGCTGGAGAAATTGCATTATGGTGGGCAGGATTGCAGACTTACACAGCTGCAAAGACTTGTAGTACTAGTGTACTTACCCAATGCGAGTTCCAGCATGTCCAGTGCATTTGGAGAGCGTGAAGAGCATGAGATCGTGGTCAGCGGGAGCAGTGATGGGCGTGTAGTGCGGCCAGTAGTAGGCCAAGTCGTGGATGACAGGGCCGCTGCCGTTCACGACAGCATGCTGGATTCTTCCGTCAGGATTGTTGGGCGACGTTACAAGCTCTATGTATTGTTGTTGTTCTTCTTCTTCTGCTGCATTGGGGTCTGAGCTTTGCTGCTGCAGCTTGAACGTGGTTGCATCTCCAGCCCACCTGAACAAAGCTGATCTCAAATAGTCTGTCACCACCGGGTACGACTGCAACCAGCACAAACCAAAGCAGTAATCGTCAGTGGATCATGGACTAATTCTTGAACACTGCAGGCTTTTGGACACTGTAGTGCTCAGGCACGAACTCTTACAGAGTAATAAGGAGCTGCAGAGATGACGCTGGTGGGCTTGCTCTGTTCTGGTGAGCTCAGAGCATACAAAGCGGCTTGATATAGTTGTGTGGAGCCTGTGCCCACCACAATGTGACGTCCTTCCGTGATGGCATTCCCTACAACTGCGTGCAATGCTCTGATTTGCACATCTAGCTCATGCTCCATGAACCACACGGCCACATCCTGCTGCTGCTGCTCGACACGGCTGCTGCTGCTGGTGTGCGCCGCGGGCGCTGCTGCTGCCGCAGCGAAGTAGCTCATCCTCTGCCATCCCGGTATAACTGTGGTGCTGCTTGCGCCGTTCACGAGCCAGTAGGCCTCGTACATTGTCGGATCACCACTGCAACCCCACCCCCCAAAAACAAAATTCACCGAAGTTGCTCTCAAGCTATAAATTCCTCATTCTCCTCCTCCTAAGAAACAAAACAGAATCAGTACCATGTCGATAAGGACTCAAAACAGACATGCATGATAGGGGTGATGGGGGTTCGATCGAGGAGCAGGAGCAACCAACAACACTCACTGATCCAAGTCGATGATACATTCAGGAACGGACTGACATGAGCAATCAGGACCTCCATAACAAGCATGACACTTGCATACTCCATCAGCAGAAGACACGCGCGGCCGGCCGCCGCGGCTTACAATATGATCTGCTGCAACTTCTTCTTCTTGCTGCAGCTGGTTCGACTGAATCATGTAGCCGTGGCCTGAGCATGGAATCAGAGCCACCTCCTCATGAGCTGAATTCTTCGGCAATTCACGAACAGCTGATTTACCACCTCCATTCTGACCATGTACCTGATCAACACTTAAATGATCATATGCCACTTGAAAATGCTGCTGATGCTGCTGCTGCTGCTGATAATTATTATTTTGAGCTGCCAAGCTGCTGCTGCTGTTTCTTTGGAAGAACAGAGCTTGCACCGAGAACAGAAGTATAATCAAAGCCATCATGAAGCTAGTGAGCAAGAGCTGATTTTGTGAACATTGCCCAGCTGCTGCAGCTGCAGGTGGTTCTTTCTCATGATACCCATCACAAGATGCTACTGCGTGAACCAAGTGCGTTGTTGTTGTTGTTGTTGTTGTTCCATGATTCTCAAGCGGATTAAGCTTCATCATCATCATCTCCGAACCTGCTGCAAAAGCAATCAACCGCGGATTCCTTCTTCCTCCCACGTTGTTGCAGTCGACGTTGTCATGAAAGCATTCACGAATTCTCTCCAAGTCTTCCAGTGCTGCCATTTCTGGAAGAGTTTTTGTTTTTTTGTTTTTTTCTTCTTTGTTTTTTCCTTCCTCTGGAGGACTGACTGACTGAGACTGAGACTGACTGGACTGGACTGGACTGGAGTGACTGACTTCGGGGTTGGGAGAATTCCCCGGGGCCCCAAATAAAAATTTACACTAGAATTTTGTGCAATCCACTAATCAAAACTCCAAAGCTCCAAAACTCCATATTATCTTGAGCTTCAAGAGCTTCTTCAACTTGATGGTGATGGGGAAGGGGGGGAGAGGGAGGGTTCATGAAATGAACAAAAAACAACAAACATCAACAAACAAACAACAACAAAATGAAAATCATAAGCAAACTTGTGTTAAAGAGCTTCATTTTATGAGCCAATTACTTCAATAATTCCTACCCCAACTTAAATTTAAAGTATGTATAGATTTATTATATAGTGACATGGAAAAAAATCCAATAAAAAATCAATGGTTGGAACTATCACACGAAGACAAAAGGGAAGGCCAAAGAAAGGCCAAAAGACACACGAACCAAAGGAACCAAAGAAGAGAGAGAGCTAGACCCTATCACGTGATAGGAAATTATCTCACCCACAGCCCCTCTAATGTCGCCTGCATGCAAATCGTGAGATCTAATACTCCAAAACTGGATCTGCATCTCTTGAGCTCCCTGGTTCCAGAGCTAACTAGCTTGCGTGTCAATCATGCAAGGGGATGGTCATGAGAGAGAAAGAACTTGAATGTTGAGAAAGAAATCACTAAAGAAGTTGTGTGTGTGTGTGTGTTTTATAAAAAAAAAGGGTTGCTTCTTTACATGTAATTTATTTTTCTGTAATCTTCTTTCCCACCCAAGTCATGGGGTGCTTCTTTCTTTCTTTCCACACGCAAACTCTCACTCCTCCACCAGCAGCACCACCAGCAGGAGAGAGTGTAGGGATTTCTTATCACATAAGTTTAAGGTTCCAAAAAACATGATTAGGAGATGGTTATTAAATTAACAGCTTCTTCAGTCTAGTCTTGGAAGCTGGGAACATGTCATTCTTTTTACTTAATTATTATTAATGCATATCCCATTTTTGTTTTTTCTCAATGAATTTTTTTTTGGTGCCAAATTTCAAAAAAAAAAACATTTTGATTAAATTTTTTGACCTAGTATATGTAGTTATAGTTAGTAATATATATATATATATGTTGGCCCTGCCCATCCAAGAGATGTTGTGTTGTGTCATTGGCTAGCATCCCAAGAGAGATTTAGCATGAAATGAACTGATGATTGATTTTTAAAACTTGTCTAAATAATTTTTTAAATAGTTTTAAATTGCTACCAAACTTAAATCTGAATCTAATTGGTGGTGAATTTGTTTTTGAAATCTTGCAATTTTCTTTCAGAAAAAATGGGAATACTTTTTGACAGAATATTCCTTTTTCATTTTTTATTTTCTCATTTTAGCAAAATTTCGCTTTTTTTTATAAAAAAAGCCAGTTTTAGTAGGTAGCTACATTTGTAGAAAGATTTTTAAATTTTCTTACTTTCATATCTTTTTATAACCAGATTTGTCTGAATTCCTATTATGGATGCCCACCACTTCCACTACATCACAAAATTGAAAATAATATTAATATTAATATTAATAAAATCCCCCATGATTCATAGTGCATGTGTTTTTCAAATGTAAAAATGTGTCAGTTTTGCAAAATCAACAAATTGGAGGAAAATAACCGAAAACACAATGGTTTGTTCCAAGGGTACTAATTTTTTAATCATCTATTTATAAATGGGATGAATGTTAAATATTTAGCCTTCTTTATTGAATAAAATAGGCAGTTGCGCAAAATTATAAATATCCAAATTCATTATAAATATGTATATCATCATCTCCATTTCATTGAATATTCAAAAATAATAATAATTATTATTATCTATTTTCAAAATTCAAAACATACCTTCAATGTTTGTATTGAATGGAACTGAGGCCATTTGTGAGAAATGTAAGTGATCTCTCCACAGTCTAAACATATTGCATAAAAGTCATATGCAATCAAGAAACATATGCTTAATTATTGTACCTACTAAGCAAAGCCAATGCTAACAAGGGGTATGTCACATTGTGGCCTTGCCATTTACATGAAAAAGTATCTTAAGGCAAAAGAAGAATTATGGAAAACTCAAATATTTCACCATGCAAACACATAATCTTCAAAAACAATCCTCTAAAAGAAACCAAAATCCTTCAACATATTATAACTCTGTAACTAATCTCAAGTTTCAACACAAGATAGAAATATCATGTTTCAAAAATCCTCATATAAAAATAGACCTAGGGGCCAAAATCCATTAAGCTACTAGACTCTATAATGAATCTAAACACTAGCAATATCCTTGCCTTGGCAGTAGGCAAGGCCACCAAACAGATGTAATTAACTCCCCCCCAAAAGGCTGCTTTTGTAAGGTGGTTGGTAATCATGAGAGCAGAGATTTATGTCAGATTCTACTTGATTGATTAGGGGAGCTCTTCAACTCTGAAGAAACTTGTAAGTAGCCCAGAATCTGAAGAACTCTCAATTGTTGGTGCAAATCAATTAGAGCTCTATCTATTTGCCTACCTCCTATCCACCTACCAGCTTGTTTGTTTCTAAGTATGGTCCAATTCTTTCTCCATTACACTCAACTAAATATTTTATTTTCTTGGTTTAGTATTAGGTTATTTCACTAGTGCATACATAATATTAATCATGTGCAACCAATCCAATGCAATAACTTCTACAATGTAAGGCCAAGATTATAATCTAAAAATGCAGTTGTATTTATCTACCTAGAGATTCTAGAGCATGTTCAAAACAAGGCAACACCTTCAGTTTAAGTTATAACTCCATTTTTGAAAAGAAGTGAATTGTCCCTTTTAGGTTCCAATGGTGGTCTTGACAAACTTCAAGGGCAAAAACATAATTGGATGGTACCATTAAAAACCACATTGAAGAATTTTTCAAATCGTAAAATTGGTCAAATAATATTTCTAACTTTTAAAATGCTTTTACAATTGTATATTTATTTTCTCTCATTATCCAATGCAACTTAAAGTATATGGCCTAAACATTTATTTGAATAAAAATAATGTGGGAATTATTTTTTAATGCTTAATTGCAATGGCCCATTTTATAATCATGTTCTTGAACTTCCGAATTCATAATTTAATTAAATTAATCTAATTAGTTAATTTTTAAAAATCAAATAGAATACGATCAAAAGTAACATATATAATTATTTTGGAAAAACAAACCAAAACATGTTTCAAACTTATGTTCTTGACCAAAAGATTCAAGGAAAGCAAACATCGTCACATTCTTAAATACTTTTTAAATGTATTTATTAGGCACATTAAAATATAAAACACTATTGGTATTATTAAAATTCTAAAGTCTATACAACATGGGTGAAAGTACACCAAGGTGTTTCGTTTATACTAGCAAAGTGTCCATTTTGAGAATCTGTATCCAATGTAGTTGGAGATTGGCTTTAAATATGAATATTTAAATGTTATTGAAATTGACATCTTTCTCCATTTTTTAATTTCACATCATGTTATGTCAAAGAACTTTTAAAGTTCCTAAAGAATATAATTCATTTTTGTACTTAAAAAGACTTTTAAAATAATTGAAGTTTTTAGAATTTTGAAAAGTCCATAACATAATAAATTAAACTCATAGTCCATTAAGGTGCAATCACAATCAAACAAGCCAAAAACCATGTCGAACCATTGAAAATTTGTCATTTTTTAAAACATATCTATGTGATAACACTTTAATGTCCAAAGAAATTTGTGCTAATTTTGATTTATATGAGTGCTAAAGTGTTTTTTAAAAATCATTTAATATAATAAATTGAGTTTTGGTTTCAATAAAAGAATTTTGAACTTTAACATCCCAAAATCAATTTTATAAAACACTAGGCAAAGGATTTTTTTACTATAAAACGTTTGATGGGAAATTTTTTGAAATGATGATGACCTACCATCCTCATAATTTAGAAATTCAAAATATAATTTCAAAGTGTTCAAATTTCAAAATTCAATTGCTAGATAAAGGGGTCATAATGTGTATGACATATGAACAAAGTTGTGGTTTATGATATAAAAAACTAAAATTTAAAATAGTTATCATATTTCAAGATGATTTGAAATTATGATCATTTTTCAAAACAAAACGTAGAATCTAGCAGAATTTGCACACTTTTAGAAAATTCATATTTACTCAAAAAGAGTTAACACAAGTAATTTAATTTATTGAGGGAATTTTAAACATTTTTAAGAACATGTTACAAAAAAATCCTTTAAAAAATATTTTTTATAAAAAAACCAAAATGTTAAAAAAAGGCCCATTTGTGGTTGAGTCCTTTGTGACTATTGGTTCATTTGATTATGATTACACCCATTAATCCATTCAATTCATGTTTACTTTCCTAAACATTAATAATGCAATATCCCAAGCTATCAACTACATAGGATTAAAACATTATAAGATAAAATTCCATATTCCTCAATCTTACAACTGTGACAAAATTAATATTAATTTTATTACAAAATTCAAATTTTCATTTTCGATTAAATATCCTTGATTTTAATGTGTGTTTCCATTGTTGAAAGGTTAAAATTGTGTTAATTTTACATAATGAATCCCTTTTTGACATTCAAAAAATATATAATTATTTTATTTTAACAATCTAAAAAATACACTTGAAAATTGTTAATGTGACATCCATTTTAGGTAAATCTAAAATGTTTTCACCCATGTGGTAAATACATTCATTGAAAAGTTTTAATGAAATTTCTTTTTAAATGTTGCTTATACTTTTTAAAAGTTTGATGGGTCCAATAAAATGAAGGTGTGACATTCTTAGTGGTATCACCCAAAGATGTTTTTTTGTTTTCAAAATCTTTGGTTTAAACACCTTAGAACCTAGCCTATAACCTAGACCTAAACCTATCAATGCTAGTTTTGGCCCCCCAAAACAAGTTATTCCCTAACACATGTAATTTCCCAAGATTTTTCCAAAAATATTGTTGCACATTTCACATTTATTTGCCATTTATTAAAATAATACATAATCTCCCAAACAATGAATCAATTAAAAAAGACATTGTAATCAACTATAATAAAAAAAAGAACTCAATCAATGTTGTGTTGGCATTACAAATGGGACCAAACTCTTGCAAATTATCAAGGTGATTATCTAATCTTATAACTACCTTACCCTAAGGTTAGTTTCATCATTAAATTTAATCTTCAAAATAGTGAAATGAAATTTTGTGAAAATATGAAATTGACATGCTGAAAATCATCATAATTATCATAAGTTACACTTTGAATAATTTCACTACCTCATATGACAATATTATAATAGATGATGGAAAAGAAACATAATTTTATTTATTTTTACTTTTCATTTTTTGAAAAAAAATATCATTCGTTTTGTTAATGTGGAAACTAACCCTAGGCTACAATGGTTCCAAAATGAATGCCTATTGGCTATTAAGTCACAAGTTACACACAATAACCTTTGGCCTTCATTTCATTAAAGACCTATTGCTTAGCGCAAGGTACCAATGTTGGTTTTCATTAGCTTAATTATGATTCTATAATTTTATTGCTTCTTAGATGAAAAAAATCATTTAATTTTTTGTTATAGTGGGTCATGCCCCATAACAAGCAACCCTTCACCAATTACTTAGTCCATAATTGTTGTTTTCATAAAGACATTGGTTTTAATATATAATTTTTGTATAAAAAAACTCACAAAATAAATGAAAAAACTATCCAAAAATCTTTAGCTATATTCCAATTCATGATGCAAATTGGTATTTTTTAAGTTTTGGATAACACTAGAAATAATAGTATTTTTATTAGAATTTTAGAATCTAACAATTGGATGGTTATTGAAATTGCTTCTAGAATTCTCAAAAGTAGTTAAAGAATCACCTTTTAAAATGTTGAGATGCCATTGCATCATTACCAAATGTTATTACAACATGCATATGCTTACATAATTTATGGGTCAAAACACACATAGGAGCCAAAAAAACAAGATTGTCAAAATGGACGTGACATAACCATTTTGCATCACATGTCATGTCGGTGTCCAACTTAATGCATTGGTCACATCGGTCATGTTGGTCAAGACAAAAATAATTTTTACACTCAAGCTACTAGTTGCCCCTATGATTAATGATCGAAAATGGATTTCGATCGCCAACCTTATGAGGTGGAATTTTTTTATTTACCAATCATGCAATGACCAAAATTTGAACACCATCTTGTGGCAATGGAATGTTTTCAATCACCATCTTTTGGTCCTTAGCTTTTCAATCATTAGCTTTTTAATTGCCATCTTTTGGTCGCCATTTTTTTGATCACCATCTTTTCAGTTGCCAACTTTTCAATGTGTCACATTATGGCCATAACAACACATTTTGGGTTTTTTGATTTACCTTTATAATTACATACTAATCCAAAATGACATATGCAATTAGTGACTAGTGAATTGTTAAATCCATGTCATTTCACCCATTTAGTCACAAAGGACGTTCAGTTGCAAAGCCTAGTCATTTTAACAATTAGGATTTTAAAATGTTTTTATAATAATGAAATTCCATGTCATTTTAAACCTTGGTGTGATGTATAAAGTGCATACCATCTCAACTTAGTCGTTTTATTCAACTAAGTGTTACAAAAGATGCATTGATGGATTGATGACATGTGTCAAAAATGTGTAAACACATTATGAGTCATTATAAACGACCAAAAGTCAACTTAGCCTAACCTAATTAAGTTAAGCAACCTAGCTTAACTCACCTAGTCCAAAGTTAACCTAAGTTAAGTGGATTAGGTATCATAGGTTGCAAGAGTGAGGATTTGAACCTTTCACCTTCATTGTTGAAGTCCTCATCCATTGCAGTACCAATTTTTTTTTATTATATTTAATACAAAATTATAAAGCTCAAATTTTTTAACCTTGAATTATCTTTGGCTACCTTAAGTTGACCTAGCTCAACCTAACTACTACCTACCAACCTAACCTAGACCTCCTTAAAGTTGATTTAAGATGAACTTGTAAACCGACTTACTAATTTAACCTAGGTTAACCTAAGCATTTTTAGGCCAAAAATAAAACTTAGGATAAGTTGCATCTAATCACATCATAGTCACATTTAGTTGCACAAACTTGAGGTGGTTACAAACTTGATTAAATATCTTGTAATGGGGTTACTTAGGTTGAGTTGGCAAAAAACCTAAAGTTAGGAACCTAGGCAAGCCTACCTAGGTTAACCTGTTAGTAGTGTACCTTATTCTAGGTATATTTAAACATACTAGATATTGTAATAAATTTGTTATGTTTAATTAAGTAACTTACAAGGTAGCCTATATTACAAAATAGGTTTTTACTAAAATAACCTACATACATAGGTGAATTTAATAAGTATGTTAGCTTAAGCTAATATGTTAAGTAGTTAAAAAATCAAGGAGTTATGTGTGACCTTTTTCAAAACAACTATTAATATTGTAGTCATAATTACAAATTAACGATAGATTGTTTAGTACACATATACATGCATGTGAATTCATGACTTCAAAAACCCCATGGCACATAAAACATTATGGCATGCCATGACAAATATTGGAGCCATTAATTCAAAACACACAAAAACTTATGGTGTCAGCAAAAATCATGGATTGCCATGAAATTTGTGACGTTTTGTTGCCAAATGGCATGCCATGTCATCATCACATGGAAGACTAAGTCATTATTAATTGCAAAGGACAAAAATATTTTCAATTAGCTAATAAACAACATTAATTCATCAAATCAATGATATGAATCATGATGTGAAGTTGGTATCACAAGTCATGAAATGTCGCGACTAATAGTCAACCTCATTGCCATGTGACATGTCACGTTAACATCACATGACCACAAGTTGTTATTATTCACCAAAAGTTGCAAAAATCAATGGAATCTTGTTATTACCTAATTTTGAATGATTAAAAATACATTAAAAATATATTTTTGAAATTTTGATATTTGTGTAAAAACCATCAAATCATGATATTGACTATTGTCGTAAAACCATAATGTCATGTGGCACCACAAATGTCCTTTACCATTACACAATCATTAACATGAACTTGTAATTACAATTGTAGTAAAAGAACAATAGTTGTTTTATTCACCAGTTGTAAAACTTGAGATATGTTGTTGTGGGCTTTGCCATTTATATTAAAGAATATCTTAAAGCAAAAAAACAATTATGGAAATTCCAATATTTCACAATGTAAAAATCAGGGTTGTCAAAATCAACGTGATGCAACCATTTTGCATCCAACATCACGTCAACATCCATCTTGACGTGTCTGTCACGTCTATCAAAACGGACATAGGAAACTTTTCATTGACATTTGGGCAACCCCCATTATAAATGGCAACCAAAATAGATTTTGGTCACCAATTTTGTGGCTATTTTTTATTACCAACCTTGTGGCCATCGAAATTTTTTCAATTGCCCCTCTATGTTGTAATCAAAACTTTTCAGTCACCATGGAAGGAGGGGGTGTCATATGTTTTTGAAAAGCCTTTGCCAGGCATGTCAAATGTTTTTTAAAAGTCTTTGATGAAGGCTTTCCAAAAACATATGACACACTCCCCTTTTGTGGTGACTGAAAGGTTTCAGTCACCATAAAGAAGGGTTTGCCAATAAATGGGTAATACTTGTGTGATTTTCAAAATTTGCCAACAAATGGGTAGTACTTGTGTAACACTATAAATGATCATTATATCTTATGTTTACAAAAAACCCATCATCGTTATAAAGCATAGGTCCAGATACAAATTTCAAATGTGTAAAAAGGATGGATTCACAAATCTCAAATTTGATTACACATGACAACATGATTTGCTAACAAAATTGGATTTTATGAAATCTATAAGTTCAAAACATGTCATTTTTGAAAGATCATGCAAATTACATTATATTCCATACGTAACAACTTCAAACTATCTATGGTTGCCTTTGACAACATTAGTTAGGTGTAATCTAATTGTATGGAGGCCCCATCAATGTGTGCATGATGTGTTAAACATTTTTTTGTGCCTCTGGATTTGGGCCATACAAGGTGTCATGGATCATTTTCCTAAATGAAATCTTGGTTAAATTTTCCACAAAATATTGCATCACAACTTTCACCCCATATGGCATTTGTCAACTTGCCCTTTGAATACGCTTCAAACCTCAAAGTTGTGACATGTTGTTTGGCCATTCATTGAGGGGAATTTATAGTTCTTAATTTGCTATAAATAAAAAACAATTATGGGGCAACCCACCAATGCATTTTTTTTTGCATTGGTGGCATCTTGCTCCTTTGCACACACCTATGTACCTAACATATGGTTTGTCTAACGGAAAATGCAACATAATGTTGTCCTTAGACAAGTTGTGCAAAATTCCACAATGATATACTGCATTCATAATGTTTATGAATGCCCATGCCAATTTCACACGATTTTGCCTAAAGGCGACAAGTCATGTTTGCCCTTTCATATCCGGGCCCCCTTGTCACAATAAAATGTGATTAACCATAATGGGGGAATATTTTGTGTTGTACTCCAACATTTTTCGAAGGGTTTCCCCATTCCACCATAATGTGTATGCCTCCATGGTGTCTACATGGATGGTAAGGAATTTGATGACACATCAATGGTCATCCCAAAGCTTCCATTGATTATTGCTAACGCATTTTTTGCTTATCATTTGTCTTCAGTGTTTTCCCCACCAACTAAATCGTGCTTGGGATGCAATTGAATCTTTCAATTAGCACCTTTAGCACCACACCATAACTACCCTAATTGTTTCCACTTGACAATGGGGGCACATTTGTTGTGCTTGGAATCCATAACACACAACTTCCAATTTGGGCTAAAAGGTTTTGAACACCTTCCATCCATGGTGCTTGTCTTGCTTCTTCTTCAAAAAATTCTTCAAAAATTTGGCCCACCATGAAATTTTCTCCCACAAGTTCACCACCTCCATGGTCTAATGTGCCTTCTTTTTTTGTCAATAAAAGACATCAAACCATTGCAACAAATTTGTGACTATAAGCATTTAAAATTTTGCATTGAAACGACTCTTTAAACCCTTCAAAATTTTGAAGCTTGGTGTATTGTGTGGAACAGTTTCGTTTTGCCAAAAAAATATTTTCCATTACATGTTTATACATCTTCAAGCTAGTTCCTTGCTTGTTCACAAAAGCATCAAGGTATGCCATTGTGTGCTCCATGAAAAAAGTCATGACAATTTCTTGAAATCATTGTGTGGTAATCCTTTTAAGGTCATTGTCCTCAAGCATTTGATGTTTTCAGGATTACGTCAATGAAGTATTCTCCCCACTAGATATTTCTACAGCCTTCAATTGTGCATGGGTGAAAATGAGTCGCTCAAAAGTTTGGGGCGATAATTACCAAATGATGTGTGGGATCATAACTTATTTGGTGGGTTTTGGTTAGATTTTTTTTTCAATGGTTATCCACCCAATTGTTCGCTCAATGACATTATTAAAATTTTGGATGTCAAAAAACCCAAAAACTTTCTAGGAACTAATTGTTAATAATAATTAGACTCTCAAAAACTCAAGGTTTAAGGTGTTTTAAAATTTTCACAAAATGCAAAAAACGTTGCCCTTTGACAAGGACTTGATCACTTCAACTCACCCAAGGTTCCATGCAATGGTTCAAGGTTGTAAGTGGGCAACCAAAGACACAAAACCCAAATGAGAAAAGAGGTGATAAAAAATGAATTAAAAGTTACATTTTAAAACTCATATACACGTTAAAACCTTTTAAAAATTCAATCGCCATTAGACGGCCAAAAAAAGTTTGGTCGCCATATAATGATTCCAAGATGGCAACCAAAAATGGATTTGATCCACCAATAATGACCAAAATCATAGCTAGCCATTTGATGGCAACCCAATTTATTCATTATTGTTTGTGGTGAGCAATAGGTTTTCAATTGCCACACAACTATGGCGATCAAAAAGGTTTTGGTTACCAGACTTGTGTGGTGAATCCCATCATTCATGTGGGAACAACTTTACACGATTACAAATCATGACCTTTAAGGTCCAACTTGACCAAAGTGTTTATTTTGACTAAAAGTGATGTCCATCTTAACTAATGGGTTGGGGCATGAAAGACATGTGTTACTGTTTACTAGTACATTTGATTTAAATGACATTTTTGACTAGGTGTTAATTGGTCATCTAGTCAAAAGGGACCCCAAAAAAAAAGGTCAATCAAAATGACCATGTTTTAATCAAGTTGAACATATTGATTTGACATTAGTTAAGTGGGCCTAGGTCAAAGCTACCTACATACTTAAATATATATAATTAACTAACCTACTAGCATATTAATTAGGCCTAAATTACCTACCTAACATAATTTGTAGTCTATTAATAAAATTTAGGTAATTACTACTTACTTAACTTAATTTTAAGCTAGGTAGCCAAGTTAAGCCTAACAAGGTATGTAATTGCCTAAAAGCCCATATAGTTATAGGCTAGTTAAATAGGTCAAATATACCCACCCTATCAACCCATCTACCTTCCTACATACTTACCTACCCATTCACCCTACCTACATACCTACCCACATATACCTATTTACTTACCTTACCTACTTACCTACCCACTCCCTACCTTACTTATTCAAAACATACCTATTTACCTTACTTACATACCTATTTTAACAACTAGCCAACCACCCACCCACCTACTTAATTACTTTAACAACCTCAACCTTGCCTACCTACTTATACCAACTTAATTACCTTAATAACCTCCTTACCTCCCTATCTACCTACCTACATACCTACCCACACATACCTATTTACTTACCCTACCTACCTACCTGCCCACTCACCCTACCTTACTTACATACTTATTTTAACAACTAGCCAACCACCTACCTACCTACCTACATACCTACCCACTCACTATATTTTATTTAATTAAAACATACCTATTTACTTTACTTACATACCTACCTTAAACAATTAGCTAGCTAACCAACCTCCTACTATTTAGTCACCTTAACAATCTCCCTACACCCCCTACCCCCCTACATACCCTAACAATCTACGTACTTATACTTACCTCCCTAACTACACCCTACTAATGTACTAGGCAGCTAGAATATATTTAGATTTAGTAATTAGCTACTATATAACCTAGGTAATGAAGTAGGTCTATTAATTAGGTAGCATATATCACCTAGCTACTACATACTAATTAGTATTCATTTGTTTCATTTAAACAAGACATGAAGAACAAAATGCATTTCAAAGTTTGAATGTCGAATTTTTTTTTAAATGGATCATGTTAATAACAAAGTTTCACAAATTTTATCATAACATAAAGGTGTGGTGAGTTTGTTAAGGAGTTGGTAAGTACATGTGGCCGAAGAGGTCAAGGGTCCAACTACCATTCTTTACATCCTTAGGGGAATATGTGAAGATGTTGTACAACTGTAGGCTATGGAATGCATGACTACCCATCATGACCTAGGTGAGTAGCTATCATCTACCTATTAACCTATTTTATGACCCACCTACTTACATTTAATTAAAAATTTTGGGTACACATTTTAAAAATTAAAAACTTGACCCCAAAAATTTATTACCCAAATTTTTTGTTGAATGATTTGAAAAGTCACATAATCCACCACTCAACTAGTCAAAAAGACCACCAATCAAATTGGTCATGTAAAGAACAACTTGACCAAAATGACTAAGGTGATTTTTTTTATTGGTGTTCGATAGGCATACTTTTTGGTCAAAATTTTTAGTTGAAAAAATCATGATTTGTAGTAGTGCTAGGTCTTTCACTAAGGGGGTGTCAAAAAAAGGACCTCGACTTTCAACACAATTTGCAAAGTCTTTTAAAACTAGGGCATAGGTAGTCAGAGTACTAGCTATTTTTTGCAAAACTATATTTAAGGCTTCCTTAACATTTGCATCATTATGTGGGTGAACTTCACCGAATAAGAATGGATTAAAAAGGGCCCCTACATAAAGTAAATTGGTCATCAACATTTTCCACCTTTGGTAAAATTGATCTTCACATCTACAAGGTTTGATGGCAATTCAAAAAATGATTTCATAATGATAAGACATGTCATTATAATGTTTTCATGAAAAGCCATGCCCTCCCCATGTAAGGTTGTTTACCATCAAATGCCTAATGACATTAAAACTAATTCCACCACGTGCACAAAGTTAGCAGAAGTATCCCAAAATTCATCCCTCCTCACATTAACTTGAACAACTTTCACCGTGGTGAACGACTTCTGACAATGGCTACCACACAATGTATTGACAAAAGTTGTCCAATCAAGATCGATAATAGTTTGTTCAATGGTAGGTCTCAATTTGAACCACCTCTCAATGATTAAAAAATTGGTTGCAAAATGTGTTTCAATGGGGTTTAACATCATTAGGTTGGTCTCATAATGACAAACCTAATAATGGGGTTTGGCATCATTAGATTGCTAGTGGTTCATGGTGTTATTGTATGAAAAAAAAATAGTTTTCGCCTTTTTCACAATTCATTTCACCCATGTTGCTTTTCCCCAATCTTCCAATAACAAGTCCAAACAATACATTGCCATTTGGACAAGCAAACATTACATTCAACAATGGATGTTCTGCAATGTTGTCCCAACCATCAAAACAAATGGTCATTCCATATTTGTGAATCAAATTATGAGTCCTTTCAATTACCTCTTTGAACGCATCCACCTTGGATTACTTAACAAATATGTGCATAATCCATGGTATGATGGGGGTTTGTAGTTTTCGAGATTCAAAGGTTGTTTTCATAGCATCTATGAACATTGAGTGTCACACAACATTGAAGGGGATGTTTGCCTCATAAAAAAATAGTTGCCCACTTCTTGTCCAAATCCTATGTTTTAGCCGAATTCAATCCTTTGGGCAATGAAACCTATTGAAAGGTTCAAGTAATGTTAATTATGGATCTATTAAAACCTTATGTGCTATATATAGGGGGGTGAAAATTTGAGCCCCTTCCACTTGAGACATCAAAATATATTTTCCTTCCATTAAAAGATTTGACACAACAATGGTCACATCCTTTATTCGCCCATCCAAGGAATGGGCTAGTACTTACATGTTGTTTAGTGGTGGAAGGACAAGTTCACCACATCAGGCAAATAAAGCTTTCACATGTGGATGTGCCCTTGAATAGATTACAATTCCAACTTGCCCATTGCCATCATATCAATGACACAAATGGAAGAGGATTCTATCCTTGTAATATGAAATAACATTGACACAAAACTTGCATTCCACCTTCCCTGGCTTGGCCTCTAACATCAAATATCGTCACTAGTAGAATTCAACCAAAATGTAACCACTATGTTTGCGACTACATACAACTTATAGTCGTTTGCAATTAAGTTTAGGAGTATTTACAACTATAAGATCAAATTTCAACTATTTTGGTCACTTTTACAACTATGATGCAATTATTAGAAACTTCATCCTATCAATTGGATGATTTTTAGGTTTATTTTCATCCATTGTTATTGGAATTCTTTGTTTAATTATTTGAATTTGAAAACTACTATTTCAATTCCTTAAAACACAATTTGAATTTTGAATTTTGAAATTTAAATTCAAAAAGTTTTTTTGATCTAAATTTTGATATTTGAATTCTAAATTATTATTTTCCATTCTAACAATTAATATTTTTCAATTTTAAGTTTTTAAATCTAAGTTTGATTTGAAACTTGAAATTGCAATCCCGCATTAATATTTTGGATTCTCAAAATTAATATTTCAATTCAGAAAATTATTAATTGAGTCTAACAACAGGACATTTCAATTTGAATATAGTTATTTGAATCTGAAAATTGACATTTCAATTCTGAATTTTTTAATTTAAATTTAAAAGACTTGTTTGATCTAATAATTGATATTTGAATTCTGAATTGTATTTTTGGAGTCTAAAATTAATATTTCAATTTCAAAAACTATTGATTGGGGTTTAAGGTTTTTTCCTACTAGTGTTATCCATAATGAATCACTTTTATAAATAATTATAAATGATTACATTTACTAAATTTACTTTTTAAAACATAGATTTTTACGTTATATATTTTATATTCTTATAGTAAAAGAAATTAATTATTGTAATTAATGTTACATTACTATAAAATCATTGTAATTACTTCAGATAAGAATTAATTGCAGTATATGCATAATTATTTTTTAATTAAACATAATTATTCACAATCTGTAATTTATAATGTTAAATGTGAATTAAAATTTTGAAAAAATTATAATGTAGTTAAAATAATAATTGCAATGATTGTAATTTCAGGAATTATTATAAATTACTTTAATTCATTTATTTTTAAATTCTGTAATTACTTATCTATGATAAATGTTTTTAAAATAATAAACATAATTATATAGTAATTAAATTAACTATTTTAATTTTAATTGTGTAAGAATTTATTTTATAATGACAATTGTTAATTCATTATTTATAATTTGAAAAAAATTTAATAGTTAGTTTTGATTATAGTAATTAATTTTTTTACATTAATTATATTATCTATAATTCGACCAGATATTTAAAAATGTAATAAAATATTTATTTATCTATGAGTTGTGTATTAACAGCTTGTGAGTAATTAGATAGCTAGTTAGTTAAATATTAAGAAGTTATTATTTATTTTAATAGTTGATAATGAATACTTAATATTTGTAATGTATAATTTATATTTTAAATACATGTTAAATTTAATCATTATTAATTAAATGGTTATCTAACTATCTAATGAGCCATGTACTTGAATTGTTTATAAATCTAAAAACTAAGAACAAAAGGCATGAGGATAATTTTAAAGTTACAAGTTAGTTTCTGAGGAAGTTGCAACTTCAAAACTTATCCATATTGTTTGTTCTCCATTCATATTTTGAACACTATATATACAAGGGGTGTGGTCATTAAATTTCTCACTAAAAAATTTGTGCACATGGGATGAACCTATCAAAAGACTTAACCCAAAACAAAAAAAAAAAATATGCACAATTTTAAATTATCTACTTACCCAACCTACTTATCTACCTAACTAAGTAAGTATCTAATATGACCTACCCACCTACATCAACCTATGTACCTACCTACCTACCTAAATACCTATTTATTTGAGTAGGTATTTAACCTAAGAAGGTAGGACCTACCTACCTACCTAGGTACCTAACAACTTAATATTAAATTTTGTATTGAATTTATCTTAAAATGCCACATGGTATATTTACATTGGGTCACATGTCATAATATAAGGTGATCCAAACATTTGAATTGAATGTCTTAGATAATTTCAAATTTACTATTGTTATTACATTTTAAATAATTTAATGTTAAAACACGTGGCAACATATCATTTGCCTTCAATTGTGACCAAAATAGTTACATCTTAATTGCATGTGACAATACATATATACTAGAATCGAAAGATGAACTTATATTTGTTGATTTTTTCTTTCATCAAATACCTTTTGTCATTTGTGACTAATGTTGCATGTGATTTCTCCAAGGTGACTAATGAAATTTTAATCGTAAATGTTGTTTACGAATAAATTTTAGTCATAGAGACTAGTCGAAAATACCTATTTTTCTTCCAGTGCATGGACTCCACATGTTCCACCTTCCTTCCACTAACGAAACACAAGAACAATAGTTTTGATTAATATAAATAAAATATTCAACAATAAAATCGAACTCCACCTGTAAGGCTACAATTGAAATTTAACACCAATTGCAAATGCAATATGACGATTTGAAATTCAAACACCCATAAAGATTTCGCCCCTCCTCCCCAAGGTATATGGCAATGGTTGGTGTTAACACCACAAGGCCCACACAACTCAAAGGAAAAAATGACTTCAGATTACAAGGTCTATTTTCTAATTATTAAACAACACCAAATTTTGTGGCAAAATCAAATTTCGTTGCCAAATCAATGGTGGAGATCAATCCACTGTCAATTGAATGATCGACATTTAGTGACATATGGCAACCCAAAACAAATTAGTTGTGCCACACAATTGGTGATAGAATGTTTTCAATTGCCATTCATGGAATGACGAAAAACTTTTGGTCGCCAACAAGATTGGCAACTAAAAGTTTTTTGCTACCACATGAATGCTAACCAAAAGCATTCCATTGCCATAGGATGGTGACTAAATTTTTTTAGTCATTATAGGCTTAACA
>Ga0209208_10004234_pt1 | contig 20433 bp, 19 predicted proteins | sample S1TSphfallax_3_FD_187694 | JGI IMG/M metagenome (GOLD analysis project Ga0209208, IMG submission 187694) | Host-associated microbial communities from peat moss isolated from Minnesota, USA - S1T2_Fd - Sphagnum fallax MG (SPAdes) (version 2) | ecosystem: Host-associated > Plants > Peat moss >...
AAAAAAAATTAAGAAAAAAACATTATTATTTTTTAAAGTTTAAAAATTAAGAAAAAAAACTGGGAAGTAGGTACTGGATCACATAATCCAATCCACTTGTTTTTTGGGTGGGGGGTGGGGCCAGCAAGCAAGCAAGCAAGCAACAAGTGGTAAGCAGCATTCCTTTCCACCATGATCATGCACAATATTCTCATTCATTCATTCATTCATTCATTCATATAAACCCCTGCCAACTTTTTGATTGCAAGAGAAAAACACAAACAAACAGCAAAGCCTTGTTGATGAAGACAACAAAATGGACAAATGGTAAACAAAAAGGAAGCCTAGCCCTGAACAACAATCAATGATACTATTATCACTACCACCACCACCACTACTACTACTACTGTCAGGTTGCTGCTAGCAACTCACTCTCACCTTTCAAATTTGGAAATGCTTCAAGTTGGGTGGAAACTGGAGCAGGAGCAAAGAAGAAGTAGCAGCTGTTGTTGTTGTTGTTGTTGTGGTGGTGGTGGGTATTTTGTACCTTTGGAGCCAGCTCCTTCAACAAACTGCAAAAGTAAGTGTCAAACTTCCACCTATAATATCTCTCTTGTTGTTGTTGTTGCTGTTGTTGTTGTTTGTGTATGTGTGTTGGGTTGTTGTTTTTGGGAGCTGATCAATGAAGTCAGTAGAGGCGGAGGGAAGAATCATGGCAGCTTGGTATGGATAAACTTCATTATAGCAAACTGATGGTCATATGGGTTTTTCAACCTTCCACACTCATGAACTTCATTCTTTGTTGTTGTGTTAGTTCTTTGGTTTTTGGCCTGCCAGAGCTGATTGGTTACCTTCAATGGGTTGCCTTCAAAAGTGTTGTTGTGAAGTGTGCTAAGAATGGTTCCTGTTACTGACTGAATAATCTCTCTTCTTTTTGAAAAGACCCAATGGTCATATATGCATTTTAACCTATCAACAGGTACAGTGGACTTGTAAGAGAGCTCTGAATGGGTTTCTAACGCTCCATGTAAAAGTGGATTCCTGCTTCTTCTTGATCTTTCATGCTGTTTAGTTTAGTTTATTCTGGATATTGGAGTCCCACATGCATAGATTTCTGCTTGAGAGTATGCTCTGATTTTATTTTTCTTGCTGTTCAATAGGAAAGGAGACAATGCTGCTGCTCCTGAGCTTGTAGTGGTACTGACATAGTCTCAGAGGAGCCAGCATGAAAGAGATCAATCTGCTGATGGCAAGAAGGCTCTCTGTGCACTCAACTACATGAAAGTTGACAATCCTTTATCTGGAACCTAAACAATCTGGTGCCACCCTGATGCACTTTGGCAGCAGGATTGGCTTCAGAAGAAGGTTGGTCACCTTGGGTATGTGAGATTTTGTCAACCCATTGGTTTTGCTGCACCGAGCCACCTAAAGTCCAGAACCTTAGAATTTTTGCTCATGTGGAGGAGGTGCTGCAGTGATCTACATTAGGGTTTTTCCTGGAGAAATTTTTTCTCTTCAATCCTGGCACCAACTATTCCTATTCTGTTGCTTTCTCTCTCTAACTCTCTGGGTCCCCTCCTCTAGTCCCTCTTTGTGTCATTCACAACTAGTTGTTCTACAACATACAACATTTCATTCTGGGAGCTGCTGGAGCACTGAGAGATTGTGATTGACAACATGAGGGAGAGATTGAAGAAAGGGTTGCCAACTGTAGATTCATGGAACCGGGCATGGTCGGGTCGGAAAGGGAAGCAAGTGCAGAAGACACTGAACAATCTCAAGGTTACCATCATCTGTGGCTTTGTCACAATCCTTGTACTGCGAGGAACCATGGGTGGTACCAGCTTCTATAGCCCAGCAGCCACCCAGGATGAGAACCTGGCCAGTTCAAGAGAGACCAGACGAATCTTGGCTGCTCAAAAGTTGGATGAAGAGGAGGAGGATCCTGTGGTTGGTCCCGATCTGCCTTACAGCATTGGGCCAAAGATCAAGGACTGGAATGAGCAGCGTGCACTTTGGCTGTCAGAGAACCCACACATAGGATCAAAGACTGCAAATGGCAAGGACCGGTTTCTCCTTGTCACAGGCTCTCAGCCACAGGTTTGTGAGAACGCTGTGGGTGATCACTACCTGTTGAAATCAATCAAGAACAAGGTCGACTACTGCCGACTCCATGACATTGAGATCTTCTACAACATGGCACATTTGGACAAAGAAATGGCTGGCTTCTGGTCCAAGCTACCCTTGATCCGCAAGTTGATGCTTGCTCACCCGGAGAGTGAATGGATTTGGTGGATGGATTCAGATGCCATGTTTACTGACATGGTATTCGAAATCCCAGTTAACAGGTATAAAGACCATAACCTTGTGGTCCATGGATTCAAGGAGAAAGTTTACCAAAACAAGAGTTGGGTGGGTCTGAACACTGGCAGCTTCCTTATGCGGAATTGTCAGTGGTCTTTAGATCTGTTGGATGCATGGGCTCCTATGGGTCCCAAAGGTCCGGTTCGAATGGAAGCTGGCAAGCTCCTCACCCAGAGCCTCACAGGAAGACCTAAATTCGAAGCTGATGACCAATCGGCACTTATTTATCTACTCATAACACAGAAGGAGCTGTGGGCCAGCAAAGTGTATCTGGAAGAATCATACTACCTGCACGGGTACTGGATGATCATCGTGGACAAGTATGAGGAGCTGATGAAGAATTATCATCCAGGTTATGGTGATCACCGCTGGCCTTTTGTTACCCATTTTGTGGGTTGCAAGCCTTGCAACAAAGTTGGTGACTACCCGGCTGAGCAATGCATGAAGCAAATGGAGCGTGCTTTCAACTTTGCGGACAACCAGATCTTGCAACTGTATGGCTTCGAACACCAGAGTCTTGGGACTGGCAAAGTGAAGCGCATTTGGAATGACACTGCTGATCCTCTACACCTACTACATCCCTGAGAAACAAAATTTCAGCAGCAGCAGCAGCAACTCAGATCTGCCAGGGATGGTGATCACATCAAAATGTAAGTGCAAAAATATCATTCATTGCATGGCATTTGTGGGTTTAGAAGAGTCACGTGAACTTCAAAAGGAGGTAGCTGCATTTTTGCAAACCATTTTTTCCTGCAGATTTTATGTTGCACAAATTTCTGATAGAGCGATTGAAGTTGAGAAAAATATTGTTTTCTCTATTTTTGTGGCATCACTCTAAAATCATGAATGATTTGTGAGGTCTGCAATCCTCAAAGACCATGTAAGATGACCTTTGCTCAGAATTGGCTTCTTGCAAAAGAATTCATAAACCCTAAACCCACTACTTCAAATTTTAGCATCCTCACTTTCAGGGTAAAAAGAGCTGTAGTAGGAACTTGGCAATGCCCTACTTACTCTTTCCTTGTAAGAATTTTTTTTCAAAATATAAACAGAAACCAAGGGCTCCAGTTTCTAAGGAAGAGTTCACTACATTCCCGAGTTTGGTTCTAGCTTTGTTTTGGTGCAGTTTGGTGCTTATAAGGCAGTTTTGCGTGCGCATCATTGTGTAGGTGAAGAGGTGAGTGAAGTAGTTAATCAAGGAGTTCAAGGAATTCAAATGTTACACTGAAGAAATTATAATTATATTATCTATTATTGGATAACTTCAAATTAAATTAATGACCATATATATATATATATTCATTTGTTTATGGCATGTTTAGGGGTTTAGGGTTTAGGGTTTTAGGGTTGCAAATGACCTGATCTTTTTGGGTCTTGTGGAGTACTTCTTGAATTACCCATCCAAAATTTTAGTATCTACTTTCTTTTCGAGTTTAAAGTTGATATGTATTGCTATTGTTTCCTTGGATGCAACTCGTGTGGGGTTGTGCAGTTGGCTGAATTGAATGATACAAATTTTGAAGGGGGAAAAATGGTACACACACCTTCTTCAGCCTAAATCTGAAATCTAGTTTTCATTAATTTCCTGGCAAAACATAAAATTTTGGGTTTTTTCTTTTTGGTTTTGTAGTAGAACATGAGTGTGTGTTGGACATAGCTATCTATTTCGTGAATGTATTATGTTTTGGACAAGTTTTTTGGAAAACATGTCATCAATAAATAGTGGATTTCAGGGTTGTGGATTCAACTTCAAATAACCAGAATGATAAGAATTGAGGGACTCTGAAACTTGTAACTCCAAAGGGCATCTTTTCTGTGACTTGAGCTCTTTCTGCAAATGCATCCATCTCTAGTTTTCGCAATATTCTTTCAAAGTACACCTTTGTTGCAACAACACAAGGGAACTTTTATCAGGTTCTGAATTTCATCGGCTGGATTCTTCCTCCAAGGAATTGTCCTTTGGAACAACTGCCAATCCACACATCCTTCTCCATCATATATACAAGCTCGTTAAATTACAACAGCACCTGCAAAGAGAAATTAGAATGTTGCATCCAAGATTCAAGGGTTTGGTCCCTGATCAAGTGTGCCATGAACCTTTGGAGGATGTGATACATGGTCAGATTGTAGCATCTTTCATTTTGCAAAATCCATCTCAGAACTGAAATACTAGTAATTTTCTAGAAGAACCACATGACAACCTAGAACAAAGCATATGGTTGTCCTTTCAACTGCCCTACGAATTTGAGTCTGAGTAGAAGATATTTTACAACCACACCTTGTAGAGGATTTGCAAGCACCCTAGACCTCTGCGGTCTAATTGCAGCCAGGGTAATCTAGGTGACTAGTGCACTCTGAGCTTGCTGCAATTCTCTTCCATCTGCATGTTTGTCACATTCCAAATTGCACTTCTCAGAATTGAGATGGGGAGGGTGCACACATGCAACTGTCAGTATCTCAGGGTCATTAGCAATCTTTAGCAGATTGTATTTTTAGTCTGCAGGAAGCTTGCTCAATTGCCCGTTGATTCTGGTTGATAATAAATGTTCTGTCGATGTTGCTCAATGTTTTTAGTTCTTTGGCTGTGACTGTTTCTGGTCCAAAAACAATCATAGACAAGGCCTGTTATGAACTGCCAAATATCTCAATATTTGAGAAAAATACTAACCCTATCTCTTTCCTTAGTCTCAGAAAGGTGAGGGAGTATGCCGAGAGGAACCTATCTCTGACTAAATAGAAAGCTAGTTCTGTACTGATGAAAAACAGGTGCTATGTTTTTACTCACAAGTAAAATATATGCTGTGTGCATTGTACATTGTATTTTCAAAATCCTCATTTAGTGAAGCCACATTAGCAGTAGCAATTGATGACTCTAAAAAATTGACAGACATGAAAAATGGAAAACCTCACTAACCTTTGATCACTCCTGTCTACTGTTTCCTTGAAATTCAACTGCACAACAAACGCACTTGTCCAATTTGCTGGATGCTAGAGACAACATAGCATGCATGACAATGATACACTTGTGCTAATCGTGAAGCAGGAGTTCACTGGCATGATGCGTCTTGTGGGTTGCCCAATGACAGGAGGAGGTGTGAGGTGCTATCCTCAAAACTGTCCAAACAAACCACCTGTTCACACTTTGCAAACATTGGGTGGGTTCAAAAGGCCTATGGGCTTCTGCTTTACACAGTCGCAACACAAGTGGCACCCAACACAATGTGCTTTAAATTCCTTCAAAAAAATCTATTGATGATAGTGAAATTGAGCCCCACTACTCATTTGTCAATTGACAAAACGTGACTTTGAACCATCGCACTTTTCAAGGAAATCTTCCACAATTGGAAACACCTCTCGCTTTGCCTGCAACACAAACAGACATGAGCTGCTAACTTGGGGTTGCTTTCTTTACATTGCATTCTAGACAAGGAGATATGATTGTAATCAGAGGACTTCTAATAGCAATTTTTTTGGTGACAGTTATGTATGGGAACTGGAATGTGCAAAAGACATTTGGCAATTTGGAAAAGGAACTTACTGTACGGGCACACAGTAGATCATAGTGTCCGTAGTGGCGCTCGTGCTTCCCTCCAAACAACTTGTAGGTGACAGTGGCCCCAGGGAATGCCTTGATAGTGTCTAAGGAAATGACAGGATTTTCATCAGCACACTACCTGATCCCATACACACTTCCTACACACAATGGGACTTTCAATGCAAAAGAAACCCAATGATGCATGTCAAGGAACCTTACCGAGAACAGCAGCAGGGGGACAAATTAAGTCTAGATCACCAGCTATTGCAAGGACTGGCACTTTGCAGCTTTTCAAGCCATCTTTGTATATAACTGTCCCTGATCGGTCTCGTAAACCCCCTGGCTGGAAAACTGTTGCCAATTGTAATAATAACTTCACAGGAACAGTACCTTCATCAGCAACAGCCAGTGTGAGAAAAATGCTGCTTCCATAACATGGTTTCAGCAAATTACAATGAGATGAGAGCAGCCCAATGACAACTTGTAGTCACATGTCTCACAATATACAGTCTACTACTTCAGAAGCAGAGACAGCAGCAGCTGCCTTACAGAAGTTATTCAACACTAGCTTCTTGAAAAGAGCGGGGTCCATCATTTGGCGGGCTGAGACTTGGTAGCCCAAATATGACAGTGCATAAGGAGGCCGCGAGACCAATGGATGGAGAGCGCTCATCAATGCCCCCAGAGGTATTACTGGCACATTGAACAATACAGCTGGGTCTGCCTGCACTCTCCACCTCACCACTTCAAAGACCAATTCACATGCACAACTTCATCTATTGCCCAATTGATTCAGAAATTGAACACTGCTGGCTCCTTGAGCTACCATTCATTCCCTTTCTTTTGGGGTGAATTGACAAAATGAAATTTCCCTTACAGATGCAACTTTCATGTACTACTATGTACTCTTCTTCTATTGGCAGCCACTTACCAGAGGGAGAAGATGCTTCAGGGAGGTGTTAGACACCCCATAATCTAAAGACGATGCCACTGTGACAGCTCCTGCAAGTGCTGCTTGCTTAGCTGCCACAGCATGTAGACTGATCAGCATGAGGACCAAACTATGCAACCTTTGTCTATGCAATATTCTGTCAAACATGTTTGTAACCAAAACTGTGCATTTCACTCTGACTCAAGACCCAGCACTTTGCCCCTTGTCTTCTCCCTAGCTAGGAAAGAAGACACCACTAAAGAAGCAGGATAGCTGCAGCAAGCATAGCTGATCTTGATAGACCATCAGAGATGGGGCCTCCAAATATGTGCTTGCACCTACCACGGGTGGCCAGCATAGCATACAGGAGGATGCCGCCCATCGAGTGGCCAACACCCAAAACTTTGCCATCTCTGCTTGCACTATGGCTCAACACATAATCCATCTGCATGCATATTTGGCACCCAAGCTCAAGTGGAAACTAGAAAACCATGTGGAACAGCAGAGATGTTTATGCAAGTGCTTCAAACTGAAAGGAGGCTCAGAAGTGCTGTCTACCAAAATAAAACCTCTAGATATACAAATGAAAGCAGGCACTGCAAGTAATATCAGCTCTAAGAATAACCCTGAGTTCACACAAAAAAAAGGAATTTGCCACTGAATAATAACAAGCTTTTTACCGCTGCTGGAACATCCTCTGTGAGGTAGTTGTCAAAATCCCAATCATACTCTGCAATGAGATCAAGAATCTCCTGAAACTCGCCAATTGTTGCATTCAATGTCTCCTGTGGAGAAATTCTCATTACAAATCAGAATTTCAGAACTGGGGGAGAAGGAATGTACATTATTCTAACCATAATCATAAATGACATTTACAGTTCCAAGTGTCTGCTTTGCACATCACATTCACTCACTAATTATCAAAGCGAGTACCTACCTTCCGAAGGAGATCTGTGCTTATTATAGTATCTTTACATTGCTCTACAAGTAGCAAAAAGCAGAACCAGTCATACATACCTGCAAGTTGGAAACTCTTGGTGATACAGAACGCTGTCCTTCTTCCAGCAACAATGTAACCCTCTTTGTTAAGTCTGCAATTTGAGTTGAGAGTGTTGAATTGTTGTAGCGACCCTCCACAAGGCTTGTCAGTCTTTCGCTTAGCTCTCCAAGTCGCCCAGTCAATACACCATCCTCCAGAAGAGAAGAGATCTGCATTCTTCAGATTTTTTGCAGTGCTCAAAGAGAGGCGATAGGCAGTAGAGACACATAAAGTATGACTTCAAAAACTAAGGAAAACTAGATGGGTGGATTTGCAAAGGACCAAAACAGATGACAGACTGCTTCACTAGCAACAAGAAAGCAAGAATCACACTTTCCCAGTTGGGACTCAGTCCTAATACTGACCTTCTCAATGAATTTAGCTGAGAGAAGCTGCGACTGCCCTTCACTGACCAAACCACTCAGTTTCTGTGATAACTGCAGCACTGAATTAGTTAGGCGTGTAGCCATTGTCTCTTCATCTTGCAGAGAGTCGTCAACTTTCTCCATTGCCTTTGTCTCTTGACCCAATACAGATTCATCATTTACTTTCTTGACTGATGTTATTCCTTGGGCGTCTGCAGATTTTTGTACTTCCGTCATGATTTCTGTTGTCTCTTGAGCTGCCATGGGTTTGTCTTCTTTCTTGACTGCCATCAACTCCTTTTCTTCTACAGCCTGAACAATTCCCTGGAGAGAACTTCTTTGCTTCTTCTCTTCTGTTGTTGCTCTCCTGTTGGTGGCAGTCTTGACCGTTGCTTTAACAAAAGCATCTTGAATTGCTCCTGTGAAACTTCTGGAAGTCCCACCGAGCTCACTAGAAGTGGGTTCACCTTCTCGTTTGCTCAGCCCTGCACCCCTAACCTCTAGAATCCATGTGTCAAACCCTGCTCCTGAAAGATAGCGCGCCAAAGACACCTGCACAAGTCCCTCCCCAATGCACAAAAAGTTGTCTTCTCTAAAATCCTGACAGCTGCAGTAGTGTCAAAGGAAAAACATACATCATCATAGCTGCAGAATCAAAAAGAATAAATCTATCACCATCCTCCTCCCTCTCTCCTTTACAGTTTCACCCCTTGCTCCAAACATGTTGCCTCAATCCTCTTACTCAAGTACACAAAAGCACATTCAAATTCATCATGGAAGAACTGAGAGAAAAAAACATCCAGCAGAATCTATGCCTTCTCTCTCAAGTACATGACATTGTGTATTTATGTACTCACACTAGGATCCAAGTCGAACCCGATTGCATTTGTGCCAATGCCAGAAAGCATCAACACGGGATGATTTCTCTTTGGACCCTGCAAATGTCCACACAATCATGTCAATTCCACAGCAGCAGCAGCAATTGTTGTTCAATCATGAAGTCGAATCCATAATCCAATCCAATTCATGAGATACTGTAACCTCAAGTAAGCAAGCACGTTCTTCGCATTCTTCTTTACTGCTGAAAGAGACAAAAATCTAAAACATCACTACCCACAAAACAAGAGTGGAGGTGGGACACTGAGAAACCCTAATGAATATAGCTGGGGCAGCAGCAAATACTAGGGCAAAACCTTGCAAGAGCACTCAAGAATTGAGGAGAAAAACGGCCACCACAACTCATCAACACCACCAAGGGTACAAAAACTACTACATGCTCTAGAAACACTCTCACCACCTGCATCATCATCTGTCATGCAGTTCAAACCATGCATGCAAGAGAACCTCACAAAACATGAACAACATGAAATCAAAACAGCACGACAAGACAATTCTTCCTGGAGACTTCCAAGATTCTGCCATGAATCTGTATATCATGAGGATATTCTTCTTGGAGACTTCTAAGTTTCTGTGTGAATTTGTAGTACATCATCATCATCAGGAAGGATTCTGTATGAATCTGTACACGATCATGATCAGGATCATGAGCACACCGTGGTGCAAAAGACAAAGGATCCAAGAGGCAATACAGAACTTCTTCTTGCCCCACAAACCCTTTTCCTTGCAAACCCCAGAAAGACAGGCTCCTGAACTCTCCACAAGCATCCAAGAATTTTGTCCAGGGTTTTGTCAAGGTTCATGTGGAGGTTTTGGGTTCTAGCAATTGCACTGGATTCAGGGAATTCACAAGCAGATGCAGCAACAACCAGAGAGACATTGCAGCAGAAGAGAGAATGCAATCTGCAGCAGCAAAAGAGCACCATGGAGAGAGGATGCAATCTTACCTTAGCAGAAGGAAGATAGCGCCAGAGAGAGAGTCTCCAAGGAGTGCCAGGAACCGCAACATAGTGCAATTCATCTGCCGTGCACTCTTCTGGTTTGCCAAGCTCCGTCTTGTTGTTAGCTTCTTCATCTGCTGTAGGCGGCATCCCTCCTGCTGCTTCCTTCTCCATCTCCTTCAGCGTCTTCATCTTCTCTTGCTGTTGTTGGTCTTCTTCTGCCCGCCGTCCAAGGCTGGCAAAGGGGCGCACTGCACTCCATCTCCAATTCCAATGGCCGAGCTTTTGAGATTCTGGAACGAGACAAGATTTGCTCCCAACAACAAGCTTGTTGAGGAGTGATTGCTGACGGAGGAGTTGTGGCGGAAGCAGCAGAGACGAGGTCTGGCGTGCGAGAGACCAGGCAGCAGCAGTACTAGTAGTATCGATGGCGGCAGAAGAAGAATAGCGATGAGGAGGAGGACACAAGAGCAGCAAACGAGGAGAGGAGGGAGGTAGTAGACACGGAGCTGTCCAGGAAGAACAACAACAACTGCGGAATGCAAAACCTCCTCCTCGTCCACAGCTCATGTTCTGCATCTCCGTGAGCGTTCTTCTTCTTCCTGTTGTTGTTCTTCCTCTTCCTTCTCGCTCAGTCTCAGGAATGGCAACCTGTGAAGAACCTCACACACAAACAGACAGACAGAAGCTACAAGTCTTCATAAGAGACCCAACTGCAAAATCCTCTCTCTCTCTCTCTCTCTCTCTCTGTGCGCGTGTGTGTCTCTTTCTTTCGATGTGGGCCCGATTTGTTTGTAGCTAGCTGCTCGACGAGTGTCGCAGAGAGAGATCTCCATAGTGCAATGGGTGATCGATGCCCTAGGTATTCATCAGTTGCGGAAGGAATAAACGTTTGATATCAGACAGAAGAAGAGTCTTTCTGTTGAAGAACTAGGGTCATCAGAAGTGTGTTTGTTTCTCACTACATACATGATGGACAAGCTGAAGAAGACAAGGCCAGCAGAGTTCAGGAAGCTGGATCTGTTTGTTCTTGGTCCAACTTTGCTTGACAGAAGATTTTTCACAACCTTTGCTTTCAAGGACTGGGAGATCCTGTCTGGTAACTGTAATCTGCAAGATGCACAAGACTAGGAGAAGAATGAATTTTGTCCAAGTGATGAACATTAGATTCATTGTTGCAACCTCAGAGCTCGACAAGCACACAGAAGGTGACATTATTTTGCCTCAGGTATGTTTCCTTGCATTGATGCCTTAGATCTGTTTCAGAAAACTCACTCCTCCCTTTGACTACTCTCTCAAGCTCACATCCTTTGATATCCAGGAAACCTCTGTGATCATGTTCTGTAACAAGTGCCTGTTTGTCATGTGAAGATGAAGCAGATAAGATCTAGAGACAACAATAGTACTAATGTCATCTTCACAAGCTTCCTCATGATTGTTACCACCCCAAGGTGGTTTTGGTGGCAAGATTTGACATTCAGTATGTTTTCATCTACACTGAAGACTGGGGATTTGAAGAAATGTGTCATGCATGCATATGGTGGCAATGTTCCTTTGTTTTTGTTGCTGTGATGATATTGTTGCAGGATAAGTGATCATCATGTGGTGGTGGTGGTGCCAAGGGTTTTGTATAATGCATTGCATTCAGGTGGGTGTGCTTGTTCCTTGGTTTTTGTTGCTGTGATATTGTTGCAGGAGAGGTGATATGCATGCTCTGCTGGTGGTGCTCAGGGTTTAGTAAAATGCATGTCATGGGTGGGTGCAACTGTTCCTTGGCTTTTGTTGCTGTGACTTTACAGGAGAGGTGATCATGTGGTGGTTGGTGGTGCTAAGGTTTTAGTAGTCTCATCACTTTCTTGCGGGTCTGTCTAATAGCTTCTCCTCACATTGCAGTTGTGATCTAATTTCCTCATGTTAGGAAACAACCTAGAGAGGATAACATAAGTAACCAAAACTGACCTTCCTGCTCGTAGATTGGAGATGTGAATGTAACTGAAAAAACACAGTGGAGGGAGGGGGATACAACACAAAAATATATATTGAAATCTAGGGAGATGCAATAGGCCCCCAAGTTTCCTACAGTTTCTGAACTCCATCATGGATCTGAAGAAAGATTCAAGCCGAAAGCATGGAGTGGTTTTTTCCCTTCCCCATCCCTCGACTATGAGATCCAGTTATTCACAACACAATATTTCAATAGCTTTTGGTTTGCTAATCCTGTTTTTTGTCTATGGATTTACCAACTTGGTAAGTTGAAAAACAATTCCCAACTCTTCTTACGCTGCTGAATCCTTTTGAAGCCAGCTTAGTTGTACATGCAGTGGACATCATATACCCATTTGTAGATCAGCTGATATCAATTTTGAATCCTCTAAGCTTCTCTGGGAAAATCTGTAGATCATGATTCTCCATCATAAATGACAAATTGGTTCACAGCATCTCAGGAAAATCTGGAGATGATGGAACTCCTTAATCTGCAAGTTATGTCAATTGAGGCTGTGTGGGAATTTTTCAAGTGGGTTTTCTGGTTTGACGAATTTGTTCTAGAAGAGAGGAGCTGTGCACTCAAAAGGTGGAGTCGGGTAGCGTGCAGTGTCAGTGCAGTAGTTGTAAATCATGTAGTTGGTCTTCACCCATTGCAGTTGGGTTACACGATACGATGGTACTGATTGGTACTCTTGTGCATTCCACCAGGTTCCTGCACATGAGAAGTTGAAGAGAAATTCTTAAGACTGCATGTAAAATATCCTCCTACCTAGACTTCTCTTGTGTGTGATGAAGATCCATCAAGAGAACTTAGAAATGTTGAGGTATTCAAGAAGTGGAGTTGATGTGTTTGCATGCAAATGCTATTCTAGAAATGTGTAACTAGTGGAGTAGTGTTTTGAGACAGGAATTTCAATGATGACAAGAGCGGGTAGTTGCAATCTGTTGTTCTAATGGTGTACCTGCTGGAGGATTGCTGCAGGCAGTTGGGGAGGTAGCTTCAAAGACACATGAGTCGATGCCATAGTTTGAGTAGGATGACACAAAGGGAGCTTGAGAGTAGTCGATTGGCACTTTGCCACCTTGAGTAACCCAGCTGGAGGCCTCAAAGGAACTTGAATAGACACCCACACTTTGTGAGTTTGGGTAAGCTTGGCCTTCATTCTCATGATTCTGGAACACCCTGATCATCACGTCATCCACATACATTCTGCACATCAAGCACCAAGTTCTCTTGTGGTCAGTCTAGAGCCTAATCTCTGAGCAGCAATGGAGTTCACAGAATCAATCTTGGAAGCCACGTGTTTTTTTGTTGGCCATGAGGTTCAGGGTGTGGGTGTGCTCAATCACCACCAACAAGCATGACAGTGTCTTTCTTGCATCCTTGCTCAAATGTGGAGAGTCTCTAACTGCCAAACTGCACTATAAAGAGGGAAGTTGGGTAGGATTGGGTTTGATGAGGTCCTGCAACAATGAGCAGTACTTGAGCTTCATTGCAATGCTTACACTGTCACAAAGACTCTTGTCAGATGCTTCATACAATTACCAGACACAGTATGAGCAGTGTGTTTTGGCTCTTTATCTCAATTTGTCATTGATTAATCCAGACAAAATTTCCTTCTTGTTGTGCTTCAGGGGGAGATCTTGTGAGCACATCATTTGGAATCCTCCTGGTCCCAGCAGTAGGAAAAAAAATTGGCAGATTTGTGAATGATTGTTACCAGTTGCCAGACATGATTTGTTACTGCAACATGGGGAGGATTATAAAAGAACTACTTACGACAGGGATTGGGGGTTCCAGATGACGGTGTAAGTGTGAAAGTCAGCACGTGGGTCAAACCAGAGGTTGATGCGCTGCTCTCTGCCACCCACACCTGCTGCAAAGATATTGGTCTGCAGGACATAGGGCTGGCCTGAGGAATTGCCAAGAAACTCGAAGTCGAACTCATCATGAGCATTTCCTCCTGAAGAGAGCTGCACCATATGCAACCATAACACCCATATCCAGCTAAAACCTTAGAAATGCTGATGCTTTCAAAGGAAGACTTCAAGAAAAAAGTCCACACAGATGGGGAAAATTACAGGGACTCTGAAGTCCAGACTTTTGTAAACTTTGGATTTGATCCCTGCAGGTTGTTATTGCAATGATGAAATCAAAGAAGTCTAGAATGTGATGAGACTGGTCATGAATCCAATGTTGCAGGGATGATTGTCAGATCAGCTGGCTAAAATAGAACTACATTCGTAAGACAGTTTTCAGTACCAGGACTCAGATTCAGCTGCAAGTAGAATCCTAGGACTCATCATCCGTCCTGAAGGATCTAGTGAATCATGGTCTCTAGCTGATTGCTGGCCAGGTTTTGCAACCAAGAGATATGATGGACTCCAGCAGTTTGAAATCCTTTACATTCTTCATTCAAGCATCATCACAAGTATTGATCATTGCAGTCAATCGAGTTGTGAAAAAGCAGCTGTGGGATGACTAGAGATTGAGATATGCTCACGTAGAATGCAGTGAGCACGCCTGCTGAGTCATTGGGTACAAGCTTCAGACCCACCCGGAAGTAACCAAACAAGTACTTATTCACCGACTGCACTGCAGTTCCTGCAACAGCAGAAAAAAAGCCGATTCAGAAAAAAATGCTGCATCATAATAGATGTTGAAGAGAGCAGCAAGGGAATAAGACGACAACAACAGCAACAACACTAGCTAGGGAAGCAAAGGTGTTGAGCTGAAATCCAGAGTGAGATCAGATCAACTTTTGCAAATAATTCACTTTTGCAAAGGGATCATCAGAAGTTCACAACATTCTTGTCTGAGATCTTGTAGAGAAAAATATGGTATTGCGGTCTCACCACTCGCTTCGGTAACAGCGAGCTCCAGAACATCGTTCACAACCCACACATTGGAAGGTTCCCAGGCGATGACGAACTGGTTACTGTACTGCGATTCTGCGAAGGTGGTGTATTTTGTTTGCGCGTCACTGCCCTTTATCATCATCATCATCATCATCATCGCACAGCAGCTCAACATGAGAAAACCCATCACGCCAGTCGAGTTCAACACCACTGATCTCATCGCCGCCGCCATCTTGAATTGCAGATGATCCCGTGCAGGAACAATTCTACGAATCCGACTCGACTGAAAACCAAACTTCTCGAAATTCAGAACTTCGCACAATGTAAAACCCAGCCACCCACCCACCCAAGAGAAAAGGAAGAGGGGAAAAAAAAAACACGCAAGAAAACAACTGCAGCGTCGAGCTCGGTCGACGCTTTCTTGATCAGTGATGATCAGCTAGTTCTTGCAATCTTGTTGTTGATAAAAACACATGTAGTGCGACATTTTCCAGCTGCTCACTGCAACGTTGAATACAAGGAATGCAGCAGCTTGCAGCTTCAATACTACTGGCATCAAGCTGCTGCTGAAGATCAAAAACTGCAGCAGCACCACTTGGGGTGTATGGATCCAGTAGCACAACTAGTGCATTCAGCTGCTACAATCCTGATCTCGATGATCTTTCTCTTGTCAACAAGGACTATAACAAGTACAAGATGCAGTACTAATAAGTCTACTACTCTTGCTGCTGCAGGCGTATTGATTGCTATGGCAGCTTAAGTCCTGCAGACTTGGATATAAATATAATGAAGATTCAGACAAACTGCAGCTCAGCTCATGGATTCAGACAACACTGCTGCTGCTACTGGAGGATTGATCAGAGAAAGCTGGAAAGCTGTGGAGCTGCTGCAGCTGCTCTACATGGATTCAGATCACGACTGCAGTGAGTGTGAAGCAGCAAGATGGATTGAGCACTTATAAGAAGAGATTTACACTGACAAATTGTAGATCAGCAAATTTTTTTTCCCTTCTGCTTATCATAATCTCCATCATAACAATAATGCTAATGTTTCAAACTTCTGCTGATTGCCATATTGACCACCTGGCAACTACTACTGCATCAGCTACAACAACAACAACAACAACAACAGTAGCAGAAACAGCAGGATCAGTGCTCAATCACAGGGCCACCATGATCCTGCTGGTAGCATCAGCAGATTTAGACTGCAACATAATTTGCATCAGATGATTGCAGTACACCTCCATTATTGATGATTATTACATGATCTAGAAATTTTCCTCTCTCTCACTCTCTCTCTCTCTCTCTCTCTCTCTCTCTCTGTCACTTTCTTTTTTTGGGGGTTTTTTCTTGGGGTTTTGGGTTTTGTTTTTGTTTTGGTTTTTGTAATCATGATCCCCAGAGGTTTCAAACTAGTTGCTTACATGATCTTCTAATTCCTCTTCTTCTTCTTCTTCTTCTTCTTCTGTGCTTTGAACTTCCTTTTTCTCTACTGTCACAAACTTTGCAGCACTGACAGAACTGTCTAACCCAGAAGAAGGGTCAATTTTTAACTCAGATTAAATGAGGTCCCACATGGTTTCTCCTTTGTGTCTCCTTTGTCTTGAATATGTGAGTGAGTGTGAGTGACTCTAACCAAGTTGATGTGGTAAATTGGGATTGGTTTTTTTTTTTTTTTTTTTCCCCATTGATTTAACCCTTAAACATCAACTAAAGTCAAGAGTATAAATTTTAATTTTAATTTTAAATCTAATTTTAAAAATTAAATTAAAAAAGTGGACCAATTTGGTCCGCCTGATTTATGTTTAACCCTTGGGTTTTAAGCTGCTCTGCTATTTCTTAACAAGTGTTTATTGGGTCTTGTTGTTTTAACCTGAGTTAATTCTTAACTAGTGTTTGTGGGCACCCTTGGTTTCAAATGTTAGTATTCATTTCAAATTTATCACAATAGGATTACACAATGGTCTTGGTGAATCAACACTTACATTGGTACTATGGTTAAAACTGAAAACCCAAAGGTTCAATTATGGGTTATGTCTAAACTCTTAACCTTTATAAATATACACTAGATGTACACTAAAAATGATTATCTCTAGAAGAGGCCCAAACTAACACATTTCCCAGGTTTAAAATAGCCTCTAAGAAGCTTCTTCACCCAAGAAGGTGAAGGTATGAGTTTAGGGCGTGCCCTAATCAAGTTACATTGTGATGTTTCAAATATGGTTGTGTAAACATGTCACACATTTTCAACCTTCATTTCATTTATCACTTTAAAACATGTAAAAATAAGCACCAGATGTGCTTGCTTCAAATGGGTCATTTGATTTGTGATTGCACCTAACATCATAATATTATATTTTCAAGAGCTATCAATTATTATTTTAGAAATCTAGATTTTTGATTTTTGAAAATAGTATTACAAAATTACATATTTTTCCCTCAAGGACTCATCAATGTTTCAACATTTCTTTTTTACTTTTTCTCCATTTTCTTTTTGAATGTTTTTCAAGTTGGGTCAATAAACAAGATCTTAAATTTTTTTTGGTTTTTTTTTTTTTTTTGGTTTTTGGGTGTTTTTTTTCCCCCCTTGCAACTTTTGTGTGTGAATTATAAAGTCCGGACTTCCCTTTGTAGCTTGGCATATATAGACTCAGATAGACCATGTAGGATGATTATATATTCATATACAAATGTATACATATATTCATATACAAATGTAATATCCACTAAAAAGTTAGTTATGTAACCTTCTTATTCATGTATATATAATGTGCATGGGAATCAAGATTAGTGCTTGTTCTTTCCAATTTCTAATGTTGCATCATATGCAAGCATCCCAAGGTGGATTTAGCATTTAATGGAACATGTTTTTGCAACCTATCCAAAAAGTTTTAAAACTATTACAAAATTTTGAAATTTTTTAATTTAAAAAAGGGAAATATGTGACACTATATTCCTTTTTATTTTTATTGTTTATATTTGTGCAAAAGTTTGCCACAAAAAAAAACTTTTTGTAGCACATTTTGATCAACCCAATCTTTTTTTTTTTCTTAAATTTTGAGGATTTTTTTTTTGGGTGATATGAGATCCTCTCAACTCCTAGTAGGAAAAACTCTTGTACCCAATTTTGGGGATTGGAGATGAATTGTAAGAGGTAGTCAAATTGTGTGAAATTGCAATTTTGACACTAAGTTTGCTCAAGGTAGTTAGTGAGTGATAGCTGCACTAAGAAGCAAAATGATTTGCTTCTCATTGGCGAATGATAAGGATTGGGTCAGATGATGAGACTGGAAGGTTTCTCGGTTTATATTTGTTTAATTTTTCACCAGAATGGGTGCGGGGGACACAAACAATCAAGACCGAATCTTGAATCTTGAATGTCATGAATCGTGATAAAGGTGACACCACTGAAGGTGGTTTCATATTGCACCGAATTACATTCACATTCACACTTTGTGTCAATTCTCCTTTCGTTATTTAGTTATATAGTTGCTAAAAAATCATGTCTAATAAGCGGAGCTCCACCCATGCTCAGGATGTGACCATGTGCAACAAACAATATTTATTTCTTACATCATTCAATATTGAATTTTTTTTTAAGTTTTTCTTAATCTCACCGATAAAACTAAAATTGGGATTGCAAAAGGTAAGAGACTACTAATAGCAACCAACCTGGTACAATCAATCAAACAGCCTCAGCAATCAACAGCTCAAGTGTTGTTAGGTTTCGCTACGCCTGTTTTCAACATCAGTTTCCTCTGCCAAAATTCTGGGCCAAAACCATTTTGTTGAGCCAAACTGGCATGTTTTGACTTTTTCTTTGTCCAGAACTCGCTGCACAGTTCAGGGTGGAGTTGCTCTAAAAGCTTGTAGACCTGTAAACTTCATAAGTTGGGGAAATATGAATAGTTGTTTCCGTATTATCGTACAAAGGCATGTTATAGAAAGGGCAAAAAAAACACACACACACACACACACATATTGAACATCTCTTAGGCCTAATTACAAGCTTTTAACACTTGGGGATTAGCTAATATATCAAAGTTTGAAAAACCCCGTAAGCATGTCGGATTTCTACATGGAAGTTTCTCTTATTTACAATGTCAGGTTTTCTCAAAGGCTTGTTTTTTTCTTCTCTAGTGCAACTTAATAATACTACTGACACTTTCCTGGGTCCGTTGAATGAATTGGAGTATGTCAAGATATGGGAGTGGGGGCCCCCCCCCCGGAGGGGGGTGGTGACCCACACGGTTAATTTTTGTTAAAAAATTCAACTTGGAACAACCCACACGGTTTGGTGTTTTTAAAACTTTAAAACAACTTCTAACAACAACCGTGTGTCGGATTCCAAACAAGTACCACGGTTGGCACCCCCCCCCCCCCCCCCACAACTATTGCTAGAATAGTACACAAGTTGGGGGGCGGGGGGGGGGTCTAAAAGATCAGCTATCTATCAATGTTATATTAAACTTAGCTCGGGACAAAATTTTATGGGGAATCCCACAATTTGCATTGCGAGCTTTTATACTCTAAACGACAAAATGGGTGTTGAGAAAGTGAAAGAGTTCATCTAAAACTTTTGCTTGTCAGTTGTTTCGATGGTGGTGGTAGTAGTAGTAATAATACGAATCCAAGGAAATGGATCCAAACACAACAATGGATTTCTAACATTGTTTTTCCTTCAAAGTTTGAGCAACATTAAGCCATGAGAAAGGGTTTTGAGAGAGAGAGAAAGAGAGAAAGCACTTAGATTCCTTAGTGTGGTGGGGTCTCTCTCTAAGTAGTATTATTTTTGGAGGACTTGGGGTTGTTGCATATTGCTGGAGGAAAAAAAGAGTTCATTTCTAGTCTTTGGATTATTAGGTTGGATAGTTGGTCCACATTTATGAAGGCCTTGCCAAGTTTTCTCACATGACATGTTTATGGATTTGCCTTGGGTGGTTTAAAGGAGTGTTCTGGTCTGCTCTTGACCTTTTGACATACCAGCCTGGTCCTGCTATATAATGGGTCTCTAAAAGAATCAGATACTAGACAAGTTCTGGTACTATAGTTTTTTTTTTGGTTCAAATTCACATCTCATTCATTCTTGTATCAATTCTTGTATCCATTATTATTTGCAGGTCTCTAGTTTCATGGTGCAATGGTATCAATCTGGAACTTCATTTAATGCTCCATTTCTAAGTGTCATCATGTAACATATACATTTTTTCATGTATACCCAACATTATAGTTTCTATTTGAAGGCCAAACTGCAGCCTTGGAAATTCTGAAAGAAACCCAACAACAAAAAAAACAAAACAAAAAAAAGTGCTTTGAAGAATTAAGAATCATTTCCAATTGGAGACTCAAATGAGAAGAAATTGTAAGCACATATGCTTTACTACTCGTGACTTGTGATCACATTCATATATATTCTTGAAAATATGTGCTCCATTACCATGTCATGTGTAGTCATTACAAAATGTCAAAAAGAATTTGGAATGTCATGTGCAATCACTAGTCACGAAAGTATCCCAAAAAAAAAAGAAAAAAAAAAGA
>Ga0209208_10004235_pt1 | contig 20432 bp, 16 predicted proteins | sample S1TSphfallax_3_FD_187694 | JGI IMG/M metagenome (GOLD analysis project Ga0209208, IMG submission 187694) | Host-associated microbial communities from peat moss isolated from Minnesota, USA - S1T2_Fd - Sphagnum fallax MG (SPAdes) (version 2) | ecosystem: Host-associated > Plants > Peat moss >...
CCTTAAAATAGCGAAATGAATTTGTTTGTGAAAAATATGAAGTTGTTGTTGACATGTTGAAAATCATCATGATCATCATAAGTTACACTCTGAAATAATTTCACTACTCATGTGGACATTATGATTAATAGATCATAGAAAAATTCCATAATTTCAAATTTTTTACATGAATTAATTTTTTGAAGAAAAGAATTATTCATTTTGTCAATGTGGAATTTGATGCTAGGCTATGGTATCATGTTACCTTATTACCTAACCAAATGCCTTGAGATAACTTCTTGTTTCACTTAGTCCGAAACTTTTTTAAAATTAATTTAAAGTTAATTAAAGTGTCTCAAAAGTGAATGTCCATGCTCTCCATTAAATATCCACACTAAAGTTTATGCTATAGAGAGAGTGAGAGATTTGTGCAAAAATATGATTAATCCCCAAAAACTAATTTAATTTAATTTTAATTTTAAATATTTTGAAATATACGTTCCATATTCTTCAACCAAAACCATCTCCTTTGCATGGTTGGTTCCCCTTGATTGATTCAATATGCTAAAATAATAAATAGGTAGGTTCATTCCATTGGAAAACAAAGAAGATTTTTTTTCTTTCACAATTAAATGCAACATGTCAAATGGAATTTTTTAAGTGTTACATACACAAAATGTGAAGGTTTGATAAACAAAAATTATGCATCATACTGACAAAAAATAACAATTATGTTATCATGATTTGATAGTGTAATTAGAAGGATCATGTATATATATAGAATTATTTTGTTTAATTGCACATGATATGGCTCTTCTCTCACTTCACAAAGTGGCCATGCAATAGGGCTAATAGTTTAGTGTTCTACTTAGTAAAAATAGAAAATAGAAAATACATTTATTGATTGTGATTAACCCTCTCTTCATTAATATGGATAACTTTTTCATTGAATGTGTATCACATTATATTTTGATGTTGTGCATGGAAGATGGACAATTCCTAATCACTAATGAAACCCAAAAGAAGTTACAAATAGACCCTTATAAATCTTACCTTGTAATGGGAAAAACTATTTTAATGTAATAAGAAGTGGACCCTTGTGCCATTGGCCCAATTGGGATAATTTTCAAGGCTATAAGCGATACTTGCTTTCCAAAAAGCCTTTTCACAGCTCCAAGAAAAAAAAAAATTTAAAGAACTTTATTGTGAAAAAAATGTGTTTGTCTAATTGTGAATTCAAGTGTCATTAGACTGAGATTTTAAGGGTTGGGATGTCAAAGGGCAAATAGATGGGGAAATATAGTGAAAAAACATGGATTGGTTCCAAAATCAAATTTAAATATATTATAATTAACTTTGAATGACAAAAATCATTTTTAATTCGATAATGTTTGCTTTATTAGTCTATGGCCAAAATTGTGAAATGACCATTGTACACACCACCTTGATGATGATTTTCCAATGAAAGGCCCCACCTTTGGGAAGATTAAGGTGTGATCACAAACAAACAAACAAATATCTTAAAATAAAATTTCCAAAAACAAAATTATAATGTCAAATTTGAAGTCTAAATCATAATCACCAGAAGAAATTTGCAAATTAATGATTATAATTTTAATTATAAAAAATAAGATTTTTGTCATTATCATGCTCTACCACATGTAGCCACTTACATCCAATTGTCTATAATGTAAAACATATCACAATAATTTCATTAAGCATGCATGAATATGCACATAACCAAAGACATTACTCCTTATGGGAAAATCCAAGCCTCATTCCAATACCAACCTCATGTGTTAACAAAAACTAAACCACACAATAAAAGACTCAATTCCATAAAGATGAATGTCGTTGCTCCTCCAAAGAGGTAATAACTCAAAACTAAAATAATCTTGAACCTATTCACACTAAGGTTCACCAAAAAAAAGTTCACATCATAAATGACACATTTGATTACAAAATCCCATAATCATCTTGTAGAGGTGGCAAAAGACAACCGTTCACAAAAGACACCGTGTTGCACCCAATTGTAATAATAGTTGCATACCTCTTATGATTAAAGGTGGATTTTTATCCATTACCTTAAACAACCATCCTTTTAACATGGATTTTTTGTGATTTGTAATTGTTTATATGACTACAATATGCCACACCAAATGGTGCCACTTGTTCATGTGTGGTGGGTGATGATGCAGTCACATGGAATTTTGTGTTAGTGTTTGGGGGTCTCAATCCTTCCCTAGCCATAAGCAACCTAAAAACTTAGGCATAGCTTATGATGCCTAGCCTAGCATGAACAACCTAGGCTTAGGTTGGGATATAGATAGGTTGCAAAGTTGAGAATTTGAACTCCTCATCTCCATGTTGGGGTATCAAATCCTTAATCATTGTACCACATTTTCAACTAATAAAATATTGATTCATCATATTATTATGATCATTTTTTGGTGAATTACTCAAATAACTACCTAGTTTAGTTACCTTATATGTGTATGCCCTCTAAAGTAGCTCATTTTCAGTGGATGCTCCACTTTCTAAAAGTGAAATCCACCCAAAAATGATTATGATATGGACTTATGAAAATATGGCTCATTTTAAGCCATTCAAAAGTCAATAACATTTTTGGTTGTTTTCTAGCAATTGTTTTGCACATATGTTCTTTTTGTTTAAATATATCATATATTGAATCCCTATAATATATCTCAAATAAAATTCATACACAAAAATGCATGTATGTAGAGGCACAAACAACAAAGAAGTCCATATTTTTCAACTTCAAAAGTTCATTACTATACATTATGTGTATATATGTTACAATTTTTTTATAGATGTCTTATTCTTCAAGTTGAAAATCTAAATCTAGCCACAAATTTGGAAAATTATTGTTTTTATGCCATGTTGGTAACATGTAAATGCACAACACTTTGCAAAAAAATGGATTGCGATGCAAAAAGTGAGTCGCCTTACCTTACAACCACCTTTACCTAACCTACATACCTAGCTTACCCACTTAGTTATCTACCTTAGCAACCTACCAAACTTGTTACTTTTTAAACTTAAGTTAGTTAATTATATAATCTAACGTAACTACATAATATTGACTAGTTACCTACTTAGTCTAACCTACCTAGCCTTATTTACTTACATAACCTAGTTTAACCTAGCTTAATTAAGTAGCCTAGTTACATACCTAGACCAGTTAGCTTACCCAACCTACCTACCAAAAGTAATCTTAACTAATTTAAGCTACATATTTTTACTAATGTGACTATGTTTGTTGGGTCTCAATTAGTTTAACTAATCTTGGTTAAACATATATAAGTCGATTAATGAACTTTTGGGTTTAACCTCAGGTTCATGGGATAGGATAATAGGTTTGATCTTATCCCAAATGGACTACCAAAGGGCGGGTGCCCTAGGATAAGGTGGGCAATTGCATAGTTGGATTAAGTTAAGATAGGATTATCGTATCTTCATTTAAGCCAACTAAGTTTGTTGAATAAAGAGGTATAGATACTTCATAGGTGGCTTTTAAGAAAGTGCTAGGAATTAGGTTTCAATCCAGACAACATTGGTATTTTCTTCCTAAAGTTGAAAGGGGGGAAAACATTGTTGATTGCCCCTCCACCTCCTAATTGATGGGTAGTGTGTGAGGAAATGGGAGGGATAAAGGGTGATGATGAGGTTGTGATATTTGGGTTGATAGGGGGGTTGGATGTATCATGAGGGGTCAAGGTAATGCAAAAAGGTTGCTACATCATGAGGAGGTGAACATTCAAGGTGCACCCAACCAAGCAACACAATTGAGATGGAGGTGGAAGCATCATTAGTTGGTGGTGGTAATTATTAAAGGGAGGTCTTCCAGAATAGTTCCACTCAATGGCAAATGGAGGAAGAGGTACAAAAAACTAGTGTTAAGCCTTGTAAAATAAAATAAAATAGGAAGATGGGCAAGAAGGAAGGGTGGTTAGACCTCAAAGTGAAGTGGAAGGTTTGCCCTCTTGTGTTAGAACAAGGGAAAGTAAGGAAACAAAGGATTTGTTTCAAAGAGATTGAGTAGGTATGGGTTGTTAGTGTTGTTAGGAGTAGAGAATAAGGGAAGCACACATAGAGAAGGAAAGTAGGACTACTCATAGAAATGGAAGTAGGTTTGTTAAAGCATGGGTAGACGCTTGGATGGAGTAGGAGATCAATAGCTAAGGACTAAAGATTTCAATATGTTTATTTTTTTTTCTTTTGATGTGTGAAATTTTGATTTGAATAAACTTTTGTTCCATTCAATGCATGTTGTGTGTTCATGTTTGTAGTTCAATTGTTTAAGGCTCTGGTTAATTATAATATGAGTATAGGAAAGGGTTGTGAATAAGGAAGGAGGATATTGTTTAAATCAAACAAAGGGAAGGTAAAATACAAATTACAAAGGAGGGTGAAGAAGTTCTACTAAGTAGAAGGCTAAACCCTTACATTAGATTAATTAGGTTATGTTAGGCATATGATAAAGGAGGAGATGCTTCAGGTGACCTAGTTGTAATTTTTCCTTGTAGGTTTTGCTATAAAAGTGTTATTGGATTGAATGAAAGGGTTTTGGGATTAAAAATAGTTAGTTGGTTAGCTAGATGAGTATGTAACTGCAATGAATACCTACAAAAGGGTAGAAGGGTGATTACTTAACTGTGACACCTTTTGGATATTCTCGAAGGGGCAAGGGGGAATGATTGAGGGTAAGATGTTAAGGATGTGTTAATTTTATGCATAACATTTTTTTGGCAACCATGCTGAGGACTAATTCACCCCAAGTCACAACATTGTTCAAAGGTCAATAAAATAAAATGGATGTTCTATAATGATATTTACGATAAATTAAGGTTTGGGGAGGTAATGATGAAACCAAATAACGAAAGTAGTTGATATATATAAAACAAATAAAAAAAGTGAAGGGATCTAAATGAAGTCATGTCGGGTTCTAACTAAGTGAAGATTTGGAATTTATTTAATTGAATTAATTATCAATTCATGATGGATGAAATGGTGTTATGAAAGTCCATTTGAGGTGCACGCTTGTGGGAAAGGGAGTAGAGACAACGAGTGAAAGAAGCAACAAGTGAAACAATCCTAGAGGAGGTTAAAACATTAAGGAAAAGCTTTTGCTTGTAACAATTGGTGACATTGACCCCAATAATGAAGTGTTGCCCACATCAAAAAGGAGTAATTGGAGATAATATATATTGTCTTGGGGCACCCCAACGACAATACCAATAACCACCACAATATATGCCCCGCCAACAAAAGTTCCATTTAAAGGCACCTTTAGCACCAACCTATCCAACCAATTTTTGTTGTCTAGATAGCTAAGTGTGTTGCCGCTCAATATCCCATGGCCAATACCCCATTTGGATGACACTCATCTTCCATGGCCCCTCTAGCATTCCAAAACTATCTATTTAGAAGGATGGGGAATCAACCTTAAAAAAGTATGGAATGGGTAAAGTACAAGGAGGGGGGAAATCTCGAGTCACATGAGAGGTTATTTGAGAGGACATGTTGGGCAACTGGGGAGTGTTCATAGGAAGACAAATTACAATTGTTCCCATGCACCTTAAAAGGGAATACATTTGACTATCATTCAAGATAAAAAAACAACTTTCTTGCAAGTACATGGGAGGAGCTAAAGGTAACATTTGGGTGAAGGTATTAAATTGTCAAAATGAATGAACAAGTTTACTAGAAAATGTGTTCAATTTGAATGGGACGAGAAGAAGATGTGGAGGCTTATTACAAGTGATTTACCAAATTGAATGATGTTTTTGCCCCTTTGAAAGTTCAAGATTCATTTTCGAAGGAGATATTTTGGTTTGGGTGGTGAAAAAGACTGAAAATTTTCATGGTGGATATGCTTAAACATTATTTGGAGGAAGTCATGGAATCAACTAAATAAGTTGAAAATGACATGACCAGTGGTCAGTTTAGGATTAAAAAAAACATCGAAATTACATTTTTTGGCTTATGTGCATCTTTTTCTTCATCTTCATCAAATGAAAAAGAAACCAAATTACAAAAGGATAAAAAAGAGTGATGATGGATAAAGGAGAAATTAAAGCAAGGGAAAAACATGTAATGGAGTAGGAGAAAAACTACTTGTTGAAGCTTAGTTGAGACTATAGGAAGAATAAAAAGCCTTAGAAAAGAAGATTTAGACGACCATGGAGTTACCTTCACTTAACACCTTTCAAAACCAAATGTATTGTGTCTATTGCAAAAGGGAGGGCCATTTGCTAACATATTACAAAAATATGAAACGAACTTAGTGCCACATATGCTATAGCTCTAACCACAATATGGAGACCTACCAATATAATTCTAGGTTCAGGTTGTTTTGAAAAACAACCTTCCTGAAACAAACTAAATATAATTGCAAAGGGTCTACCCCCCATCACAACATTTGATTTCCATGTATGTTTAACTCGGATTTATTATTACAACCCCCCTATGTTTATGCCCAACGACCTTTTTCAATTTTCTTACTCCTTATCCTACCTAAACTTCATCATTCCCTATTTATCCAACATTCAACCCCCTACTGTATTCAAGAAACTAATTAAACCCTACATATACCTCCCTATCCATCACAGTTTTATGGAAGCTTTGGTAGGCAAAGATAAGACCTAGTTATGATTAAGTGTTTTGCATGTGATTAACTGGGTCATATGAAAAATGTTTGCCTTAATCACCAGTGAATGAAGGAGGGGGTTATCCCATTCAACCAAAACCCATTAAGTAGTATTAACATCAATTGTGTCACCACATAATCTAATACAACAAGAAAAGATGGGCTTAATTGGGATCCCATGGTTGCTACGACCACTCAAAATCAAGTATGGGTAGGGAAAATGTTAAGGCCACTTGGCAAACTACATGGTTTTGGAAGGAATAAAATAAAGGAGCAAAAGATAAAATCTTCTTATTTTTTTAAGTAAGAAAAAACTTTAATACAAAGGGGACTGTCAAATCTTAATAGGATAGCTTCATAAACTTTCTGCAAAACCAAAACTAAAGCAAATACAAGGAAGAAGACCTTACATACAAAAAAAAAGTTTTATACTTGCAACATACAAAGAAAAAACAACACATAGAACTCTATGTACAAAAGAATGGTAGGAAAAAGTTAATTTTACAAGTAGAAAAATTATTCCCCCATACAGTCTTCAAAGGTATAAAACCTTAAGTACCTCCAAGAAATAAATTCAAAAATGGTGGAATAAGTAGTTAGCCCAATCCCTAAGAAAATTGGTCCTAAAATTAATTTAATATAAATTAGTAGTAAAAACTAGTTTGGTAACAAGGTTTTCAGTAGAATTTTTTTGGTAAATGAGTTTTAATAAGGAAAATTCGATTTTGGTAAAACTTTAGTAAAAATCCAATTTTGATAAAATTTATTTTCAATATCATCCCCCTTTCTAATTGGGATTACATCCTTGCAATTATAATATTTACTATCTAAACAACTCTTCCATAATTGTAGCCTATGTTACATCTATAATTTCTTCCCTATCTAATTTTAATCTTCCAGTGTGGTAGAAGAAATCGATACAATAGTAGTAGGGACAACAAATTCTAGTTGTGCTGAAGTATAAGCCTCAACCTTAAACCCTTAAACCCTTCATACTTGTTCCAACCACTAGAACCGTATATTCATTCTTGACTATTATACTGGGAAGTGTCGGATCAATGGTGTCATCAAAATGTGCTCTAACTTTTATAGGGGTAGGGACTTGAATTGGTAGAGAGCCTTCTACTCCATTAGAGATGTTTGCAACACTAAAAATAGTTCCAATACTAAAAGCCACTTCCAATTCAATAAGGTGCGATTTCAATGTGACAATTGAATCCACTTCCATCTACTTGCCTTCACTATGCTCCTCATTGTTATGTGTGTCAAATTCGGATGCAAATATGAATTGAGCTTGTGATTTCATGGAATCGAAAGGAGGCATAAACAAATGATAAGTTTCCAAGCATAGCTAGTATAGTTTTTCATCCTTTCGATAAAACTTAAATGCCTTTCAAATAAACTCACCTATTTTTTGAATAATTCCCACTATTGTGCTTTGCTCTTCTTATTATTTTGTTGATAAATGAGGAGTTATGCCTTCATGAAAAAATTCCATCTTGAGGTTGTCAAACTCCTCCATCCGATTGTGGTAAAAATTAGTGGGTTTGACCCTTTGTCAAAATGTTCAAGGATCTTCATTTCTAAGGCCTCAAGTTCCTTTGGAACCATGCCCAAATTTTGCTTCATCTCCTCCATGTCCTACTGTAACAACTAGATTTTTTCGATAAATTATTGTAACTCAAATTGCTACTTCTATGTATTTTCAGTAAGCATTTTATTTTGGCTCTCCAATCGCTCCACCTTCACCTTTGCTACTTTGAGTTGCTTCTCGATTAAGCTCAAAGATTGCTTGACGACCTTTCGGTTGACTTACTCTTGTTCAAGAGTTTACTTCAAAATAACATGTTTCGAATCAATGGAGCCCAAAGTCTTACCAATTTCGATAAGCCATTTGTAGAACAATTTCACATCACCCCAAATGCACCAAAAGATAGGAATTTTCCAAAATTCCATCAAACATTTCAAGTCACCTAGTGCACCAAAAAGAAGAAGAAGAAAGAAAATGCACAAATTCCACAAAACATTTTGCCAAAGACCATAAGTAAGTAACGAATCTGCTCAATAGGTAATAGGGGGCAGAGTACATAGACATTTATGGAATTTGCTCAAAATTTTGTAGCAAACAATAAAAATAATAATAATAAATATTTCTCCTAAGGTTCTGTTGCAATTGTGAAAGCAACAAGAAGACTAAATCATGGCATAGCTATTGGAAACAAGTCATTGAGGTTGCAACCCGCTATGAGGGGGTAAGTGTATTGTAATCTCTTGGTTCCATTGGAAAGCCCTTGATGAGTAGTGGTGCACTGAAGTGGTTTATTAAATGTTTAAAGTGAATCTTGAATAATTTTGTTATCCCTAAAATAAAAATAATTTATTTTAGGAAAATTGGGGAATACCCTTACTATTGTTGGAAAGCCCTTTATGAGTAAGGCTCCTTAGAGGTGACTTCATAACTTCTAAACCTAAGGTCCAAAAGGTATTGGGTGTTGAGGAATTTTTGTCATTGAAAACTCATTAAAAATAAAGAAATTAATGGAAATTGAATTTCACACTTTGTGTCATTTGGCCTTTTAAATTTCATTCAATATCACAATATGTGGTCAACACCACAAGCCACACTAGTTGGTTTGCAATGAAAGCATTGTTACCCATTAATGATGGGATTGCAATGTTTGTGAGTGTGCATGTGCACTTCATTAAAGTGTTGTTAGTTTCAATTTGTAATAGACCAGGTAGTAGAGTAGTCTCACAGTTGTCAATCATAATCTTCCATAAAGTAATTAAGCAACAGAATCATGTTACTCTTTGGGAGATTTTGGATTTTGGATTTTAAATTATCATGCAACCCGACCACTTGAACTTTTCTTAAGTGAAACATATCTTGTGCTTTATGAAAAAGTTGATTTCTCTTGCAAAAACAATTTGCTCGAACTTTATCAATCAAGTTTTATCATTTGCATTGACATGTGATGAGTCTAATTGATAACAGAGAAAATGCATAAAAATAAGACAGCTACCATATCAAAATTGATACTGATTTTCTTGCTATCCATTTGCAACAAGCTAAATGATGAATATGTATACCGTTCTAAGGTTCTTATTTTTGAGATGCTTTGCATACTAGAACTGAACTGTTACTATTTCCACTGAATTTTTGACACTACTTTTAGCTGGTTTTGTTAAAAAGAACATACCTGCCCATATCATTGCAACTTCCTGCACCAAATGAGTGCAAAATCATAACCTATGAGAGTCACTCACAAAGTGGGAGACCATCACCTTCATCATGGAATGCTGCCATGAAACCCACTGACTTCATCATCTCCTGATGGTGTTTGTAGCTAAGTACAGAATCATCTGCCCAAAACTTTGGGCGAACCATGTTGCAAAATCAAATCCTAAGTTTAATGCTGGTGCTGAGAAGATATGTGACAGAAACTCAGGATCAATCTTCTCAGCAGCCTTAAAATGATGTCATGTTATAACACTATATCCATTTTAGTCTTTTGTCACACAGTATAATACCTAAACTGTTCAAAAATAGTGTATCAAATCCCAAAAACGAAGAAAGAAAGCAACAAAGCTTTACTGAATGATAACTAGCAGATCAGTTCAACAAAGTTCCACCTCAGCAAACAATCAGTGACCATAGAAATAGCCAGCATACAATGCAGCCATTATTCAATGTGCACTAACCAATACTTCCCACATCCCGACTACTATTGAAAACAGTCAGTCAGTGCCACACAATGCCATCCTTAGGCTTGTGCCTTGGCAGCCAGTTTCTCCTTTGACTTCTGAATCTTCAACACCTTCTTCACAATCTTCTGCTCCTCCACTAGAAAAGCTCGAATAATGCTGCAATAAGTAAGCCCATGAATGCTCAATAAGTTTCCATTGGCATAGAGTAAATGGAATAGCAGTAGCAGACACATTAAATCACACAAATGCATGCTGTATAGTTTGAATTGTCACTTATGAAATACAGTAACTGATGCATTGTGATTCAACATTCAAAAACACAGCCATTAGTTACTGACATCTTTCATCCTTTTAGACTGAACCCTGAAAGAACAACTAGCAATCCCAAAGGGGACCCTGGACGCACCGTTCACGCACTGCAGAGCCAGACATGTTGCCTCCATATGCTCTGTTAACAGTCTTCCGGTGGCGGTGAAGCCGAGAAGTCTTGTACTCAGTGGGTCTTAAATGGGGAATCTGTCAAAACAACAGGTAGCACATGAGCATGATAACTCTAACAAATCTAAAGCATTTGCTTCCAACCTGAATTACCCAAATCTTCAAGTGTGGTGTACATGGCTGGTGGAGGAGCTCTAGAAAACATCCAATGAACAGAAAACCCTGTAAATCCTCTTTGAAAATGGAGAAAGAGTGCAACAGTGAGAGGTGGGGCAGAAACCCTAGAATCATCAACAGCTACAAAAATAACAGTTGCCAATTGCACACATGAGAAAAGTTGTTGACAGAAGTGCAGCTGAGCAAATTGGCTCCATTAAGTGCATAAAGCCTTCTTCAAAGGGATATCCTGACAGCGAAGCAAATACACCATATCTCCGCCCTTTAGTGCTGTCTGGAAGACAGAAACCATGCAGAACATGCACAGCCAAGGCTTGAGGAAAGGGGCATCAACGTACCCCTGCAATACGCTTCCCGGTGATGGAGCATTTGGGGCCTTTCGCCCGCTTCTTGGCCGTCTGGAACACAGATTTCCCACCTGCATTCCATCAAGACAGCGACAGACAGCCGAGCGGGCGAGTTCGTTACCATCAATAATTTACATCACTACAGCGAACCCGCAAACGCGGGTGGTAACGAGTTTTCCATAAGGACACGACAGCCGTTTAAGACGATGAAGTACAACAACAACGGTATAGGATTCAACCCTCTTCGCGAGAAAATACCAAAAAAATACAAAGAAAAAAAGGGAAACAGAAGACTCTGACCAGGCGTTTTGACGACGCGCGTCTGGTTGGACTTCGTGGCATAGCAGTGGCGCCTGCGGTATGTCAATCTTTGCACCATGGTGCCAACTACCCCTTAGATCCACCCCCACAAAAGCAGCAGCAGTTGGCAACGGGGCTCAAGCTCACTCGAGAGAAACTCAGTGTAACAAATAGACCGTCTGCAACATCCCCCAAAACCCTAAATGCCCCTTCTCAGGGGTGTCGCACAATCTCGCTGAACCCTAGATCCAACGCTCCAAATCCGTTTACAATCTTCATCGACGGAGAACAACCGGACTAAAAGTCGAAGATTAAGAACACTGAAAACCGTCGTCATCGATGAATGAAAACCTCAACGAAAGTCAATTCACAGTCATCAGAGAAACCGTCCTAATGGATGAAATCACAAGAAAATACCACCGCAGTATAAATCAATCGTAACTAGGATGGATGATTAACAATCCTAAAATCTACATCCATAGAGAATCCAATCCAATGTCCTAAACATGGATGATTAACACCCTAAAATCTGCATCCACAGATATCCAATCCAACGGCCTAACCATGCAAAATGTATCCACAGAAAATCCAATCCAACGGCCTAACGATGGATGAATAAAAACCTCTAAAAATCTGCATCCACAGCAAATCCAATCCACCGGCCTGACCGATGATGATGAACAAATCTGAGAAATCTGCATCCACAGAAAATCCAATCCAGCCCTAACCATGGATGATGATAAACAAATCTGAGAAATCCACATCCACAGAAAAATCCAATCCAACGTCCTCACCACGGATGATGACTAGTAAATTTGAGAAATCTACATCCACAGAAAAACCAATCCAACGGTTTGAATTGAATGTCCACCTATATAATAGCTGGGAGCGTTTGCCATGCGACGTGTCATGTTCCTGTTCGCTATTGCGCACGTGGCTTCTCTCGATTGGCTGATTGGACTTGCAGGAAAGTGTATGGTTCGGAGGATGCGGTAGATTTGGTGAGCTTCGAACTTCGACGTTCGAAGTTCTTCACGTTTACGGTTTTGCCGATCTCTCGATCGTTTTGCTTCCTTGCTGTTGCCGCTACAAGTCTGATCGAAACCCGTCGAAAATAGAAGCTTGCGCACTCCAGAATCATCCACCACGAAGAGAAATCCGCAGTTGCATCTTCGAGCGAGCAATGCGGATTAGTATGCGGATTATAATCTGTGGCGAAGGTTGTTGTGATTAGACATCAGGCTGTAACAGTTTTCAGGAATTGAGCGAGGGAGGGAGGGAGAGAGATCGAGCGAGCGAGCCGCGTACGTCTGGGGAAGGGAGATGACAGAATGTGGTGGAACAGTAGTGAGCCAGAAACGGAAGAGTCGTAATTTGGTGTGCGACATGGCGATGATTGCGCTGGCGGCAGTGGGAGTGGGCGGGGTAGGACTTGGGCTTTACAGTATCCGACCGCGTGACCCCGTGTTCGAGGTGCAGGCTATTACTTTGAGCGGCTTCAACCTGCGCTTCTGCACAGATTCGCCGCTATTGCTGGCTGTGGTGGACGTGTCGCTCACGCTTTTCATCAAAGTCATCAACCCCAATGTGACTCCTATCCAATTCTCCAGTACCATCATGGATATCTACTACAAAGGCAATCTCCTCGGCCAAGCCCAGGTGTGTGCTTGTTTTGTTTGCTTTCGGTTGTTATTGTTATTGCCGCTGCTGTTTTTGCTTACGTCTGGCGCGATTGATTGGTTTTGGTGCAGCTCTCTGTATCTGAATTATTGCTCTCTATTTTGTCCTCTTCATATGTTCCAGATGAAGAATTGTTCATGTTTGAGAAACCTTCTGGACGAGGCATATGTTCCAGATGAGGAATTATTCATGTTGAGAAACCTTCTGGACAAGGCATATGTTCCAGATGATCTTTTCCTTGTTTGCTTTATATGAACTGTGCTTATGTCTTGTGATTGGCCTGCATCCAACAACAATCACTTTGAAGGAAAATAGAGACAAATGCACCACCACCTGCATGCAGTGGCCATTGCAAAGAGTATTGTAAATGTGACAATTTCTTCATTGACTGTTGAGAAGCCTATGAGCAGGGGCCATTTGTAAGGTTCACATGTGTACACCAATGAGATTTGCAAGAAATTTCCTTTGTTCCTTCGCACTTCAGACCATGTGGTCACAGAATGGGCTTTTTTTGAAGGAAAGAGTTGGAGGAATGAGAAAGGCAGGCTGGGAAATATTGGCAAGTGGAAGCTCATGGAAAGGATTGTGTGGAGCAGGTAGATTCAGGGAGTCAGGAAGCAAAGAGCGAGCAGGTTATGGAAGTGCCTGCGAAGCTGGATGGGCTTGAAATGACCAACCATCTCAAGGACCTCTTTGCAGATGTTGCAAAGCGTGAAATGATGCTCCACTCTGTTGTCACCATAGCTGGTAGTGCAGTAGTCTGGAAGTGGAAGCATAATTTTGAGGTATCTTGGGCGTGAGTCAATTTCTGCACGTCGTTGAGAGTGCCTGATTCAAGAAGTAATCCATTTTTAGTCACATGCTGTTGTTGACTTTCCTCTGCAATCTCATGGATATGCTCTCTCCTTCGTTTCAATAGATGAGGGATAACCTTGTGATGTTCTTAATTTTTCTCTTTCAGACCTTTCATCTTGTGAATGTGTGTATCCAGGTACATGTGGACAGTGACCTCAAAGTGGACCCTGTCTTTCTCGACGTGTTGGATCAAGAGAATCGGGTGCATTTGGAGCTTGAGCCAATGATTTGATACCTGCAATTTAAAGTGGCGGTGACTGCTATGGAACTGCAGTAAGTATCTCACCAAGATTGAGAGTTTATTGCCGGAATGTTGATGGCACTATTGATTATAGGTGCAGTGGTTGTACAGCACACACTTGGATTCACTGTGAAGTAGGTTTTATTCAGTCCTGGAGACCTTCAGCCAATCAATTTCATGATGGCGAAAGACTTAAGATGAGCTGGTTGTTCTCAACCTGCTGTAAAGTAGATTTGACTTTGGTTTATAACTCCTTTGTACAATATTTGCAGAGTCTTGTGATGATTTCTGAGAATGCCATGAATGGCACATGGCGCAGCAATTGTTATGTATCAGATGTATTGACTCTCTACAGGAATGCAGGATCTGCCTACTGTATCCTTTGCCTGACAATCAAGTGACCATCCCAATCCAAAGCTCCAGCTCCTTTCTTTGCTCATTTGGATTTGTCTCATACAGAGGGGTTTGGAATCTGTGATGCGATACAATATTCTACATGTGAATCAGCTGTATCCTTAAGCATTTGGCAGACAATTTCTTCATCTGGGGTTTAGGGTTTTATCTGCCCATCACAAACTTCATGTTGAAGGCCCTCTTGCTCCCTTTCATCCTACCTTTGCAACACTTGCAAATTGCAAGTGAGCTTCACTGGCTTCCTCGACCCTTGATGTGGACTGCAATGGTCCTCATTTCTTACATTAGGCACAGGACTAATCTGGGATTATGTGACCCAGCACTCATCAGTGCACCTTCCATTGGCAACTCATCATGACTCTGTTGTGGAAGTTACCAAGGTTCTACCTTGGTGATCTATCTTGTAAATCCACCTACTTCCCCATCACACTCCCTAGGTCACTAACTATGTTTGTAGTTGGTACAGAGGCACTGGGTAAGGTATCATAGGTGGTAGGGACATGATCTCACCTTAGTCCCATGCCTAATGTTAAAAATGTGGGATTAGTGCTGTCCTAGGTAGTGTGAGTTGGAAGTATGAGGTTTCTCAAGACAGCAAATTGGTTCGGGTTTCAGTTTTAGCAAGAGGTGGTTTCATGGTTTGGATTCAAATCCAGTTTCAGCCAATACTTTGAACCTACCAATACTACTAATTAGATAGGTTTAATTGTGTGCAATGGAGATGGAACTAGACTTCAAGTCTTAAATTGGATCAATGTTAAATTTTTGTGTGAAAATGATTGGAACCAAAATCCAAAGAATTGGTTTCAAGATTAGATTTAAGGTTCTATGAAAAACAAAACAAAAAAAAAAAACTGATATCAAAGGTTCATTTTGAAATCAAGAACCAGACAACACTAGTCTACGCACTATAATAGTGGAAACAACTTGAACCTTATGGTTAGAAATAGGTGATTTCCAAACACATTCATGAAAAGAAGTTAGTAACTTAGAATTAATTTGAAGGTTTGAACTTAAAGCTCTAAAAGTACGGGGAGCCAAGTATTGCATATTACAAATGACATAATTTGAAATGTAGTGATATTGAAAAACTAAATAAGTTTGATATATTGTAATACCTTTTTAGGTGTGACACTTGAGTGTCAAAATCCACTTCTAAAGTAAACAAAATAAATTATTCAATTTTGGCAATGAATATAAAGAACTTCTTTGATAGGCTCCTTATGTTCTAAAACCTTTAACATGATGAAATCAAAATTTAAAAAATTACCTTCCTTTGTAATTTCTTTCAAATTCAACATTTCAAATATATATATGAAAAGAAATGGACAATTAAAATAATAATTTAAAAAGGTATTATAAAATGAAATTGATATATTTCCTACTTTTATTTGTTATTCACAACTAACATTTACATGCACAATATTGTGAATATGTCAATTTAATGGTTTTCATTTGAGGTTATGGGGAAGTGTTTTGAACCTAAAGACAACCTTGACAACAAAAGAAATGTCTAATTTAATCATTAGTTCAAAATGAGGTATGATTCACTGGCTTAAATCATCATGGGATCTTAAAAGTGAAATATGTTCATTTCATCCTAATCTTTTCATCGTGCTTAAAGTTATGTCATTATAGGGTCATTATATATAACTATGTTTTATTATTACTAGATATAATTCACTGTTAATTAAAGTAATTCATTACAATAAATAAGTTTTTTAATGGCATTTTAAATATCTTAAGCTATTGTACCTTAAGTTATTTTATCTTATTTTACAATAGTATGTTGTTTTAAGCTATAATATTTTACATTATTTTCAGATATTCTTAATTATTGCACTTTAGGTTTATAAACCTTGTGATATTTTTGGTTATTTTAAGTTATTCCACTTTTGATTATTCTAAGTTATTTCATTTTGGTTATCTACCTTAAATTATTATTGGTTATTTAAAACTATTTTGACCTAGGTTATTTTCAATTGCTTTAAGCTATTCCATTTTATGTAGTTATAAATTATTCTACCCAAAGTTATTCTCAATTATTTTAAATGATTTCACCTAAGGTTATTATAAGTTATTATATCTTAAGTTTTTTTTTCGGTTATTTTAAATTATTTCATTTAAAGATATTCTAAATTATTATACCTTAAGTTATTCTAAATTATTTTACCTTAGGTTACATCTTAGGTTATTATTAATTATATTTTATAATAGCTTAAGATTATAACTTAAAACAACTTAGGGCTACACAACATATAAAAACTTATGGTAAAATAACTTATATATAATATTTTGGAATAACTTATAATAATTTGGTGTGGAATAATTTAGAATAACCAAAAATAAGCTAAGGTGGAATGACTTAAAATAATTAAAATGGAATAAATTATAACCTAAAATAATTGAAAATAACATGTTGTAAAATAACCTAGAATATTGTAAGGTGTAATAATTGATAACATTTTATAATAGCCTAAGGTGGAATAACCTATGATAACCAAATTTTTTTTTGAATAAAATAACCTTAAACCTTGTCAGGTGAAATAATTAAAAATAATTCAAACTAACATAGGGTGGAATAGTTTGAAGTAACTAAAAATAACCTATGGTAGAATAACCAAAAATTATTTAGTGTATAATAACTTATAATACATTATGAAAAAATTATGTTCATTGTAACTCATCTAATGCAATTAAAAAATGTCCAATAGAACTAAATTACAATTAGATAGGCTTGTTGGAACAGACATGATTTGCTCATAGTGAATAGTGTGGGGTGGAATAACCTAGATAATAAAATTAGCCTATGGTAAAATAATTGATAATAGGCTAGAATAGTGTGGGGTGGAATAATTTAAATAATTGATAATAACATAGGGTAAAATAACTTAGAATAACATTGAGTAGATAAACTTAAAGCATTTTAAAATAATTTTAGTGATGCGTTCCCAAGTCCCAAGTTAGGCCCATGATGGGCCTTGGTTTCTAAAACAATGGAATTGTGGGGACTTGAGGGCACGCTCCCAACTCTCAACACTAAGAAGGGTAGAAGGGCGTGCTGAAGTTCTGGGATGGGACTAGGAAGAGGGACAAGCTTTAGTTACTCATTCGAACCTGTATCAAACCAACCAACAAGTTGGTTAGTTTGCATTTTGGGGCACCCTTGGTGCTAAGACAAGCCACAAGTAACTTTGGACTCATAAGACTCACCATGTCCCGGACTTGGGGGAAGCCACCACCTTCCCCCATATAGTATTCTTTGCGTTACTCTGCGGCACCCACATTCGAATAGCTTTTTGTCTCGTGACTCCCAAGAATGAGTCCTGAAATTGTCTCGGTTTGGACTCCTGGGACTTTGTGAGTTCATAACTCTTTGCTCAGACCTTGGGTTGGGATGAGGTCTAAAGCAAACTTGTAGCTCTCCTTGAGAGCTTTCCAACGATGTGTCGCACTTCATTTGCACACACTGGGGTCGGGTCGATTCCTGACTTTTAGTGGTCGGGAGTCAAACTACCAGTTTGACTCCCGACCTTTCTTTTTGCCATAACTTGTGCTACAAATGTCCAAATGGTTCATGCAAGGCCATCTTCGACATCTACACTTCAATAGCTTTCCAATGACATGAAGAACGCCTCAAGACAAGGTGTTTTGACCCCTGCAATCGAACTCTGAAATTTTGGGAGGTGCAGAGGACTCCCAACTCCCCATTTCAGGAGTGTGAGCATCATCCTCACACTCTTCCAAAAGTGGGGTTGCGACATTTGGGATGGAATAACCTGAAAATATTGAAAATAATTTTTGGTATAATAACTTAAAATAACTTAAGGTACAATAGCCTAAAATGGTTAAAGGTGTCCGTACAAATTGGAATTTTGAAGTTATGTAATCATTAGACCTCGAAGATCTATGGCCTTTTTCTTATTTGACCTTTATTTGTTCGATAAATAGTTTATTTGACATAAATATCTACAAAACTACATATCACAAAATCAAATCCAAATATAGGAACATGACTTTGGGAGTCGACAATTTCACTTTCAACAGTTAAAGGCGTGATTTGTCTTATTGAAGGACAAATCCTTTCAGTTCCAATCGACTTGAAGAAAATTCATTCTAAAAGCTAAAGGGAAGATGCGTTTTTTTAAAACACCTTTCCCTATTGGCAAAATAATACAAGAAAGGATCAAAATGTTCCTTGAGCCTATGTTTGAACCAAAAATGGTTGATGAAAACTATGAATTCAAACTAGGAAGATCTGCACATTTGGCCATGTACAATTTTATGAGAGGAAGTGACTCATTGCCCATCAATGTAAAGGGCAAAACCCCTATTTTTAAAAAGATGAGTAAGGTATTTTTTGAGTCAATTTTCTATGAATATATTATTAATAGATTCGATATTTTATCTTTAAACATCTCAGTATTTTAATATTTGAGGAAGGGGAAAATAAAAATCTCTTGCAAATTAATTAGTATCTATCATTTTTGTGGAAAATGCTATGTTTTTGTTTATTTAAATGCTTTCAGCACCTCTTCATTTTTTAGGACATTTTAAGGTTGGCGCGAGTGTCTTTGACATTCCTTTCTATGCCCTCTTCGTTATAAAATAACTGCATATATACTTTTTCAATTATCTACCATTTCTAAGCATACTTGCTTTAAAATATTTGCAACTATTTATCATAGGACCCATCGGAACTTTGAATTTGACCATGATGAGGTTCCCCACCTGTAAAAATACACATATATAAGCAAAAAGCCAATTATCCAAATCGTCCCAAAATATATTGATTTATTTATAAACAATCTTAAGCTTATTTGAGTTACTTTCATTTTGATGAAAAACAACAGTTTGTATACCCAATACTTAGAAAGGAATGAAAAGTGGTCCAAGAGGTTTGGTTTTTCAATTAATTCAAAAAATTTAATCATATTATTAATTGTAGTAATATACTTCCTCATGAAGATGTATTATTCAAGACTTTAAAAATGAACAAAATCGAGCCAACATGTTATTCTTCTTATTTCTTTGGCCTTTGTTCATAGGGAGGAAAAAATAGAGCAAGAAAAAGGAAAAGGTGAAAGCGAAAAAGGAATATCCCCAAAAGATTTTTTTTTTTCTGGATTGTCATTTTCTAGGTTTAGCCTCCCCCCACAACGTCTTTCATAATAATTGAAAATAACTTAAAGTAGAATAATTGAAAATAACACGTGTTGGATATGTTGGAATAACTAATAATATCCTTGGATAGAATATCATAAAATAATTTAGGATTAGTTTAAAATTGTAGGTTATGGTAGCCTACACTAACTTAACAATAATTTAAAATATCCTACATTAATTTTAAAATAACCTAACATTAGCATGGGAATTTAGCCTATGGTAGTTTATACATAGGTTAATAAAAGAATATTCATCCTTATGGTTAAGGAATTGGTCTTTCAACATGGAGGTGAGGGGAGGTGAAGGGTTTTAACTTTCACACTTGCACTGACGCACTCCCAACTCCTTGAAGGACTCAAATGTGAGTCCAAGTGAAAGACAGCGGAAGAAGGAGGAGTCGGGATGCGCTCCCTAGCTCACAACACTTGGAGGGGTAGAGGGGCGTGTTGGAGCTCCG